>Ga0182024_10011962_pt1 | contig 17285 bp, 13 predicted proteins | sample P32metaG_FD_120480 | JGI IMG/M metagenome (GOLD analysis project Ga0182024, IMG submission 120480) | Permafrost microbial communities from Stordalen Mire, Sweden - P3-2 metaG (Illumina Assembly) | ecosystem: Environmental > Terrestrial > Soil > Wetlands > Permafrost | place: Sweden: Stordalen...
CACCGAGCTCACCCGGATGACGGCGCGGGTGACCGAGATCTCGAGCGGCTTCTCCTGGGTCTTGCGCGTGATCGTCAGCTTGACGGTGGTGTTGATCGGGCCCCGCATCTTCTCGATCGCCTGGTCGAGGGTGAGACCCTGGATCGATTCGCCGTTGAGCTCGGTGATCACGTCGTTGGCCATGATGCCGGCCTTGGCGGCGGGCGTGTCGTCGATCGGGGTCACCACCTTGATCTGGCCATCCTCCATGGTGACTTCCATGCCCAGGCCACCGAACTCGCCCTTGGTCTCCACCTGCATGTCGCGGAAATTGCTGGCGTCCATGTAGCTCGAATGCGGGTCGAGGCCGGACAGCATGCCGTTGATCGCCGAGGCGATCAGCTTGGTATCATCCGGCTTGTCGACGTAGTGGGCGCGCACCTGCTCGAAGACGTCGCCGAACAACTGAAGCTGGCGGTAAGCCTCCGCATTGGGACTGGCGGTGGCCGGCGCAGCCGCATGGGCGGAAAATCCGAACGACATCGGTGACGGCTGGGTCGCCAGCAGCACAAGGGCGCAGCCCGCGGTGGCGCCCAGCAGAGCGAGGCCAGCCTTGCGCATGGTCGACAAGCCATTCCGGCCCGCCATGTTCGTCCTCCCGGCTTTTCGCTCGGCCGAGTCTCGCTGCCCGGTCGCGCCGCGGGGGCGGTCGCCAAGGCATTTGTCATGAAAGGATGGAATCAACGGCTGGGTCCTCCGGGGACGAGCGCACTCTGCCCGTCATCTATAACGCGGCTTGTCATATATAGCCTCTTAAACAGGGGCGCGACTACGCAAAAGGGGCAATCGATCACGCTTGAGAGAGATGGCAGCTCCTCCGCTCCGGTCGGCTCAAGACGGGACGCCATCCGCTGGTTCGTTTTGCCCAGGGCGGCCCACGATTCACCTTCCCTTCACGAGAATCATGTAACGTTGCCGGCCGAATGTTAGCGCGCGCTTATTGTGCTATGCAATGAACAATTGCTGCTATGCGATAACTTGCGATGATTGCTTTGGAATACCAGATTATAAAGAGCCAACGAATCAACTCGAACTGAAAGGATTTCGATGCTCGGCCTGCTGATCTCCCGCCCGCTCCATAGCGTCGTTACTGCCCTGGATGCCCTTGCCGATAACTTCTACGGACTATTTTCGGTTGTCCAAGAGGCGCACGCAACTGCTGCGCGTTTTGAGCTGCTCTCCCACATGTCCGATAGCGAGCTTGCCCGCCGTGGTCTCAAGCGCGAAGGCTTGGCCCAAGCCGTCTTCACCGGCGCCGAGGTATGATCTAGGCGCGCGACCGATCCCTCCCGTCGCCCGACGGAATGGGATCGCCGCGCCCGCCGCGCATTGCTCGGGATTGCGTCCGCTCGCGCCCGTATCCTGCCGACCAGGGTCTGGGCCGCCGATACCCACGAATCGTGCTCATTGGCTTTACGCCTCTCGGCTTGCCGCTTTGCATTTCACCGCCCGTTTGTTATAGCCGCACATCGCAAGCACGAGCGCCATGTTCCCCGGTAGCTCAGTGGTAGAGCAACCGGCTGTTAACCGGTTGGTCGCTGGTTCGAATCCGGCCCGGGGAGCCATTAAAATCAATAGCCGACCCCCACACGGGAAGTCAGCAGGGTTCCAGCAATTCTGTTCGAGACGGCGCTTGGCGCGACCGGACGGGGACCAACGGCGATCAAAGAGGATTTTGCCCTCCCACAGGTCTCCTTTCCATGCATGTTGGTCTGCGCGGCCCGGCCACGGCTGCCCGCACCGGCGACCGATTTTGATTGCGCGCTCCGGGGACCGATTGCATACGCTCAAGGCAACCCTCCGGAGCGCCATGAGGTTGGCGGGCATGCATGTTCCCGAGCTTATTTCAGGATAGGTCCTTACGGTTGAGCGCGGCCGCCAGCTGGGCGCTCCTGACCGCATTCATTCTGTTTTGCGCGTTCAATATGGGTGAGCGTGCATGGAATACATTCGACCCCTTCGTGGCAAACGATGTCGTGACGACCATCTACGCGCAGTACGCGCGAAACCTGGTCCGCTATCCGATTTCGCAGACACTCGGTCTGATGGTCGATCTGGTCGGCGCTCCACCTGCCGGCTTGACGCTCGGGGAGCCAAGGACCTTCTATGCGGATCACCCGTCGGGCACCGTCTGGTTGATTGCCGTTTTCAATCGCTTCCTGGTTGGCGACCCCATCGTTGCAGCGCGCGTGATGAACATCGTCGCGTCAATCGGCACCGCGGTTGCGATGCTGGCGTTCATCTATCGCCGCACTTCGCTATGGGCCGCCATCGGGGGAACGATCGTACTTCTCACCCTGCCCCTGTTCTGGGAGCACGCCATCGTCGGCAATTTTGAGCCCGCCACGTTGTTTTTCTCGGTGGCCGCGGCGATCTTGTTTGTCGGGTACCTCAGGCAGCCCAGTCCCGGCCGGTTGGCCGCGACCGCGTTGTTGTGGATGGGCGGGATGCTTTGCGATTGGCCGGCCTATCTTCTGGGTGGCCCGATTGCCGCCGCTCTCATTTACCGGCGACAATGGAGATTGCTCGCGCTGTTCACGGCGTTGGGCTTTGGCACCATGGCGACGGTATTCGGCCAACTGATGATGGGTCCAGGCGGCTTCTCCCCGACGAGATTCGTTTTTGGCACCCAGGCTGCTTTGCTTACGGAGCCTTTTGCCGCCTCGGTAAGTCACATGTTGGCCAATATCGTTCGGGGCTTTTCGGTTTGGCGCTGGTGGCTCGTCGTCCCGTTTGCGCCGATCGTCTGGTGGAGGAAGCCAGGCGCCCGCATCACGGAGCTGCGGTTTCTGTTTCTCTCGTTTCTATTTGTCGGGATCCTAAATGATTTGCTCTTCTATTCATGGGCGGGAGAGCATTCCTTTTGGAGCTACTATCTGATCCCGGCGGTGTGCTTTGGGGCAGCATTGACCGTTGAATGGCTTTCCGAAATGGCATTCCGATCACGACCGATCGAGCTGGCGTTTCGAGCAGGCATGCTGGCGCTATTTGCGATCGGCGCGGATTGGAGTGCCGCGGCAACCAAAAATCTGATCAAGCCGCATTTCTATAAACCGCCGTCGGTCGCGGAGATGCTTGCTGACCGGCATTTGGCAGACTTGCTCGCCCCCGATAACATACTTCTGATCGGACCCTATTGCGGGCGGGCGCAATCGCCGGCCGAGGGCGTTGTCCGCTGGCCTGACGACATGCCCCAATGCGATATCTTCAAAGGTCAGGCGGCTAAAGCCGTCTATTGGTTCGACCGGCCGGCAGTCCCGACCTCTGATTTCGATGCGGCGAGCATGCGATGCCAACGATCCTATATCGTGCTGAAGGGCCCCAACACGCCTCAGCTGCTCGCAAAGCTGTCGCTGACCGCCACCGAGGTGCCTTGGTTCGAATGGTTCGTTCTGCGCCTTTCAGAGCTTCCAGAGATCTACTGTGATCGGCCTTCTCGGCTGTTCGAGGACCTCAGCCACCGCGACTGATGGCCGAGCGCAATTTTACCTCTAATGTCGGGCAGCAAACGGTGGACGACATCAGTCGTCGCCGCTGCGGGCGCGCCTTAGCGGTCCGTGCGACGGATCATCACAGGACGCACGGTTGATTTCAGTGCCGCGCGTTCCGATCTTTATTGAACTGAATGAAGCTCCTCTCCCGTCAAAGAACGAGCCCACATGCGGCGATGGATCAAGGAGAGCTACCCGACGATTGGCTGGTGGACCGCGCTCATTGCCGGCGCGTTGATCCTGTATTGGGTGAGCCAGGGCACCACCTATCATCAGCTTGCGATCGGGATCCTGGCCTCCGCCGCAACCCTTGCCGCGGCAATGCGGCTGTTCGAGGCGCTTTGGTGGAGCGCGTCCGCCTTGATGCTGAATTTGCTCAGCGGAAATTCGGCCGTGCGCTGAGGAAACGTCCCGAACCGAGCGTGATGGAGAGAACCAGTGCGCTCGCGCGACGTTAAACCTGCAAGTGCGCACGTTCGCATCCCGGCCCATCTAGGGGTTGTCGCCCCCGCTAGGTAAGCAACGAAATGTTGAATTCAGCCCTGGCGCGCATAGTGGATTACTGTTTCCGGCACGCCGTGGCGGTCATTGCCGTCGCCGCCATTGTGGCCGCAATTTCGTGTGCCTACGCGGTTCGGCATTTTGCCATCAACACCGACGTCAACAGCCTGATCTCATCCAAGCTGCCGTGGCGGCAGCGCGAGCTTGCCTATGAGGCGGCGTTCCCGCAAAGCGTCCAATCGATTCTTGCGGTGACACAGAGCCCCACCCCGGAATTGGCCGGCGCCGCCCAACGCGCCTTGGCGGCTGAACTCGCCCAGAAAACGGATTGGTTTCAGTCGACCCTGCCGCTCGGGGGCGGCGATTTCTTCGAGCAAAACAGCCTGTTGTATCTGCCCCTGGGCGACCTCCGGGACACGACGGACAAGCTTGAGAATGCCGCGCCATTGGTGCGTGCCCTGGCCGAGGATCCCAGCCTGCGCGGCTTGACGGGAGGGCTTTCGATGGCGCTCGCCGGCATCCAGGCGGAGCGCTATTCCCTCGAGCAAATGAGCCCATCGTTCGACGCGGTCTCCGACACGCTCGACAATGTCCTGGCAGGTCGCAGCGCCAGCTTCTCCTGGAAGGTCCTGTTGAACGGTCACCCGGCGAGCCCGAACGATTTGCGGCGCCTGATCGAGATTTGGGCCAAGCTCGACTTCAGCAGTTTGCAGCCTGGCCAACGCGCCTCGATCGCCATCCGCGCGGCGGCCGACCGCGCCGGGCTGCAATCCGACCTCCACTCGCAGCTGCGCCTGACCGGCCCGGTGCCGATCGCGGATGCGGAGTTCGCCAGCTTGCGCGAAGGGGCTCTCGGCAACGGCCTGATCAGTGCCGCGATCGTGGTCGTGATCCTCTGGCTCGCCTTGGGCTCGCTTCGGCTGGTGGTCGCAGTGGCCGCGACATTGACCGCGGGCCTGGCGGCTGCGGCCGCTCTCGGATTGGTGATGGTCGGCGCGCTTAATCCCATCTCGGTCGCTTTCGCGGTGTTGTTCGTCGGGTTGGGTGCCGATTTTGCGATTCAGTTCAGCGTCCGTTATCGCGCCAAGCGGCATGAGCTTGGCGACCTGCACAAGGCCTTGGTCCAAGGCGCTGAATGGATCGCGGCTCCCTTGCTGCTCGCGGCCCTGTCGGCCGCCGCCGGGTTTTTCTCGTTCATGCCGACCGACTATCGCGGCCTTGCCGAGCTGGGATTGATCTCCGGCTGCGGGATGATTATCGCCTACATCGCGTGCATGACGGTGCTTCCAGCCATGATCGGCCTGGTCAAGCCGCCGCCCGAGCCGCGTCCCTTGGAATATGCCGCCATGGCTCCGCTCGACAGCCTCCTGGCGCGACATCGTATCCCCGTGGTCGTCGGAATCGTCGGGATCGCAGTTCTGGGATCGCCCCTCCTCCTTCATCTGCAGTTTGATTTCAATCCGCTGCATTTGCGCAACTCGAATGAAGAGGCGGTTGCCACCTATCTGGAGCTGAGCAAGGATCCCGCGGTCGCCGCCAACCCCGCCGAAGTGTTGACCCAATCGCCGGATGCCGCTGCCGCCGTGGCCAAGAAGCTGGCCGCCCTGCCGCAGGTCGCGCAGACCAGGACGATCGACAGTTTTGTCCCGGACGACCAGGATGACAAGCTCGGATTGATCGGGGGCGCCGCAACCGCGCTCGATCCCGCGCTCAATCCGAGCAATCCTCGCAGCGCGCCAAGCGATGCCGAGAACGTCGCTGCCCTCGAGGGTGGCGCGCAGCGTCTCATTGCGGTGGCCGGCACCGGCGCCGGCGCCGCCGCCGCGAAGCGATTGGCCGACGATATGACGCGGCTGGCCGCCGCGACGCCGGAGCTGCGCACGGCCGCCCAGACCGCGTTCGTTCAACCCCTCACCTGGGATTTCTATGAGTTGCGGCACGCCCTGCATCCCCAGCACGTCACCCGCGCCAATCTGCCGCCGGCACTGATCCGGGATTGGATTGCCGCGGACGGACAATCGCGGGCGGAAGCCGTCCCCAAGGGCGATCAGAACGACAACGACAACCTGCAGCGCTTCGCGGCTGCGGTTCTGCAGGCTGAACCCAGCGCGACCGGACCGGCCATCGGCATCTCGGAATGGGCCCACACCATCGTCTATGCCTTCATCGAGGCGGGGGCCTTCGCGCTCGCTGCCATCGGGCTGCTGCTGTGGATCGCGTTGCGAAGAGCGGGCGACATGCTGCTCACCTTGATCCCGTTGCTGGTGGCCGGCGTCGTCACCCTGGAAATTTGCGCCTTGACGCGTTTCCCGCTCAACTATGCCAACATCATGGCTCTCCCGGTGCTGCTCGGTGTCGGCGTCGCCTTGAAGATCTATTACGTGACGGCCTGGCGCGCCGGTGAGACCCACTTCCTCCAATCCGTCCTCACCCGGGCGGTCGTTTTCAGCGCGCTGATGACGGCCACCGCGTTCGGAAGCCTCTGGCTCTCGAGCAATCCCGGCATTTCAAGCATGGGCAAGCTGCTGGTGCTGTCGCTTTGCTGCACGCTCGTCTCCGCCGCGCTCTTTCAACCGGCTCTCATGGGCGCGCCGCGTCAGGTCAAGCAAAGCTGACCGACAGCTCAAAGGGGACCCGGCGGATCGCGCGAGCTCCTTGCCGAGGTAATAGGCGGCGCCGCCATCCTTCCCGAAGCGCTAGCTCGATTGGCCTGGAATCTTGGTTTCCTCACCCAATGTGTCACGGACGTAAATGACCTTGATAGCGATGAATATGACCACCGACAGCGGAGCCGCAAAGACAAAGGATGCCGGCCCGAACAGATCAGTGATGGCGACGATCCCAAGCAGGATCACGGCCGGGGGAATGAAGACCAGATAGCGCTGAATCAGCGGAATTACCAAGTGGCCTTCGATCTGGTTGATGGCCAAGTAGGCGGCCGCCGTCCAGAGCGCAGCCCCTGAATCGACGGTCGTGGCGACCAGGATGGCCGGAACAGCGGCCACGATCGGCCCCACATAGGGAACAAACTCGCCGATGGCGGCGATCAGACCCAGCGCCAGCGCCGATGGTACGCCGATCAGCCAGAGCGCGACCATCGCCAAGGTGCCGATGATGGCCATCTGAACGAGCTGCCCGATGAGCCAAAGGCGCAGGGCATTTCCGATTGCTTCGAGCCGTTCAGCCGCGCGCGCGTGCGTCTTGGGCGGAAACAGCTGGATGAGGCCATCGAGATAGAGCCGCGGTTGCGCAGCGAGATAGATGCCACTGATCACGGCTATGACCACTGCTTCGAGAACCGAGGAGCTGATCCTCAGGAAGCTGCCCAGGATTTCGGTCAGCGAAAAGCTCGAGCCTGTTATGTGATTCAACGCCAGCGATCCCCATTCCGACTGCCGGAGCGTTTGCTCTATGCCCGAGGCGCCCGAAGCGGTGCGCTCAAACACGTCTTGAAGCTGAATGGCGACCCGAGTTCCAAATACGACCGCGATCGCGCCCAGGATCATGAGAATGAGGATTCCGGACAGCGCCAAGGCGATGCCCTGCCGCAACCCCAGCCAGCGCATGAGCGGCTCGGCACCCAGCCATAACAGCATCGCAACGATGATGGCGCCGAAAGCGATGAGAATGACGTCAAACAGATACCAGACGAGGACGGGTACAAGCGCCACCGCGACGAAGATCAGGCTTCGCTTGAGGAAGTCGGTATAGCTTGATTGCATGGGCGCGCGGTCCGCTACAGAGCAGGCCGGTCGGGAGCAAGCCTCCGGTTCGGCCTGGTGCATCGTCAAACCCTTGAACCCTCAGCGATCCTTCCCGATGTCGGCGACCTCGACGGAGACCGCAGTCTTGCTGCCCCGGGAGCTGGTTGCCGAGAACAACTGCTCGGATAAGTATGGCCGCGCCGCAATGACCGCGAGCAGAACCAAAATGGCCAGAAGAACGAGCCGGTTGAACCGATTTGCCATGATCGCCTCCACAAACTTTTAGGTTGCGGCAATGTGACCTTGTCAGAAGTCGGCCGTAGCGTGCCCGGTTCCCGCCCGGATCTCCGCAACGCCCATAAATCAACCCCGGCCTGGCGCACACCGATGGCGCGTTTACGCGTCCTTGTGCCGCGGCTTGGCGGGAACTTGGGCAAAGCCGCATCGTTTCAACCACGGATACCGTATGGATCCCGCCGGTGCCGGCCCGCCGACGCGATCGCTTCATCTCCGTGGCAGAGCAGCTTCCGGGCATTGAAAATGTTGCATTTCTCGCGAGCAAAGGCCCTGGCCGCGGCATTGACGGCCATCATCCTGTGCTTGTTCGCGGTGCCGAATTTCCTGCCCGGCAAGCTCGTCGCCAGCTGGCCCCGATGGGCCCAGGTGCACGTGAATCTCGGGCTTGACCTGCAGGGCGGCTCGCACCTCCTGCTGCAGGTCGACGCCAATTCGGTGCGGCAGGAAATGGCCCAGAACCTTCTCGATGAGGCGCGGCGTGCGCTGCATGATGCGCGCGTCGGCTATTCGAGCCTCGCTATCGGCGGCGACGGCGTCGAGGTTCATTTGAGCGAGGAGGCGGAGCAGCAGCAAGAGGGCATGGCCAAGCTGCGCGCGCTTTCCCAGCCGCTTGGCGGGGTTGCGGGCGTCGGCCAGGGCAGCATCGAGATCACCGATCTGGGCGGCGGCCTGGTCCGGCTCGTCCCGACGCCGGCAGCGGTGACGCAACGTCTCCGGCAGGCGGTCTCACAGTCGATCCAGATCCTGGAACGGCGCGTCAATGCATTGGGAACCGTCGAGCCATCCATCGAGAGCGAAGGAACGGATCGAATCGTGGTCGACGTCCCGGGGCTGCAGGATCCGACGCGCCTCAAGGCCCTGATCGGCAAGACCGCCAAGCTGACCTTCCAGCTGGTCGATCCGTCGATGAGCGCCGAACAGGCACAGCAGAGCGGCCCGCCGCCGGACACCGAGATTCTCTACGACCAGGCGCACCGGCCCTACCTGGTCGACAAGGAGGTCCTGGTGTCGGGGGGCGACCTGCTCGATGCGCAGCCCGGTTTCGATTCGCGTACCGGGCAGCCGATCGTAACCTTCCGGTTCAATTCCGCGGGATCAGCGCGCTTCGCCCAGGCGACGCGCGACAATGTCGGCCGCCCGTTCGCCATCGTGCTCGACAATGCCGTCATTTCGGCCCCCGTGATCCGGGAGCCGATCACGGCAGGCACAGGGCAAATCTCCGGTGACTTCACCGTCGAGCAGGCAAGCGATCTCGCCGTCCTGCTCCGCGCCGGTGCGCTGCCGGCGCCGCTGACGATCATCGAGGAACGCACCATCGGACCGGGACTGGGCCAGGACTCGATCAAGCAAGGCGAAGCCGCCTCGATCTTCGGCTCCGTTCTGGTCCTCACCTTCATGCTGGCGACTTACGGCCTGTTCGGATTATTCGCCGACGTCGCGGTTGCCCTCAACGTCTGCATGATCGTGGGAATTCTGTCGCTGCTCAACGCGACGCTCACCCTTCCGGGCATTGCCGGCATCGTTCTGACGGTCGGGATCGCGGTCGACAGCAATGTGCTCATCTACGAGCGTATCCGCGAGGAGGTGCGCCATGGCCGCTCCGCCATCAATGCCATCGATGCGGGGTTCAGGCGAGCCCTTGCGACGATCCTGGATTCCAACATAACGACCTTTATCGCGGCCGCCGTGCTGTTCTTCATCGGCAGCGGGCCGGTCCGCGGCTTCGCGGTGACGCTCGGCGCCGGGATCTTGACCACCATCTTCAGCGCGTTCACCTTGACACGGCTCATCGTCGCCTCCTGGGTCAGCTGGCGGCGTCCGCATTACGTGCCGCTTTGAGCGCGACCCGAGCGGGATTACGAAGAATTGATCTCGCCTCGCGAACTTGTCGCGAACGTGCAATGGGTCGTGAACATTTTGCTTCAAGCCATGCCCTGGACGACCACCGCAAACATGACCGTGCCCTCCGCTCAGCCCACACGGCGTGATTTTCTCTACATCGCCACCGCCACGGTCGGCGCTGCCGGCGTGGTGGCGAGTCTTATCCCGCTGATCGGTCAGATGAATCCGGACGCGTCAACGCTGGCTGCCGGCGGTCCTGTCGATCTCGACGTGAGCAAGATCCAGCCCGGTTCCCAGGTCGTGGTGCGCTGGCGCGAACGGCCGGTCTTCGTGGTCAATCGAACGCCTCAGATCCTCAAGACGCTGCAGGATCAGGCCTTGCTGGCCGGGCTCTCCGATGCGGACTCGAGCGAGCTCCAGCAGCCGCCTTACGCGAAGAACTGGCATCGTTCCATCAAGCCCGAATACGGCGTGCTGGTCGGAATCTGCACTCATCTCGGCTGCATACCGCTGTTCGAACCGATGCCAAGCGCCACCGAGCCGGTCGCAAACTGGCGAGGCGGCTATTTTTGTCCGTGTCACGGCTCGAAATACGATCTGGCGGGACGCGTCTTTCGCGGTGTTCCTGCGCCCTATAACCTGCCGGTACCGCCCTACAACTTCGTCAGTGAGACGACGATTCGGATCGGCGAAAATCCGCCCGACGAGAACTTCGACTTTGCTTCAATACAGCAGATCTGAGTTCCAAGAGCCGGGCAGCGCCCCAACTGCGGCCTTTTATCCCAGCCATAGGCCGTTTTGCCGGTTTTGAACGTTATGGCGACGGAACCTTTTTCTGTCGACCCGCGAAGCCCCGCCGACCCCCAAGGTGTGTTGACGACCGCTACGCCGGAGCGGAATTCGATCCGCTGAAGTTCACTTGGCTGGGCAGTGCCGACAACGAGACCGATGCAACAAGCCGATGCGAAGCGGCCGCCGTCCTGGGCGGTTAAAGGCAATGCCGATGAGACCCGCGGGTCGGGAGCGGATGCGGCGCGCGCTCATGGTTTCGATTCACGAGCGACAACGACCTGGAGGAGACGACGATGCGACACAGGCAGTTCTTTACCAGCGTAGGCCTCGCCTACGCGCTGACCGGTCTGTTGATGAGCGGGGCTCAGGCGCAGAGCCCGGCGGCGCTGACCGGACAGGTGACCTCAGCCGAGGAAGGTCCGATGGAGGGCGTGCTGGTCAGTGTCAAGAAGGATGGCAGCAACATCACCACCACGGTGGTCAGCAACGAAAAAGGCGAATACAGCTTCCCCGGCGGCCGGCTCGATCCGGGTCACTATGCGATCTCGATTCGCGCCGCCGGCTACGAGCTCGCCGCAGCGCAGGCTGTCGACGTGTCGCCGGCCGGATCCAGCACCGACATCAAGCTCGTCAAAGCCAAGAATTTCGAGAACCAGCTCGCCAACGCCGAATGGCTGATGAGCGCACCGGGGTCCGACAATCTCAAGGCCAACATGACCAATTGCGTCGGCTGCCACACGCTGCAGCGCGTCTTCGCCTCGACCCACGACGCCGACGAGTTCAAGCAGGTCTTCAAGCGCATGGGCGGCTATTCGCCTGGCAGTACGCCGCTGCAACCGCAGCCGCTATTGCCGGGACCGCGCGCGGACCGATCCCCCATGCCGCAATCGCAGTTCGACGCCATGTCGGCGTGGCTCGCCGGCGTCGATCTGAGCCAGGGAGACGAGCGGAGCTACGAGCTTGCCACGCTGCCGCGACCCAAGGGCGAGGCTACCAAGGTCATCATCACCGAGTACGATCTGCCGCGCAAGGATGCCGAGCCGCATGACGTGATCGTCGACCGGGACGGAGCGGTCTGGTACACCGACTTCAGCAACCAGTTCGTCGGCGTTCTGGACCCGAAGACCGGCAAGGCCACCGACATTCCGATCCCGGTGCTGAAGCCCGAGGAACCCAAGGGCGGTCTCGATCTTGAGTTCGACCCCGCGCAGAAGAACGTGTGGCTGGCGATGATGTACCAGGCCGGGCTCGCCAAGATCGATCGGCAGACCCATGCGGTGAAGACCTATCCGTTCCCGAAGGAGTGGCAGTCGCCTTCCACGCAGGCCTCGATGGTCTCGCCCCAGCATGACGACGTCGACGGCAAGGTGTGGACCAACAACCAGGAGGCGCATGACATGTACCGCCTGGATCTGAAGACCGGCCAATATGAGAATCTGGGACCGTCCAAGGATCCCGCCGGCCGCCGCATTTCCGCCTACGGCATGCCGACCGATCAGCAGAACAACGCCTACCAGCTGGAGTTCGGCGGCACCAGCATCGGCCTGCGCGATGCCAAGACCGGCATGACCACCATCTATCAAACGCCGATCAACGGCTCGCGGCCGCGGCGCGGCCGGGTCGACGATCAGAACCGGCTGTGGTTCGCCGAATACGGCGGCAATGCGATCGGCCTGTTCGATCCGAAGACGGCCGCGATCAAGGAATACAAGCTCCCCACCAAATGGGACGACCCCTATGACGTGGTAGCGACCAAGGATGCCTCCGAGGTCTGGACCGGCTCGATGCTGACCGACAGGGTGGTGCGGCTCGATACCAAGTCCGGCAAGATGACCGAGTACCTGTTGCCGCGCCCGACCAACATTCGGCGCGTCTTCCTGCAGGAGACCGGACCGCGACCCGTTCTGTGGGTCGGCAGCAACCACGGTGCCTCCATCGTGAGAGTGGAGCCGCTCGGTTAGCGCCAAGGCACGCTGAAGCCGGGATGAGATGGCCGGGCGCGCGCCCGGCCATCTCCCATGCTAGGAGACCGAGGCGGGAATTAGCCTCGGCGCTTGCTCAGCTGCGGGTGACGATATCGACGATCTTCCTGGAGGACGGGTCGACGATCAGGACCTGATTCTGCAGCATGGCAAAGTCGTAAGACTTCACGGCCGGCACTTCATTGGCAACCTTGGTGGGAACCGGCTGCAGCTTGAGGGAGCTGGGCGTCGCCGCCCCAAGCACGGGCTTGAAGGAGGCCGGCGCCGTCTCTTTCGACGCCTGCTGGCTCACGCCCTGCCAGATCTCCTTCCGCTGGGCGCTGGTCAGGTTGAGATGGTCGTTTGCGGCAGACGAATTGCTCATCCCGGCTGCGGCGGCGACGCCGGCACTCGCTACCAGCGCGAGCGCGGCCATTCCATTGCGGAAGTACGCATTCATGATGATTGTCCTTGTTCTGCTCGAAAAGCCCCACCTGCATAAACAATTCAATGAGGGCCGTGCGGTTGCGGCTGCAATGCGCGGCAATGTGTCCCGCAACAACGACGGCCGCGGAATGAAAATGATCGAGATCGCGGTGCACGCGGGAAGTTAAAATTATTTTAGGAAACCGGACGCGCCGCGTTTCGATTACACACAAAAGGGTTCAAAGCGGAAGGTGATGCCATGAAGAGATTTCGGCACTTGCTCATTGGGCTGCTCATCGGTTTTGGCGCCTCCGGGGCCATGGCGAGCTCCGGCGGTCCGGCTTGGATCACCGATGGCCTGACCGTCGCTCAGCGGGATCAAATCTGGCAAGGAGCGAGCAGGCAAGTCACGAACGAGAGCCCGCTTCCTGCCGGCTTCAAGGCGGACATTGGAGAAGCGGTGCCAGCCTCGATGAAGCTGCAGCCGATGCCGAAAGACGTGAGCGACCAAGTGCCGGTGGTGAAGTCCTATGACTTCGCGATGCTGGAAGGTCAGCTGCTGATCGTCGATCCCGGTTCCAGGAAAATCATCGACATCATTAGCAAGTAGGAAGGCGGCGGTTCGCGCCCGGCTGGCGGCGAGATCGCAATTCCGGAACGGCGCAGCTGCCGACTGAGGAATGACGAGAGCACACCCCTCCCTGCGGGGGAATTGCCAGCGTCCGACGCCTGCCCTGCCCCGTCGTGGCGAAATCCACACGGTTGCCGGCACGCAACGGAAACCTCGGCCGCCGTGATGCTTGAGCCGCCTTGCCAGGCTGCCTGTGCACAAGTCAGGTCTTCATTCGTTTTTCATTGAACCAAGGCAGCATACAGCCTATGGATGAGCGCTGGACAGATAGCAACTCGATTGCGCTGGCGCCGGCTGGGTGCCCGGGCCCGCAGGGGCCATTTGAGCAGCTGAAATCCCAAAGCTCGGCTCTGTCGAGCATAACCTGTTATCGGGGGAAAGCATGGCAACGCTGGATCCGTACTTTGGAAAGCACACCGGAGCTTGCAAAATCTATGTAGGATCTTTCGCGATCGGGTCGGGTAATTTCAAGAGCTTCAGCCCCGTGCAAGTCGACTTCGACGGCTCCTACCAGGTCTTTGGTACGGCCGGCAAGTTCGCGATCGAAATCAAGCTCGTCAACAATAACCCGGGAAGCACGTCGGGGCCCTGCGAGATAACGCTCAATGGCCAAACCGACAAGGCTGCCAAGTATCAGGTCAATGGCCAAAAGTTGACATTCACCACGACCCTCAACCCCACCCCGTTCGATGTCTATGCCAGTAACGGCGGAACCCAGGTCGACAACGTATCCGGCCACAATCTTTGGATCGGATGACTTGATCAAATCCGCTGGGCTTTCTTCAGCTGGTCGATGAATGCCGTGACGTCCGGCGGCAGCGATTTGAGGCCGTTCTGACCGGCCTTCAACAGGATCGGCCGCAGCTGCGAGCCGCTGAGGAAGGCCGGCTGGCGGTCCAGCGGGATGATCCGGTCGAAAATAAGAACCAAGGTCACGGCGACGAGAACGACGCGCACCGCACCGAGCGCCGAGCCCGCAAGCCGATCCGGCAGGCTAATTCTCGGTCCGACCGTCTCCCTTACGGCAACCCGCAACAGCGCTCCGAGCAGGATGCCGGTGACCAGAAGGATACCGAAGAACAAAGCGGGTTTCTGGACCTCGGGCATATTGAATCTGTCGGCGAGCAGCCCGGAGACGTACGGCGTCGCCGATATCGCGACCGGCATCGCAGCCAAATAGCCCATGATCGTGGCCATGCTGCGCAATAGCCCGGCGTTGAAGCCCGAGACGACGGCAACCATCCCTACACAGTAGATCGCGGCATCGAAGCTGTTCATGGGCTTGGCCGACTGACCTTGTTGCTCTTGTCCCGGCGAAAGCGGCGATTGTTGCAAACGCCGGAGTTGGGGACGGTTCCGGCTCAAGGCCGGGACCAGGCTTGGCGTCGCGATATGCTCCACCAAGGTGCGGCTCCCGCAGCCATGGGGGCCGAACCGGCAGTGCCGGGCATTGGCCGGCAGAGTCGCAGTCCTGCGTTGACATCTTCCTCAAGCCGGGGCTGGCGCGCCGATTTTCTTTTCGCCAATGCTTTCGATTTCGTAAGCGCGAGCGCAAGCGGGACGCCTTCGCGGGCCACGCTGTGCTCGCCCAAAAGCGAGCCTTGCCGGCTCTTGGAGGCGAGACGCCGGTCAGCGGGTGGAGCGCGGGCTCCCGCCCGGATGGCTCACGGTGAGGACCGCGGGTCGGGGGGTCGGAGTCGGCGGCGGCGGTTGCGATCCTGAGGGCCGCGGCTGCAACGTGCCGGTGATCTCGACCGATTTCAGGTCGCCGGCGGTTTGGATGGCCTTCGACGGATCGATCAGGCCGGAACCGAAATCGTCGTCGCGATCCTTGGCTCCCAGCCGCCGGGCGCTCGATGTCAGGATCGCGCGAACGTCCTCGGGCGTGAGATCGGGATTGCGCTCGAGCAGCAGCGCTGCAAGCCCGCTGACCTCGGCGGAGGCGACCGAGGTCCCGGTGGTGAGCTGATAGGTATCGTCAGGAGCCGGCACCAGGATGTCGACGCCGGGCGCCGCCACCGCGATATAGCGGCCGCGATTGGCGCCGGGGAACAACTTGTCGTTCACGTCGGTCGCCGTCACCGCGATCACGTTGGGATCGGCGCCGGGATAGAGCGGCGGCGATTTCGGGCCGGCATTGCCGGCGGCGGCGACCAGCACGATCCCCTTGTCGTGCGCCGCCTTCAGCGCCCGCTCCAGCGAGGGATCGCGCGGGCCGGCAAAGCTCATATTGATCACCCGCACGCCCTTGTCGGATGCCCATTCCAGGCCCTTGAGGATGTTGAAGGTCGTGCTTTCGGCGCTGGCCGCGCCGCTCGAGAAGGCATGGATCGCATAGAGGCGCGCGGACGGCGCGACGCCCATCAGCTTGCGATGGGAAAAGATCGCCCCCGCCATGCCGGTGCCGTGCGCATGGGGCTTGTCCGGCTCGCCGACCGCATCGAACTGCTCCGCGACGACGCCGTCGAGATCGGGGTGCTGGATATCGATCTGCGAATCGATCACCGCGACTGTGATGTTGTCTCCCTTCAGTTGGCGATGGATGTTGATCAATCCGAGCTTGCCGATCGCGTATTGGGCGGCGTCGCCTTCGCCCTGCGTCAGGCCCGCGAGGTCGGGGTCTTGCGCCAGCTCCGGGGCGGCGTGATCCTGCACCAGGCTGTAGGTGTAGTTGGCCTGCGCGCCGGCGACGATCTGGTAGCGGGCCAGCGCCTGGATCACCGCCGCGATCGAAGCGCCGCTGCCGATATGCACCCGATAGCTGGTGACCCCGATGAGGCCCATGCTCTGCGAACCCAGGATGCTCAGGCCCAACGGACCCATGACGGCTTGCAGCTGCGCCAGCGTGACGCCGGAGGGAATCTGCAGCACCACTTCGTCCTTGACGAAGTGAACCTCGCCGAGCGGCGGCGGCGTGAAGAACCGGGCTCCGAATTGCGGCGGCAAGCCGCCCGGGCCGGGTCCCGGCGCGGGCCCTGGTCCGGTACGCGGCGGCTGTGTCGGCGGCGGCTGATTGAGCGGCTGGGTGTTGACCACCTCGCCCAAGGTGACCGCAGCAAGCGTGATGTTCTGGACGAGATTATTGATGAGCTGCGCCTCGGTGCTCGGCGGTGGCGGTGACGGCACCGAAGGAGGCGAAGTGGGAGTAGTAGGGGTAGTGGGGGCAGTGGGGATAGTAGGGGTAGTAGGGATATTAGGGGTACTTACCGCGGTGGGATCGTACAGTTGGCCGTTCACGAGCACGGTGCACACCGCGTTGTTGCAGCTGTTGATCAATGTCGAATAACTCGGCAGGCCGGAGGTCGCATAGTTCTCCCCGATCTGCGCGCCGACTGTGCTGCCGGCACCGCCGCTGGCCGTGCCCGTTGCGATGGAATCGGACGACACCGTGCCGACCGGGAAGGAGGATCCCTGCAACTGCCCGACCGAGAAGTTGCTGAAGGCGCCGTTGCCGCCCAGGAGGCCGCCGACAACGCTGTTGGCGCCCGAGCTCACGTTGCCCGAGGATGTCGTAGGATCGATCAGCCCGAAGTTCAGACCGGCGACGCCGCCGGCGAAGTTCTGCGAGCCGCTGGCGCTGACCGCGACGGCCGCGGACGAG
>Ga0182024_10011963_pt1 | contig 17281 bp, 18 predicted proteins | sample P32metaG_FD_120480 | JGI IMG/M metagenome (GOLD analysis project Ga0182024, IMG submission 120480) | Permafrost microbial communities from Stordalen Mire, Sweden - P3-2 metaG (Illumina Assembly) | ecosystem: Environmental > Terrestrial > Soil > Wetlands > Permafrost | place: Sweden: Stordalen...
ACCACACCCATTGTCGTTTGCCAGTACGGCTGGTCAATCGGTCCCCAGACGACGAAACAGGCGCGGGCATCCGGACGCAGCACTCGACGCAATTCGCGCAGCGCAAGGCTTACGTCGCGGAAGAACATCACGCCGAAGCGTGACGTGGCGAGATCGAAACTGTTATCGGCGAAAGGCAGCGAGTGAGCATCGCCTTGCTGCGCAACAAAATTTTCCAGGCCGCGCTCCCGCGCCCTTCCCTTTGCGATTTCAAGGAGATCGGCGCTGAGATCGAGCGCAGTGACTTGTCCGCCCGCTCCCACGCGCATCGCCAGGCTGATGGCCGGTTCGCCGGTTCCACTCGCCAGGTCGAGAACGCGCATGCCTGGCTTGGGAGCGGCGTATTCGACCAGCGCTTCTGTCACGGCTTTGCCCATGACCGCCGACTTGGCCTTCCACTTGTCGGAGGCGACCAGCCGGTATTGCGATCCCCAGCTCGGTTCGGCTTTGGATGGATTTTCTTTCGACGGCGATGTCATAGGACGTAGAGCTACAGCAGAACTCCGATAACGAAACGGCTACGCTTTCTTGCGAACGCGCGCGGTCGCGGCGGTTCGCTTTCGCGGGGTTGAGCTTGGCTTGACGCCTGCCTTGACTCTTGTTTTGGGCGTCAATTCCGAAGGCTCAAGCCGCTTCGCTGTCTTCCACAGGCGCTCGAGATCGTAAAACTTGCGCGCCTTCTCGGAAAAAACGTGGACTACGAAGTCGACATAGTCGACAAGAATCCATTCGCCCTGACGGTAGCCCTCGACCTGGGTGGGCCGCACCCCAGCGGTCTTCAGGCGGAGTTCTACCTCGTCCGCAATGGCCTGCACTTGCCGAGGGTTGGTGCCGCTGCACAGGACGAAGTAATCTGTGAAGGCGCCGGAACCCTTTTCCATTTCCAGGATGGAGAGTTCTTCGGCTTTTTTGTCGAGGCAGGCCTGAATGGCTTCCGACACTTGACGTTTCAAATCGTTTTTTTTCATGCAGAGAGTAGATCGATGGTCTTGATCATTGTAAACGGGAAGATGGGAAGATGCCTGTTAGCCAATATCATTCCTGTGGAGAGCTGCTCTTGTACAGTCCGGTTTTTTTAATATAGTCGGCGACGGCGGGGTCTACGAAGCGGGTTAAGGGTCTAGACGCAGCAGCCGCTTGACGAATGGCAGTAGATGAAATCGGCTGGCTGACTTCATCGAGCAGATGGATGGTCACACCGCTTAATACCAGATCTCCGGTAGCGGCTTGTTTGTGAAACGGGCGCGTCACTTCCTCTCTAGGCCGCAAGCTTTCGGGCAAGGCCCGGGCAACGTCGGCGAGGGAAAAGCCGGGACGGCTTGCCACGATAAACTCACATTCCCGAAACAATGCATCGGCTTGATGCCATTTCGCAATGTCTTTAAAGGCGTCGATGCCGATCAGCAGAAAAAGCCGGTCCGCTTTCTTGAACGACTGTTTGAGGTGCCGGACGGTGTCGATCGTGTAATTCGGTTTTTCCGCGGCAACCTTTTTCTTTTTTTTAGTGTCGGCGGACTCGATCGTCGCCGGATCTTCCGGCGCTTCCAGCAGCGATGGAATGAAGTCTTTCTCCTGCGCGGTAGCGAGAGCGATCATGGCATAGCGATGCATGAACGCGGATAACGGCTGGTTTTGTTTGTGCGGAGGAACGCTCGCCGGCACAAACAGAATGCGAGACAGCTTGCAGCGCTCTCGCGCCGCTTGCGCCAGAGCGAGATGCCCGCGGTGAATGGGATCGAAGGTGCCACCGAAGAAGCCAATATTCATGCGCGCCTAGTGTCTGCGTTCGACCGCACGGTTGGCAAGCTCAACTTTTCCTGGCCGTCGGTACGAGAAATTGGCCAGCTGCAGCGAGAAATCGGGCATTGTCCATCAAGTCATCGTCGCATGACCGTTTGGACTTCTTCAAATTCGGCGAAGACCACACGTTCCTGAGAATCTGGAATGCACTCCTGTAATCTCGCGGAATAGCGAGAGGGAAGTTAGCATCCAAGACTATATGCGAGTCTCCCTCCCCCTATTTCGCATTCAACCTACCCGTGCGCCTATTTTGCGCTATGGGGTCGCGGTTCTGAGTACGACCCTGGCGCTGATTCCGGCGCTGCTTCTTCCTAATATTACGGAAAGCCGTTTAGCGGTCTTTGCCGTTGCGGTTATGGTAAGTGCCTGGTACGGCGGATGGAAGCCGGGACTGGTGGCTACTTCGTTTGCAATCACGGTCAGCGCCTATTTTTCATTCTCCGGAGAACACACGCCAGCACAGTTTCGTTCCACCATGCTGCGGCTGGCGCTGTTCGTCGTTCTGGCGGCGCTGATCTGCTGGTTCAATGCGGCGTTGCGAGCCGCGCAGGAGAATTTGCGCCGCTCGGAAATGAATTTTCGCTCGCTTGTGACGAATGCTCCCTACGGAATTTGCCGCTGCGACGCAGTCGGGAAAATTCTGGATGCAAATCCGGCGCTGCTGGCAATGCTGGGTTATTCCTCGGTCGAATTGATTGGCACGCATCTGGGCGCGCTCTATGAAGATACGCAGCATTGGTTTGACCTGGCCGATCGGCTGCGCGCGGGCATGCCGTTCTACGGGCTCGTCGTTGACTGGAAGCGTGAAAATGGAGCGGCAATCGCGGCGCGAATCTCCGGCCGATCGGTTTCGAATGGCGGCAAGAGTAGAACATTCGAATTATTCGCCGAAGATGTGACGGAACGGCGCGCGCTGGAGCAGCAAGTACAACAGTCGCACAAAATGGAGGCCATCGGGCGCCTCGCCGGCGGCATTGCGCACGACTTCAACAATCTGCTGATGGTGATCTCCGGGTACTCGGAGTTCCTTCTCGATCGCCTGGGGCCGGATCTGACGTTGCGCTCGCCGGCACAGGAAATCGCCGGTGCGGCGGATAGAGCTTCGTCCCTCACCCGCCAGCTTCTCGCCTTCAGCCGCAAGCAGATGCTGACGCCGAAGGTTCTCGACCTGAACGGCGTGGTAAGCGAAAACCTGAAGATGCTGAACCGCATAATCGGCGAGGATATCGAACTGGTCATGATTCCGGCTGCAGGTTTGGGCGCGGTGCGGGCCGACGCTGGGCAAATCGAGCAAGTCATTATGAATCTGGCGGTGAACGCGCGCGATGCCATGCCGGGCGGCGGAAGGCTGACCATCGAAACTTCGAACTTGACCATCGATGAGGAATTTGCGCGCCTGCATGCACCTCTGCTGCCTGGCGAATACGTGGTACTTTCTATTTCCGACAACGGTGCCGGCATGGACCTGGAAACTCAGTCGCACATTTTTGAGCCATTTTTCACCACGAAAGGCCTCAAAGGGACCGGTCTCGGGCTCTCCACTGTGTATGGAATCGTGAAGCAAAGCGGCGGCTACATTTGGGTTTACAGCGACGCTGGCAAAGGTACGACCTTCAAGGTCTATTTGCCGCGCGTTGCGGAGAACTTTGAAAGAACCGCTCAGGTCGCCGCTCTGCCGGAACCGCCGGCCGCGCCGGCCGCGCCGGGAAGAGAGACCATCCTCCTGGTGGAAGACGAGAATAACCTGCGTTACCTGGCGCGGCAATTCCTGGAGAAGCAGGGTTATCGAGTGATGGAAGCGCCGGATGGAAGTGTCGCCATGAAGATGGCGGCCGCGCATGAAGGTCCCATTCATTTGCTGTTAACTGACGTCATCATGCCCGGCATGAATGGCCGCGAGCTGGCGCAGCGCCTTGCGGAGATTCGGCCCGACACTAAAATTCTTTACATGTCCGGCTATACGGAAAATGTAATCGGGCGCAATGGCAAGCTGGATGCGGGAATTCGCCTGCTGCAAAAGCCGTTCACGCTTCGCGATTTGAAAAATACGGTGCGCGAAGTTATGAACTCCATCCCTGCGGGGCAGGCGGCGCCGGCTCGACTGCATGGTCATACGGACGGACGACAGGCTTCGTCGCGCGCCCAACGTTTCCAGTTACAGCTTCCATTGCGGTACCGGCGTATTGACGAAGAGAAGTGGCACGAAGGGCAGACCAAAAATATCAGCCGCTCCGGTATGCTTTTTCAAGGAGAGGATTTTCTGCAGCCCAGCGTTATTCTTGAGATCAACCTGGTACTGCCGGCAGAAATTGCCGGCCTGTCGCCGACGGAAGTGTTTTGCCGCGGCGAAATTGTACGGACCGTGACAGGAGTTGGAGAAGAAGTGTCACCGGCGCTGGCCGCGAAGATTCTGCAGTATCGCTTCGAACACGGACCGATCGGGCACGCTTAGGTTTCGAAGATCAATTCAGGCGCTCTGGGTATCGGTCGTTGGTACGGCCTGCAGCGCTTTTTCACGCAGCGCTTGCACTTCTTTCGCGATTGCGAATTTCAACTCTTCAATTCCCTTGCCGGTGACCGCTGAAATTTCGTAGAGCTTGAGTTTTCGCTTCTTGCAGTAGCGCTTGAGCGCTGCGACTTTGTCTTTGTTGGCTACGTCGATCTTCGACGCGACCATGATCATCGGCTTTTCTTCCAGGTGCGCGCCAAAGCTCGCGAGCTCGCCGAGAATCACTTCTACATCTTTCACAACATCAGGGCGGCCGCTGGCATCGGAAATATCCGCCATGTGAACCAGCAGGCGGGTGCGCTCGATGTGCCGCAAGAACTGCGTGCCCAAGCCCGAACCGGCGTGCGCTCCTTCGATCAGGCCGGGAATATCAGCGACTACAAAACTGATTTCATTTCGTGGATCGCCAACTGCAACTACGCCGAGGTTTGGCTCCAGCGTGGTGAATGGATAGTCGGCAATTTTAGGCCGCGCCGCCGAGATGCGGGAGATCAGCGTGGATTTGCCCACATTCGGATAGCCGACCAGGCCGACATCGGCGAGCAGTTTCAGCTCGAGCCGGTAATTGTGCTCCTCGCCGGGACGGCCGGGTTCATGCTCGCGCGGCGCCTGGTGAACCGACGTGGCAAAGCGTGCGTTCCCGCGTCCGCCGCGCCCGCCGCGCGCGATCACCATTCGTTGATCCGGAGCCGAAAAATCAAAAACCCTCTCGCCGGTTTCTTCGTCGTAGACGATGGTTCCGACGGGGACTTTCAGCATGATGTCCTCGCCCTCGCGGCCACTCTTGTTGGAGCCTTCGCCGTGGCGTCCGCGCTCGGCTTTGTATTCGGGATTGAAGCGGAAATGGACCAGCGTGTTATGGCGCTCGCTGGATTCCATGATCACGTCGCCACCGTCGCCACCGTCGCCACCCGAGGGTCCACCGCGAGGAACATACTTTTCGCGGCGGAAGGCCATGCAGCCATTGCCACCGTCACCGGCCTTCACTCGAATTTTTGCTTCATCAATAAACATGGCCGCAACTAAATACACTTGTCATCCCGAGCACATCGGCGGATCTTGGTTTTCGCTGGAAGTATTCACCGCGGCAAGCCGATTCCAAGATGTCTTGCGTTGCTCGGGACGACAGAAAAATAAAAGCCTCGTCCCGAAGGCGAGGCTGAAGCCGCGTTGGACAGCTCGCCGCGGCCGCTAACACGCAATACAGTTTTGCCCAAACAGACGCGAACTACTCCACGATCTCCATTGGCTCAACCATCACGAACTTGCCCATCGATCCCTTGTTCAGGAACTTGATGCGGCCGGTCACCTTGGCAAAGAGGGTGTCGTCCTTGCCGCGGCCAACGTTTAGTCCCGGCTTCACCGGTGTGCCGCGCTGGCGCACGATGATGGTGCCGCCGGGCACGATCTGCCCGCCGAATGCTTTGAATCCCAGCCGCTGCGCGTTCGAGTCGCGGCCGTTTCGTGATGTGCCTTGTCCTTTTTTATGTGCCATCGCTCAACTCTCACTCTCGGTATTTAGATCTTGCTACTTCTTTTTCTTGCTTGCGGTTTTCTTCGCCGCCTTTTTGGGCGCGGCTTTCTTTTTCGCATGGGACTTTTTGGCATGGCCCTTCGCGGATTTCTCTTCGGGGTCGTGCTCGTGCTCCGCTGCGGCTTTTTTCGGCTCGGGCTGCTTCTTGGCAAGCTCCGGAGCTTTAAAGCTCTGCCCATCGAAAGCGATCTCAGTAATGCGCACGGCGGTAAAGGACTGCCGGTGGCCGCGCAGCTTCTTATACTGCTTTTTGCGCTTGTAATGGAAAACCAGAATCTTCGGGCTGCGGCCTTCTTCCACCACTTCGCCGACCACGCGTGTCTCCGCCTGCGGCTTGCCGACCTGGCCTTCGCCGCCCGATACCGCCAAAATGTCGGGGAACGAAACGTGGCCGTCGGTCCCTGTGGCCAGCTTCTCTACTCGAATCACATCTCCGGGCGCCACTCGGTATTGCTTTCCACCGGCGCGGATCACCGCGTACATACGCCTGCCTCCATCAAAATTTCTTGAAAATCAACTCACCACCGGCCAACCATGCGCACACGGGCGCAATTTGGGCGCCGGTAAAAATGCGGCTGAAGTGCTTCTGCTTGCTGTGTTTTCCGCCACGGCGCTTCAGCAGCCAGGGCGAGCGACCAAGAACGGGTCGGCGAGTACAGGCAAACTCAACTATTCTAGCGTGCGCTGTGGAAATCGGTCAATGTGTGGTTGGAAGATCGCGGGCGAATGTGCGAGAATCGCCGCCGAACTTTTAAAAATCCTGGGAGGAATCTAAGAATGAAACGCTGTCTCGCACTACTCGTCTGCCTGTTGGCTCTGAACGTTGCTGGTGTGGCCAAGTCTTCTGCGAAAAAGTCTGCGGCACCCGCCGCGCCCGACAAAGCGTATCTTCAGAAAATTTGGGACGGCTGGTCGACTCTCGATACCAAAAACGTCGCCAAATTCTATGCCAGCGGCCCGCGTACTTTCTTCGATACCGCACCTTTGAAATACGGCAGTTGGGACGAGTACGAAAAGGGTGTGAGCGCCGAACTTGCCGAATATAAGAGCGGGAAGTTCACGGTGAACGACGACGTTGCGATCCATCCTCACGGAGAACTAGTCTGGGCCACGGCGACGATCAAGGAAGAGATGACTACAAAAGCAGGCAAGGTCGAGATGGGCAACTTTCGCTGGACTGTGATTTTCGAGAATCAGGACGGCAAGTGGATGATTGTTCACGAGCACGTTTCTGAGCCAGTGCAGTGAAAATTCGCTGGGGAGGCGGATTACTCCCGTAATCCGCAGTAACCTTGGGTTCCCTTGCAGAAACTCGGCGCTTGCGCCAGTGTTATAGGAATTAAAAGTGGGGGGAACCATGCGCGATCGAATCGTCGTGCTCACATCGATTTTCCTGTTCGCCAGTATTGGTTGGTGCCTGCAGTCCGCGTCACAGAGCATGCCGGGCATGGACATGCCCACTCACGACATGTCGAATATGCAAATGCAGACCAAAGACATGCCCATGGACGCCGATAAGGATGCCACGCACGACAGCGACGCGAGCACCCACGCCATGCACTCGATGGAAGGCCACATGGATATGGGCCCGCACATGAGGATGACGGCGCTGCGGCCAGCGAAACCTGGCGACGCTGCGCGCGCCCAAGCGGTAGCCGATACCGCGCGCCAAGCGGCAGAAAAATATATCGACTCTCACGCGGCTTTGGCGGACGGCTATAAGATCTTTCATCCTGAGTTGCCGCAAAAGATGTATCACTTCACCAACTACGGATACGCCATGGAAGCGGCGTTTCGTTTTAACCCCGAGCATCCCACGTCCCTGCTCTATGAAAAGCATGGCGACGACTACAAGCTAATTGGAGTGATGTACACCGCGCCCAAGCGCATGAATGAAGATCAACTGGACGAGCGCGTTCCCCTGAGCGTGGCGCAGTGGCACGAGCATGTGAATTTCTGCACGGCGCCCCCAGGACGCAAGAGCGAATATTTGATTAAGAATCCGCAGTTCGGATTACGGGGATCGATCACCACGCAGGAAGCTTGCGCCGCCGCGGGCGGAACGTTCCATCCCGTAATTTTCAACTGGATGGTGCACCTTTATCCCTTCGAAAAAGATCAGGCCAGCATCTGGTCGGTCGATCGGCAGCATGGCGATGGAGATTGAAGTCGAGATACTGCTGTAGATTTCACAATTTGTTCACTCGACGCGCCGCCCTTTCGCGGCCCACTCTGAGCAACTTAGTACAACTCTTTACAAGCCAATCCCGAATCAACAATCACATTTCAATCATCAATTGTTTATAAGGTGTATTTTGTTTGCGGCTCAATTAATTTTTCCACGAGCCATCTACAAAACATTCGTTGGTTGTGACGAAGCGCGGAGATTTTCGCTTTCTGCTAACTGAGTAACGCGCAGTTCGTCAAAGAAGAGCGAGCCGATTTTAAAGAGTGCGGAACTTTTCCCGTTCCGTTACGTACTGCAAATTAGGAAGCGGTTCACGCGAGGAGAAAGTTCTAAGCGGGCCGCACGATAAGAATTTTAACGGGGTTCAGGGATTTTCTCACGCTCGGTTTGGCGGCCCAGGTGAGAAAACCCCCGTAGACGGCGAGGCAGGCCTTGCGGCTCGTCTGCCGAACCCCGACGGCTGCATTGTAGGCGATTCGCGGCAAAACACAAAGGTTTTCTCGCGCGAGTCGTGAACCGGGCCGCCCCAGCCGCTCCCCGACGAGACTCGGGGAAGAAATAAGGAGCAGTCATGAAGTTCGCGACAGTATCGAAAAGTTTGGTGTTGGGGTTGGCTCTGATGTTGGCCTCGAGCGCCTTTGCCGCAACCAAAGCCAGTTTGCAGCTCAATAATCCGGTGCTGGTGAACGGAACCAAGCTGAAGCCGGGAGACTACAAAGTTCAATGGGAAGGCAGCGGCCCTGACGTGGAGCTGAGCATCATCCAGGGAAAGAACGTGGTTGCGAAGGTGCCGGCGCACGTGGTTGAACTGCAGACGCCAGCCGCCAACGACGCTGCTGTAACGCGGCAGAATGCCAGCGGACCGAGCTCGCTGCAAGGCTTACGCTTCGCGGGAAAGAAATTTTCGCTGGAGCTGGCGGATGCCGGGGATGGAATGCAGGGATCGAGTAAGTAGGCGCAGAAAACGATAGTGGAACCAAGGGGAGCCTGACGGCTCCCCGTTTTCGCACGTTTAATCCATGCCCGCTTGAAACCGCTCGGTACTGCACAGGAATTAGTACTTTGGCACCTTTGGATCCACTCGCTCTGACCACGCGGTTATTCCGCCGGCCAGATTGTGAACCTTGGTGAAGCCAGATTGCTGCAGGAAAGCTACGGCTTTGGCGCTGCGGCCGCCCATTTTGCAGTGCACGACAATTTCGCGGCTCGAATCCAGTTCGTTTACGCGCTTCGGCAGGTCGTTCAGCGGGATGAGGTGTCCGCCGATGTTGCAGATCTGGTATTCGTGCGGCTCGCGCACGTCGAGCACGAAGAGATCTTCCTTCGCGTCCAGCCTACGCTTCAACTCTTCCACTTGAATTTCGGGAATTCCATCTGCCACCGGTTTTTCCTCCCCGCGAATGCCGCAAAACTGGTTGTAGTCTATCAGCCTGGTCACGGTCGGATGCGTGCCGCAGACGGGGCAATCGGGATTTTTGCGCAGCTTCAGCTCGCGGAACTTCATGCCCAGCGCGTCGATCAGCAGCAGGCGCCCAATGAGCGGCTCGCCCACGCCGAGAATTAACTTGATCACTTCGGTGGCCTGCATCACGCCCACGAGACCGGGCAGAATGCCGAGCACTCCGCCCTCGGCGCAGGAAGGCACCAGTCCCGGCGGCGGCGGCTCAGGATACAGGCAGCGGTAGCACGGGCCGTCTTCGGTAGCGAAGACGCTGGCCTGGCCTTCAAAGCGAAAGATCGATCCGTAAACATTCGGCTTTCCCGTGAGCACGCAGGCGTCATTTACCAAATAGCGGGTAGGAAAGTTGTCGGTGCCGTCGGCGATGATGTCGAAGTCGCGGAAGATCTCGAGCGCATTCTCGCTGCTCAGCCGCGTGTCGAACTTGCGAATGTTTAAGAACGGATTGATCGCGGTGAGCTTCTCCGCAGCGGAGTCCAGCTTCTTGCGGCCTACGTCGGCAGTGGAGTGGATGATCTGCCGCTGTAGATTCGTGTAGTCGACCACATCGAAATCGACCAGGCCGAGGGTCCCCACGCCCGCCGCCGCTAGGTACAGAGCGAGCGGCGAGCCAAGTCCGCCTGTGCCGATGCAGAGGACGCGCGCCGCCTTCAGCTTCTGCTGCCCCTCCATGCCAACCTCGGGCATGATGAGGTGGCGCGAGTAGCGCAGAATTTCGTCCTTGCTCAGCGTAACCGGAATTTCAGTAGTGGTTGTGGCCATAAAATCCTCGATTGATATTTGAATTGCGCCGTTTCAGGATTGTCAGAAACGCGACGCTAGCGACAGGCAGGACACATACAACAACAACAGCGACTTGTGGCGGAAGGCTTCACTCGTAATCTCAAACAGCGACTCAGGCCGCGCCCCCGGCTATGGAAGGCACGATAGAAATGTTATCACCTTCCTTTACTGCAGTCGCTTCCTTCTGCAGGTAGCGGATGTCCTCGTCATTGACGTAGAGGTTGACGAAGGCGCGCAGCCTGCCGTCTTCCGTATAGAGATGGCGCCGCAGGTCGGGATGTTGCACCAACAGCGCGGTCATGGCTTCGGCCACGGTACCCGCCTTAACTTCCACGGTGGATTGCTTGCCAACATACTGCCGTAACGGTGTGGGAATGTGAATCTTGCTCATAGGTCTCTCAGTAAAGATGCGATATCGCAGTGGAAGATTCAAGCCCTGGCGCCGCTTTGGCCCATACAAGGCACTTATGCGAGCGCTGTTCCATCCCTAGAATTGTCGCGGGGGAGAACTACGATGACGATTTTCGATCCAGCTCGAGGCAGAATCATTGAAGGTGGTGGCGGGGGCGGAGGGCTTTTGCGGCTGATTGGCCTTGGCATCGCCGCATTTCTGCTGGTGATTCTGGTTTTCAGTTCCATTGCCAGAGTCGGCACGGGACGTGTGGGCGTGCTCACCTTGTTCGGAAGAGTGACCGGCGAAACCCTGGGCGAGGGCGTGCACTTCATCAACCCACTGAAGACGAATAATGAGCTCTCCATCCAGACTCAGACGCTGAAAGAATCCGCCAGCGTGCCTTCCAGCGAAGGCCTGATGATGAATCTCGACACATCGCTGATTTACCATCTCAATCCCGAGCACGCTGCGGACGTTTTCCAGAAAATTGGCGCCGACTACGAAAATGTCGTGGTTGAGTCAACCCTGCGATCCGCGATTCGCGAGGCCACAGCCTCGCACACCGCAAATGCCCTCTACACCGGCGAGCGCGAGATGGTGGGCAAGCAGATTTACGATCAGGTCAGCCAGCAACTCAGCCAGCGCGGCATGACCGTTGAGAATGTTCTGTTGCGCGACATTCAACTGCCCGCCACGCTGAAGGCGGCCATTGAGGCCAAACAACAAGCCGAGCAGGAATCGCTGGCCATGAATTTCCGGTTGCAGAAAGAAACCCAGGAGGCGCAGCGCAAGCGCATCGAAGCCGCCGGTGTCCGCGACTTTCAGCAGATCGTGGCGCAAGGCATTAGTGCGCAGCTTCTGGAGTGGAAAGGGATTGAAGCCACGGAAAATTTGGCCAAGAGCTCCAACACGAAGGTGGTGGTGATTGGCAACAATAAGAACGGGCTGCCGCTGATTCTAGGGCAGTGATTCGGGTGTGCGGTGCTAGGTCTTGGGTGTTAGGTCTTGGGTGTTCGGTCTGGATTGTCGTGCTCTCGCCAAGCCACCGAGCGGTTCCACGCTGCTAACATGAGAATGTGTCCCCGCTGCTCGACATCCGCAAGCTGAAAGTTGATTTCGCCGCCCGGTCGACCCGCCAGTCAGAGGCGGATGTCTCCACGCAGCCACTTGCCGCAGTTCGCGAGTTGAGCTTCTGCATCGCACCCGGCGAAGTTCTGGGTCTGGTCGGGGAATCCGGTTCCGGCAAATCGATTACGTCGCTTGCCATCATGCGGCTGCTGCCGCCGCAGGCAAGGGTTTCCGGGGAGGTTATCTTTTCTGAGAATAATGAGTCTCGCGATCTGGCGACTTTACCCGCCGAGTCTATGCGCCAACTGCGCGGTTCGCGGATCGCGATGATTTTTCAGGAGCCGATGACGGCGCTCAATCCCGTGATGCGCGTGGGCGATCAGATTGCCGAGGCGGTGCGGGCGCATGGCACAACATCAAAGCGTGAGGCCGCAAGCCTAGCAGTGCAGGCCTTGCACGATGTTGCCATCCCAGAGCCGGAGCGGCGCGCCCGTGATTATCCTCACCAGCTTTCCGGTGGAATGCGGCAACGAGTGATGATCGCCATGGCGATCGTGAACCGGCCGCAGTTGCTGATCGCCGACGAACCGACTACGGCGCTCGACGTCACGATTCAGGCGCAAATCCTCGAACTGCTGGCCGACCTGCGCACCAAGTTTGGGTTAGCGATGCTGTTCATCTCTCACGATCTCGCGGTGGTTTCGCAGGTCGCGGATCGCGTGGCCGTCATGTATGCCGGGACTCTCGTGGAGATTGGAAGCAAGGATCACATCTTTCGCGCGCCAGCGCATCCTTACACGCGCGGCTTGTTGCAGGCCGTGCCCAACCTGAAAACGAAACGGGAGCAGCCGCTCGGAACCATTGAAGGGACAGTGCCTCCGCTGCATGCCATGCCGACGGGCTGCGCGTTCGAGCCACGCTGCGGATATCGAGTACCCGAGTGCGCTCGCGCGCTTCCGCCGTTGATCGAAGTTGCACCGGCGCATTGGGCTCGTTGCCCCGTAGTGAATCCGATGCGATAACCGATTTACCCTGTGTCTCTCTGTGCCCCCCGTGTTTAAGGGTTATAATCCCCACTTTGCCCGGTGATGCTTGCGCATACTGCTGCTTAGCGACATTCATGCCAATCTCGAAGCCCTTGAAGCCTGCCTTCAGGCAGCTCCATCCTACGATGGCGTCGCCAACCTCGGCGATCTGGTCGGCTACGGAGCTTCGCCGAATGAGGTGGTTGATCGCGCCGGAGAACTTGGAAAAATTTTCGTGCGCGGTAATCATGACAAGGCCGCGGCCGGCCTGCTCGCATTGGACGACTTCAACCCGCTGGCTGCGGCTGCCGCGGTCTGGACTCGCGAACAGTTGACTCCCGAGCACCACAAATGGCTGCACGCCTTGCCACAGGGTCCGGTGCCGCTCGAAGGCTTCCCTCAGGCGCAACTGGTTCACGGTTCGCCGGTGGATGAAGACGCCTACGTGGTTTCTCTTGGCGACGCGCTGGCCCCGCTGCTGGCAAGCACCACGCCGCTTACTTTTTTTGGCCACACTCATCTGCAAGGCGGATTCTTCGCCAATGGCGACTCCGCCGATGGTTTCCGGCCGGAGTACCGTACCGTCGGGCAGGCTGAGACAGTCTCTCTCCATCTAAAGCCGGCGACGCGGTACATGATCAATCCCGGATCGGTGGGGCAACCGCGCGACGCAGACTGGCGCGCCGCTTTCGCGCTGTTCGATACCGAAGCCAAAGTGGTCCACTTCCACCGCACGCCCTACAACCTGAAAGCCGCGCAGGACCGCATCTTCGCCGCCGGTTTGCCTCCGCGATTAGCGACACGGCTGGCGGCAGGACGGTGAATCTGGATATTAGCCGCGATATGTGAGGACCTGTCATCCTGAGCGAAGTTTCCGTTCGGGAAGCGAACGGAAACGCAGTCGAAGGATCCCTTGCACGGTTGCACTGCGGGCGGTTTCGAAAGGCGTTCCTACTACTCCTCGTTGTTCTTGTGCTCCAGAAAAACTGCCGGACCATTAAGGCCGCCACACCGTTGTAAACTCGACTGCATGCCTTACCCTCGCCGTCCATCGAGCACACCGCTCTTCTTACATCGCGACGACTCGCCCCGTGAAAACCCGCCTGAGCACTATCTAATCGCCCACAGCGACGGCGGCGCGCGCGGCAATCCGGGGCCAGCCGGATACGGCGTGGTGATTCAGGACGCAGCAGGCCGAAAGGTCGCACAGCTCAGCGAATATCTTGGCCACCAGACCAATAATTTTGCCGAGTATCAAGGCCTGATTGCCGCCCTCGAATACGCTCTGCAACATGGCCCCAAGGCCCTCAAGATCATCAGCGATTCTGAGTTGCTGGTTCGTCAGATCAAGGGTATCTACAAAGTGAAGAACCCCACATTGCAGGACCTTCACGGCCGCGCCAAGCAATTGATTGCGCAACTGGAGTGGTTCTCTATCGGGCATGCGCTGCGCGAACAAAATCAGGATGCCGACCGCCTAGCCAATGCAGCCATGGACAAAGGCATGGGACGTGTGGCGCGGACCAGCCGTGAGGTGCAGCCGAAGGGGCCTTCGCCCGCGACTCCATCAACCAGTCTGAGCTCTGCTCCGCAGGAACCAGAAGGAATAGTCCGCAACGGAGTAGTGGAATTTGTGAACGGTAGCCTGCCCGAAGGAACGCGGGTGCAGGTACGGGCGAAGCGATAAAGGTCAGTTACAACGATTGCCGATGAACTGGAGTTTCAGTCCGCACTCGAAGTGTGATCGTGCACGATCTTCCATCCATCGGGAAACTTGCGAAAGATCAGCGTGAACAGGCCGTGCGGCATCTTGCCGTTGTTCATGGTCAGTTTCCACGTGCCGCGCACGAATGCCCCCTCCTGTCCCAGCACTTCAATCCGTAAATTCGAGAAGTCGAGCTGCCCCATCTCGTGTCCCGGACTGGCATAGGTTGCGAGATAGCGCTCCATCGTAGCCTGCCAGCCATCATTCTCTTTTCCGCCCGAGAAAAACGTAAGCTGCGAAGAATTCCAATAGCCCGTCATGAAGCCTGCAAGGTCGTGGCGATTCCACGCCTCCTGCTGCTTGCGCAAGACGCGCTCAATGGCCTTGCCATCATTGCCGGAGATAGCCCAGTCGTCCTGGGATGCGCTAGGGGTTGCGAGCAGCAAAATTGGCAAGGTACTCACAAAAAAGAGGATGAGGTAAAAAACTTTCGTGCGCATGAAACCCTCCGGCTCTGATTAGCAGAACCGAAACAGTTTCGCACAAATGGATGGACGGAAGGATTCGGGGAGGAATCAGGCGGCCAGCCGCTTCCAAAATTTACGCGCGGCCCTTCTTGGCGGCAACCGCTTTGGGGGCGGCTTTTCCCGCCACTTCCCACGGCCGCTTCGGGCGATCCACAGGCGCTTTGTCGCGATCCTCAATGCGATCGTAATGGTAGGACTCGCTCACCGTGCCCAGCGACTCGTTATAGAGGCTTGGCAATCCCAGACCCACTTTTAACTCTTCCGCGAACGATTGCAGAGCTTTGAGGTGATCGGCGGTGGCCGGAACTTCGGTCTTCGAATTCTTCAGGAACTGCTGGTAGCCGCGGTTAACCAGCTTGGAGATTTCACTGCCGATCAGGTATCCGGGATAGGCGAAGATTTTCACTTCATCCTCGGCCGTCTTTTGGATGGCGGCGGATACGTTATATTTTCTGAGGAAGACGCGGCCGTTGGTGCCCGGGGCTTCAGTGACATCAAAGCCGTGCTCGCGCAACCACGCCAGCGCGTCTTCGTAAGTTTTTGCTTCGATTGCTTTCATCATTAATCTCGCTACATTCTCTTTAGATGCGAACTTGGTCTTTAGATGCCAGTTGGTTCAAATTGTGCACCGTTAATTTAGGGCTGCATCAAGTTGCAGGCTGGGACATCTAAGCACACCATACTACATAGCGTGTTTGCTGGTTCTTGCATAATTACGTTAGTCACGAGGGTAGAGTTCAAAATATGGGGCAGATGTCGATCAAGTCGCCGAAAGCAATTGGCGTACAGCAGGTTGCGGAAGTCCCTGTGGCGCGGCCGGGAGAGAAGCTGCTTGATCGGATCGGAAACACGCCATTGCTTCGCTTTGATCAGCTCACGGTCGATCTGCCGGGCGTCACACTTTTGGGCAAGGCCGAATGGTACAACCCCGGCGGTTCGGTGAAAGACCGTGCTGCGAGCAGCATCGTTACCGAAGGACGGCGCAGCGGGCTATTTACTTCGGGCAAAATTTTGCTCGATGCCACCAGCGGAAACACTGGCATCGCCTACGCCATGCTCGGCGCGGCTGAAGGATTTCCTGTAACGCTTTGCATGCCCACCAACGTATCGCTCGAGCGCAAGAAAATTTTGGGCGCTTACGGTGCCAACATTATTTATACCGATCCCGGCGAAGGCTCCGACGGCGCCATTCGCATGGCCCGCGAGTTGGCAGCGAAGCATCCGGAGTTATATTTCTACGCGGATCAATACTCGAACGATGCCAACTGGCTGGCACACTACCGCGGCACCTCGGAAGAAATCTGGCAGCAGACCGAGGGGCGCATTACGCATTTTGTGGCTATGCTCGGCACCAGCGGCACCTTCATGGGAACCACCCGAAGGCTAAAAGAACTCGATCCCGCAATCCGCTGCGTCTCGCTGCAACCGGATTCCGCTTTTCATGGCATTGAAGGGGCCAAACATATGGCGACTGCGATTGTTCCGAAAATTTACGATCCGTCGCTGGCGGATGAGAATTTTGAGATCGCAACCGAGGCCGCATATGCCATGGCGCGGCGGCTGGCACGAGAGTGCGGGTTGTTGGTGGGAATTTCGGCGGCAGCGAACCTTGCCGGGAGCCTGAACGTCGCCAAGAAGCTTCATTTGGGAAAAGATCAACACGCGGTGATTGTGACTGTGCTGTGCGATTCCGGGGACAAGTATTTGAGCGAGAGATTTTGGACGGAGGGATAGAAATCTTTTTCACCACAGAGTCACAGAGACACAGAGAAAATCTTTTGATTTATTGGAATAGCTTTGGCAACCGCAATGGCGATTTCCGCTGAATTGCGCTTCTAAGGTTTTGTCGGTTCGTTTGTTTTGGTGACTCTGTGGTGAATGTCTTCTTATGTTGCAAATTAGCCATCGAGACTACGAGGCGCTGCGGCGACACGGCGAGGAAACTTATCCGCATGAGTGCTGCGGCGTGCTGCTTGGACGTTTCGACGACGATGGCACGCGGGTGGTGACCTCGACCGCGCGCTGCGGTAATACCCGCACCGACTCGCCGCAGAACCGCTATAACATCGATCCGCGCGAACTGGTGCGCATTCAGCGCGAAGGGCGTGAGCGCGGCGAAGATATTGCCGGCTTCTATCATTCGCATCCCGACCATCCCGCGCGCTGGTCGCCGACCGATCTGGCCGAGGCCCACTGGTTCGGCTGCTCTTATGTGATCACTAGCGTGGAGAAGGGAAAGGCCGCGATCAC
>Ga0182024_10011964_pt1 | contig 17280 bp, 23 predicted proteins | sample P32metaG_FD_120480 | JGI IMG/M metagenome (GOLD analysis project Ga0182024, IMG submission 120480) | Permafrost microbial communities from Stordalen Mire, Sweden - P3-2 metaG (Illumina Assembly) | ecosystem: Environmental > Terrestrial > Soil > Wetlands > Permafrost | place: Sweden: Stordalen...
TCTCATGTGCAGCAAACAAGATTGTCAGTACTAGTAGTAGCAGTAGTACTACTGTTCAAGTTTAGTAGTACAAGTTTGAATTCCAAGGACATGCTACTGCTACTACTAGTACTATTATTGGTTTCTCACTGGCATGTTCTTGATTCAACTCAAAGTTGCCAGTGGTGATAGTTTTCCTTTAAATCCCATGCAGTACTATATATAGTACTAGTAGTACTAGTAGTGCTCTCACTGGTCCTGCTTTACTAGTAGTAGTAGTTGAGGGTGCCACTGGCAGTGGTCCTTCAAGTTCAACTTGCGCTGGCAGTTGACGATGGTAGTAGTAGTAGTACTGCAATATTTCGAACATCATTATGATCATCATTGTCAAAGTTAGTACTGCTAGTAGTAAGTAGGTTTGCTGTCTATTTGTGGCTATTTAGTAGTCCTGCCAGTGGTTCTGAAAGTTAGTCAACTTGACTCTTGAGGCCTTATTATGTTCAAGTTCAATACTAGGTACTATACTTTGTTTTCGTACATTCCTCATGGCGTTTTTACTATCCACAACCTTCAACTCAAGAACTTGTTGCAGTGCCAGTGCCATTGAAACTGACTCTTGAGAAGAGTACTACTAGTACAGTAGTACTAGTATTGAACGAGACAGGTGAGCAAAAGCACGTGACTGCCGATCAAAAGTTGGCCGACTCTTGGTAGTACTACGTGACGTCGGCCGCATCTAGAGTAAACACCAACTTTCGAGACGTCAAGCATCCTTCTTTCTTCAATCCAACAGTTTCTTCTTCAGATACTTATGTCCACTTCTTTCTCTGTTGCTTCCGAGCTGTGGGTCCCTCCTGCATTGTAATGTTAATTGCAGGCCTGCGTGGAAGAAGCTTGAAGCCTATCACAAATCGTCGTCGATTGTTGTCAAAGACCTCTTTGCGAGCGACAAATCCCGATTCTCAAAGTTCTCTCGAAAATTTGACGGCAAAGATGGCGCTATCCTTTTCGATTACTCCAAAAACTTGATTGACGATGAATCATACAAACTCCTCATGGAACTCGCCCAGGAAGCGAAAGTCTTCGACCTCCGTGACAGGCTTTTCGCCGGAGAGCATATCAATATCACTGAAGACAGGTCACTTTCGTAATTTGCTGCAATTCTGACCTTTAGGGCTGTATTTCACCCCGCCCTGCGCAATGTTTCCGGAAATCCGATGAAAGTGGATGGAGAAGATGTATGGCCGGGTGTGAAAGAAGTCCTTGATCACATGAAAACATTCTCCGAGGCAGTGCGATCAGGCGAATGGACTGGTTATACTGGGAAAGCTATAAATACGATTGTCAACATTGGAATCGGAGGCAGCGACCTGGGTCCCGTGATGGTCACGGAAGCTCTTAAACCGTACGGCAGAGACGACATGACGTTGTTCTTCGTCTCCAATATCGATGGCACTCACATCGCAGAGGCTCTCAAATTATCCGACCCCTCTACTACGTTGTTCCTCATCGCCAGCAAAACGTTCACTACCGCAGAGACATGTACCAATGCCGAAACGGCTAAGCAATGGTTTCTCAAATCTGCCAAAGACGAAGCCCATATTGCTAAACATTTCGTTGCGCTTTCGACGAACGAGAAAGAAGTTACGAAGTTTGGTATTGATGCAAGGAACATGTTCGGGTTCGAGTCCTGGGTCGGTGGCAGGTATAGCGTGTGGTCGGCGATTGGGCTCTCTGTTTGCCTGTATATCGGCTTTGACAATTTTTGGCAATTCCTCAGCGGTGCGCATGCCATGGACGAGCATTTCAAAAATGCTCCTGCGGAAAAAAACATTCCCCTTCTTGGCGGACTGTTGAATGTGTGGTACGGTGATTTCTATGGCGCGGAAACCCACCTCATTGCTCCGTATCCTTCATCGTGCCTCATTGATTCTAATATGTCAGATATGACCAATATCTCCATCGGTTCGCTGCATACCTCCAGCAGCTCTTCATGGAGTCAAACGGCAAATCTGTTTCTCGCTCGGGAGCATTTCTTCCGTATATCTCCTCCCCCGCAGGTTCCACGGAAGCTAAGGGTCTAGATACAATTCTGGTGCTATAATATTCGGAGAACCAGGCACAAACAGTCAACATTCTTTCTTTCAGTTGCTTCATCAGGGGACCAAGCTCATTCCCGCGGTACAACTATGACCAGGCTTGCCTAACTGTCTCAGGACTTTATCTTACCAATCGAGACGCATAACCCTGTGGCCAAAGGCCTCCATCATCGGTAAGCTTCTATTTTAGCAAACTATAAATGTAGCATGCTAGCCTCGAACTTTCTCGCGCAGACAGAAGCCTTAATGCTTGGCAAGTCCTCTGAGCAAGTGAAGGCCGAGGGTGCTGACGCAGCTGTAATCCCGGCGAAGGTATTCAAAGGAAATCGCCCTACAACCTCCATATTAGCTCAAAAAATCACACCCGCGTCACTTGGTTCATTGATTGCATACTACGAATGGGTTACGTTTGTGGAAGGGGCTATCTGGAATATCAACTCTTTTGATCAGGAAGGGGTTCAGCTCGGCAAGGTCTTGGCAAAAGGTACGTTGACCAATATACCAGGATGCTGACGTCCTAGCAATCTTGAACGAGTTGGAAGAGTCCAATAAATCTTCTTCGGGGCATGATGCGTCCACTCTTGCTCTCGTCAATGCTTTCAAAAACGGCAAACTTTCGTAGGTTGCCGTCTGGGAGTTTGGTTTTCTGGACCCTTAGCTGGATTTTTTAAATAGCTACTAGCTTGACATTAGTTGTATCCCTTACTCAGTTGGCCAAATTCAAGAACGCGTTGGCGCAAATACAATGTTCTTCTATCCAAACTTCTCGGTCCACGCGGCCGAAGACAGATTCAATTTCGTTTGAAGGCTGCAGTACAAATTCCTATATTCGCCCTAGAAACAGTGCGTTGCGGATGATTAGATAGGCGGCTGTGTTTTCGTCAATGAGATCCAACGATTATTTCGATGTATTTGTATTTACACGAATTAAATGGCTCGAACTATCCGGCCTTTGAAACTACTCCACTCTTCACATGCTACATAGAACACGTGAATCTATGAATAATGAACAAGACCCGCTTCGTCAATCTAGTGACGAGCAAGGTGCCTATGGTTGAAGTGTAAACGATGAACCTTGAACAATGCAATCCGGGTATAGCTTCTCGCACAGCAAACTACTATAGTAATAAACTGTTTTCAGTCATGAGGGGCGCGCTGATATTTTGGCCTTTGACAGCACGATTACTGCTAGTTGCGCTGGAGCGATAGCTTTGTGCAAATGGCGGGGATGCAGGACGTTCGCCGGTGATTGATGATACTCGAGAATGACCTCGGCGGTCGGTCTGCGCCTGATCGCTTTGACGTCGAAACCGTTTAGCGCCATAAAACATGAGAGCCGCATATCCGAGCGCTGCCACTGCGGCACCGATGCCTATTCCAACCTGTTTCGGCGTTGAAGTTGGCGATGACGTGGTAGACTGACTGTCGACATTGTCCAACGAACCAGATATCGACCCAGAATTAGATAGATTTGGGGAACCATCGGTACTTGGTGCACCAGTGGAACTACCACCATTTCCGGTCCCCGGGTTTCCATCTGCCATCAAGGGTATGGTTGGATCGATGAGTTGAACGAGTTGTTCAGCGGTTGGATCGGGTTGATCGTACAATCGTGAGTTCGCTGCGAGAATAGCAACCCTCAAAGTGTCATACTGATCTTCAGGAATCCAGACCATCGCAACTGTGGCTGTATATTGAGACAATTGGTAAGGCTGTAAACTTCGGGTTACCACGAAAGATGTTGGTACTTGCAGTGCATATGCGATTGCAATTGGCAAAACTTGGAAAATCTGGGCGACCGTGACAGAATGCTGTACTACGAAGGGATAATTGAGAGATTCCAAGAATCCAATTCTGACGAGGGTACTGTTCGCTGGTGAGACTGGAATTCCGTCGGCAGGCGTGACAATCTTAGGCACACTTGGTGCTTCTGTTGACTGTGCCGAAGGGGTTGGGCCGACTGCAGTGACCAGTTCGGATGTCGTGGGGCTTGGTGAGGCGGTAATGAGTGCTGTGGGTAGCCAAGCAGACTGCGAGGTGGAACTCGTTGGAAGAGCCTCTGAGGTTGGATTCACATTAGTACTGTTTCTGCTTTCGCTAGAAGTCGTGGGAGCTAGGGTTGCTGCCTCAGAGGTTGCGGACTGAGTAAGAGTGTTGCCAGCGCTTGTTTGAGAAGCTGTGCTCTCGGTCGAATTCACAGACGGAACCGTAGAGGCTTGGCTCGCGGTGGCTTGCTGGATCGATGTACCGACGCTATCACTCGAGCTTGTGCCCGTCGTGGTTGGGGATGACAAAGTCGGCTGCGCTGTCCCTGCAGTTGTATCGGTCGTGATCGGCACTGTTTGCGATGTCCCCGTTGGTATAATAGTGTTTGTCGGACTTGTTACAACAGAGGGACTCGAGGCGGAATTTCCACTTGAGGTGGCAGATGTTTGAATTTGCGGGTCACCAGTCGAGGTGGAGGATGCTGTTGAAGCTGAGTTCGACTGAGAGGTGCCCGTTGCTGTAGGTATGGTGGAACTTGTAACAGACGCGGCAGTTGTTGTAGACCCTGTGAGAACTGCAGGGACAGTGGACGCGCTTGTAGTCGATGTAGGGGAAGTATCCGTCGATGAGGTATCTGGGTCTGAGGTGGTACTCGCAGTGGACGTAGCGCTGTTGGCATCAGATAAGGGGGCAGTGCTCGTGGAGCTAGTTGCCGTAGTTGAATCGACATCTACATTAGCATATTCTGCTGTAGTTCCTTACCGGCTGAGGTGGCTGATACAAACACAACAGGGCCCAACACGCCCGTGGCAGTATTTGTCTCTGACGCTGTACTTTCGCTTGTGCCGTTGAGCAAATTCTTGATGGAATTTTCGAGTGAGCTTCCAGGAGCTCCGGTAGTAGATGAAGAATCCGTTATCGAGCTCTGACTGGATGAAGAATCGGTTGTTGTTTCATTCGAGAATTGCCGCTTAAAATGCTGCCGCGCGGCTATTAGAGCCTGCGCTCTATGTCGTTGTCTGTTTGGGAGAATGCCTTCAGCATCTACACCCAGTGCAGACAGCAATGCAAGCAGCAGACAAACCGAGAGCAACGGATAGAGTTGTTGACCTTGCGAGAACGGTCGCAGAAGCATGGCTGTGACGTTGCGCGCTGCTTTGTCTTACGGGGTAATGCGAGAAGGCCTGCCTAGGGATGGTGTGACTACTACACTCGGCCTAAAAGGCAGACAAGCTTCGTCCCGACGAGGCTCAGTGGTCAAGTGCAGCAGTTTATAGGATGCAGATTGGAGAATTGGCGGAATCGAGAGTCGAGGATCTGGTAGCGGAAGGAAGGGAGAAGAAGGAAGGAAACGAGCGTCGTGATGGGCAAAGAAGAGAACGAACGAGCGGCGGGAGAAGGAAGGGCTGAGAGAACAACGAGTGTCGGACTGCAATCGACGCAGTGGTGAAGGCGGAAGGAAGGGGCGAGGAGTGTGTGTGAGAGAGAGACGGCGAGCGAGGGACGGAGGCAGAGGTCGTGTGTGTGTGTGCGGCGTTTTTGTGCAGGCAACGAGTGACTGGAGTGAGCGGTCAGTGTACAAGCTGTGTTGCTTTTTCGGGATGCAAGCCACACGGCCCGGGGGAATAGGCCTGCGTGCGTGGGCTATCTGCCTGCCTGCCTGCCTTTCTGTGCAAGAATGTGCGTGTGTGTGCGTGCTTTGTGCACCGTGGCCCAAACACGAGATTGCCTGTTTTTCAGGCGCGGAATTTTAAAATCGAATTCAGGGGTTGGGCGTTGTTTTGGATTACACGGCCAGCCAATCACCGTCCACAAAAACGCGCCCTCATGCCAGGCACGCATGAGCCTCCTCGCGACCAAATGAACTCATTTCCTTGGTCCTCTCCTTTATCCAGCCAATTTTATCTCAAATAGCGATTATGGACAGAACACACTCTTGAGTCTCGACTCCCCCCCGAGAAACAACGGGCGTCGCCTTGCAGCAGTAGCCCAGATCCAGCATTCTGTCATTCTCCAGCAAAGCAGCTTTTTGCGGTTGGAAGATCCGGAAATATGGGTCAAGCCCCGTTGATTAAATGTCACGTGCAGCAAATTTCCGCTCGGAAAGCAAATGCTAAATTGATACCTTATGGATATGACGAAACATGCTTTGACCTCTTTTCGATCTTCAATCTTCCGCCAACCTTATGGGAAATGAACCACGCAAATCAAATGACAATAAATTTTCGAACTGCTTTCGGATACATGCCATCCTTCCATATGCCACATCCCAAAGTCTTACGTATCCGAAAATTTTCGGAAGTATTTGGATCCCGCGGTGCGCTGCACCATGTTGACCAAGAGATACGTCGTGGAGCCGATAAACCGGAACGCAGATATGCCTGCAATAGCCCAGAGAATGACTACGTTTTAGCTCACTGACCTTAAGATGACTTACATTTCAGATAGCCATTTGTTCCCGATAATCCCGTCGAATAGACCTCTGTCAATGCCATTGACAGGGTAGCATTGGACACAATCCATATCAAAACAAGACGTGTTCTAATTTCTCGATAGTAATCTTCCTTGACAGTCGACTCATTGACCTTCTTCTCGGCAATAGGCCGTCTTTCTCGCACATTCGCGAGGGCGTCATCGTATGCCGCGTCGATATCCAGCTGCTCCGAGGGAACTTCAACTTCCACAATATCCCCCTTCTCTCCGTTTCCGGCGGATACTGCCGCGCCCAGCTCTGTGTGGATCACGTTGTCCCCCTTAGTTCCCCATGATACATCATGACTATTGTTAAGTATGTTTGACATCTGGAGAGTACGTATTGCAGAATGCATAGATCTGCAGCGTGCAAACAAAGGATGGCAGGAGCAAGGTGAATTGTAGAAAGCTGGTGAACATGTGCCAAGGATCCATATATAATATCGAAGAGAGAAAATACAGCCCGGCGGTGGAGAGAAGAGCGATCACCATGTTTGCAAACACGTCGTCTCCGAGAATCGAAGTACTTCCAGCGAAAACTGCTTTCATACTTTTGACGGTGAGATAGATGGTTGCGAATAATGTATATGCCATAATAAGTGTGAATCCTGACATGCTTATGGTAAAAAGCAATCGGGCTCTATCTGTCATTCCTGGAAGTCACAAAGTGTAATACCCCTGAGGACGGTTGCCCATGGACAAAATGAACTGTGAGGTGATCAACAAAACGCACAGGTATCTCAGGAATGTAAAAATGCGGCCGGCCCAACCCCCTCCAAAAGGATCCACCTGTGGATCCGCGAGCGATGAACAAACAAAGTAAAACGTGAGATAAAAATTGGCCTAACATTTAGCACCGTCGAAAGTGCAGCGTACCAATGAAAAAAAGCTGAAAACAAGATTGATAAATTGGTACAAAAATTCAATATGCAGAGCCACTTTGCGACGGAATGAGTGATCTGTTTGCCAGATCTGGGTGAAGTGAGTTTGAGCGTAGACGGCAGCAAAAAACGCGCCGTTTAACCAGCGGCGCCGTTGACTGACCAATTCAGGTACCGCATCTGACCATTAGATGAGAGAGTAGGAAGAAATACCGGGAACATCTGTTTCTCCAGTCGCAGATTTCACATACTCCAGAATCCACTTTTCATTCCTCTTGGCAACAAGCTCCCAACATAAGATACGGTCCTCGGCCAGATACATGTTTGCAGTAAACACATCTAATTGTCAAGATCGCCTAAGGGGTTTTTACCAGCTTCTTTTCCGTGCAGTTTCTCTCCCTTGAAGTACGAAGCAAGAGGTCCCTTTCCATCGCTGTCGTTTTTCAATGCAATATATCGATATGCAGAGAACGCACCCGGAAGGACGGTGATGTAACCAAAAACGCTTTCCGTTGGTTTGTCTAAAATGTTCGACATCTGATCGTTAGGTTCAGCATGCCGTTAGATTACCTTGTATTCAAAGTTCTGCGCAGCAACCAAAGGATTTAAGAGAGCAGACCAGGCCTTTCCTTTCATCGCCTTGATTTCTCCACAAGCTCCGCCTACGTTCGAATTATGGTCAAAAGCTTTCCACAAGTGGTAGATGGATTTTCCACCAGGTCTCGTACCAACATCCATCAGAACGCAGACATTGGGATTTAAAAGAGGCCCGAAAGCATTAAAGAACCAGCGGTGGCTGTTTAGCTTCTTCGCGTTCTTCTCCTTCAAGCAGAACAAGACCTGTACAGGCACCATTCCTTTCTCTGCTCCTTGAAAGCGGAGATCAGGATCAACAGAGATCTGTGTGGTATACTAACATGTAAGCACAGACTGGGCCGGACGTACCTCGTATATATGAGCTTTGACTTCCTTTCCGTTAACCAGATTTTTTGCAATACCATCTTGGTATACTCCCATTGCAGCAAGGACATCGAGAACTCGAGGATGGATATCCCTTCTCCCGTCGGCAACCACGCAGACGACTACCTTCTGCCAGCCATCTTTGCCCCAGACTCTGCTCCTGGAACGAGAGCACAAGTGAGCTATATTTCTCATAATTCCATGCATCGTCCTTGTAAACAGAATTTCGTCTTCGTTATACATTGTGACGGCGATAAATAGTTGGGTCTCTCGACCAAGGAGAGAAGGGCGCAATGTATACCCATCCCTTGCGAAATCGTCTGGGTCGCAAGTCGCTGCGGTATACCGCATGTGTGTAAATTCAGAGTCACGACGAGGAAGAAAACTTGTGAGTTTGCTTGGCACTGGGTTGTCCAATACTAAGTTTCCCCCGACGAGTTGGACTTGTCGTTTCGCCATGGCATTATGACGTCGAGGCTGTGGTTGAACGGGAGCTGGTCCATAATGTCGCGTGTCTTCCAGCTTTTCGTCAAGGATTTCATCGTAGTCGTCGTCATATTCATCGTCTTCAAAGTTTGTCGGCTCAATTCGTGGCAGGGTATATTCAGAACCGACGATTGTTGCCGGTGAATCCGCTCGTGGTGGGTCAAGCCCGACAATGAATCCAAAATCAGAAGTGTCGTAATCTGCATTGCCATCATCGTATTCTGCGTCACTTATATCACTTCCGCCGTCATGTGAATAATAATGGTCGTTATTGGTAACATTGTTTAGTGGAGAAACAGAACGGAGATCAGGGAATACAGGTGGCGGAGGCAGTTTACGGGGAGATATCGCCGAAAATCTGGTGGGAGTCGAGGTGCGAGAAGAGGGTCGATGAATAGAGCCATTCGGTGTATGCTCGAAATAACGCGGACTGTATGGGGTACCAAATGGATTTGAAGGATCTGCTGACACTGTAGATGGCCTTGGAGGGGTTGCAGGATTTGAGTGATAGGAGGGCACCGGGCTTGCGGACATGGGTCTCTCATAGAGCCGGTAAACACGCTGAGGAGTTGCAGGAAGTGCCACGGGTCGCTCTGTTGCGAAATGCGTTAGTCAACTTGCTATAGGGTGGAGCGAGTGTCTTACCCAGCGGAACAGTTGGCGAATCTATTGATGAGACGCTTGGATTTCGAAAAGGGTTGTGTCCCTCGTCATCATGTTCAAAGGCTGCCATTTCTGGCGACAGTCTGTTGAAATCGTAGTAGCTTTGGGGTGTTTTAGAGCCGTATGTCACACTCACTGGCAGGAAACACAGCTTCGCCGGTGATTATTTGATATAACACGCAAGTCAACAAACAAGGGCGTTGTCGGGGCAACTACAAGCCACCACTCCTAGAACGTCGACCCTTGTGCTTAAACTCATTTAATCTTAGATCTCAAGGTAATCTCTCGGATCAAGTTACCAACACAGAGAGTGTGGACTAGGCTCTGAGAGTAGAGCAAGATGGAAACGGACTATCGAGCTCGTAACAAGCCCAACAGATTGCAAGCAACCTGTGCGCTGGCTGGCCCAGATATCTGCCCCTGAGCGGTGATTGGTTCATTTCAGGGTTTGGGGAAGTCTCCAGAGGCTATGCAGAGCGAGCCTGATTGAAAAGCACCCTACTGCCGCCGTACGCTCGCATCTCGTGAAGCCAGGTGTCCCGACATTCAGCGCAGCAATAACAGCAGCAGCATCCACCATCATCCGCTTGCCCCATGTCATGGAAACTTGCCAAAAGTAGAGGTTTCTTGTTTACTTGCAGCTAACGTGGTTCCCAGAGCTGAAGGAGACCACTCTTTCCGGGTCCTCTTCCTCGTCCCCCACGGTCACCACCAAGCAGTCTAGCGGCACCATCACAAGTCCCAGCCAAAGCACCGAAAAACCCGCATCCTCCATCGCGTCCGCGTCCAACACAAATCTCACATCCGATTCAACTCTCAAGCCCGGCCGTTTAACCGTGCAAGTCTATGAGGCAAAGGGCCTCACCCTACCTCCGGGAATACACCGGCCCGCAGACCGACCAGCGTCCTCTTCCTCGGCCTCCGTCCGGGGCCATGACAAAGGGAAACCGTCCCGGTCTCACTTGGCCTTGCCATACATTGTTCTGGAATTCGATAAGAACGAAGTCCTACTTGAAACGAATTATGGAGAACTTTCTGCTCCCGTCTGGGGCCGAGTACAAGACTTGTACGATCCCCTGTCTTTCTTCGGGAGTGCGGATCAAAGCTGACTATTAAGTGACGTTTCTCGACCCTCACAGCTTTCGGCTCATATATATCTCCGGCCATTGCCAAATGCGCGATCGTCTTCTTCAAATGACATCTATCTCGGAGGCATAAAAGTCAATCCGGTGTTCCAGGAGAAGGTTTTCCGTGTTTAATCCATATCTCATAGACTAGAGCGTGTTCAACGAGTGGGTCCCTCTTACTGGGGGAACTGGATCCCTCCAAATACGCATTTCCTATCAACCCAATCAGGTTTGTGGTATGTCAATTGTACTCACGTGTAGAACCAAGCTCTGACCATTGACGCCTTTGACTTGCTCAAGGTAGTTGGAAAGGGTTCTTTTGGAAAGGTGTGTTGTAAATTGTCCTCGCTAATTCTTAGGTCATGCAAGTTCGTAAGCGAGACACATCTCGAATCTACGCTCTCAAAACAATTCGGAAGGCTCATATCGTATCTCGTTCGGAAGTTACCCATACTCTTGCGGAGCGAACAGTCCTTGCTCAGGTCAACAATCCCTTCATCGTTCCTCTCAAATTCTCTTTTCAGTCACCGGAGAAGTTGTATCTCGTACTTGCATTTGTGAACGGGGGAGAGTTATTTCATCATTTACAGAGAGAGGGCCGATTTAGCATCGACAGAGCCCGTTTCTACGCAGCTGAATTGTTGTGTGCCCTGGAATGTTTACATGGGTTGGACGTCATATACCGGTAATATCCTTCGAAGAGACTCTAACGGCCTCAGGGACCTGAAACCCGAGAACATCATGTTAGACTTTACAGGACACATCGCTCTATGCGACTTTGGACTGTGCAAACTAAATATGACAGAGTCCGACAAAACGAATAGTATCTCAGTCCTCGGGCATTATTGATGTTTAGCTTTCTGTGGGACACCTGAATATCTAGCCCCTGAACTTCTCCATGGAAAGGGTTATACGAAAACGGTCGATTGGTGGACTTTGGGGGTATTGCTATACGAAATGCTCTGTGGATTACCCCCCTTTTATGACGAAAATGTCAATATCATGTATCACAAAATTCTCTATGACCCTCTTCGATTCCCGGACGACATTGATCCGAAAGCGAAGAGTCTACTTACAGCGGTGAGCGACCTATATTGGAATTGCTAATGACAAGTTACTTAATCGAGAACCCGAAAAGAGACTAGGAAATGCGGGAGCTCAAGAAATCAAGTCCCATCCGTTCTTTGCGAGTATCGATTGGAAAAAATTGATGGCTAAGAGAATACAACCCCCCTTCAAGCCTTCAGTCGTACTTTACCCCATCATGACATTTTTTGACTTTGCAGGACTCGGCTATCGATACATCCAATTTCGATCAGGAATTCACCTCCGAAGCTCCGACCGATAGTGTGGTTGACGATTCACAATTATCTGAGACAGTGCAACTGCAGTTTCAAGGGTGGTCATATAAAGGAGGAAGTGCCAATGGAGTTAGAGCAAGCATCAACGATGGTCCATCAAGCATCATAGGCTAGTCACTAGAACATTAGAGAGGCACAATTGTTGGGCAGGCCCCTTCTATCGGGGTGGGTGTCATGGGGAGTATGTTTTGATCTTATGCCATTTGGCAATTAACTTTCGGCGTTTACTTAGTATTTCGGTATGATGTCTGTAGGAAATGCTTCGGCCCATGCGTTGAGTCCTCCTTTAAGATCCTTGACCTCCACGAATTTCTTTTCTAAAGATTTCATGGCATTCACAGCCAATTGTGAGTCATTGCCAAATCTGCAGACGACGAAAACTGGTTTCTCCCGTGAGATACGTGCCACTGCTGCTTCAACGTCATCTGTGAGAGCCGGGAAGGGAATATCTAGAGAAGTCAAACTTGTCGGAGTTGTGGGATACTTGTTGAACCCGGAAGATGACAAATTCCGAATTGCGTTGTATCACGAACATCAATGAGCGTGTGATCTTGACTTCGTAACGACAAATACTCCTAATAGTCATGTAAGGTCCATTTGATCCTAGTACCTGGACCGACACTCTTTCATTGGTTTCCGCTGGTAACACCCTTGCGCAAAGCGTCTCATAATCAGTGTCTCGAATACTCTCCGCAGTTATGGAAGGGTTGCGGCCACAGACGATGCAATTAGGCTTCCTCGGCCGGAGTCGAAAGGTTCTCCACTGAGGATTATCGAACGCAGCAAACATCGTCATGCTTGGTTGATAGTCGGATTGTTTTTGATCGCTCGCTTTACATTCTGCCAATTCGGAGGATGGACCTAGAATAATCTTGATGACTTCCAATGCCTGCATTACACCAATGACACCCACGACTAATAATCAATAATTTCAAAGGTCTAGGATTTACCCGGCCCCAGGATACCTCCTTCCCCGCATGCTAGGACAGACTCAGCTGGCGGCGGGTTTGGAAAAACACATCTATAGCATGGACCTCCTCGATAGCAGTAGACACTGATCTGACCTTCTAACCCCAAAGCGGACCCAGATACAAGAGGCTTCGAGCAAATGGCTGCACTGTCCGATATCAGGTAACGAGTCGCAGGCGAGTCCGTACAGTCGACAATTACATCATACTGTTGCATTATAGATACTGCATTTTGGGCAGTAATCCCATCATCATGTCGGATTATGGTTACGCCGGGATTAAGTCTTTCTGTTAGCGCCGTACCAAGGAGTTTTGCACTGTTTCAGAGTCCTCTCTGCTGATTTTGTCTTTAGCTCTCCTATGGAAGCGGTACTGTGCAGAACCTGCCGGTGCAAATTTGACAGGTCTACCTGATCCTTATCCGCTATTCCGATAATTCCTATATATCAGTCACCGCATATACCACCATGTACCAATCCCAGCGCCTACAAGATACAACAGAGCAGGGGAGCCCAGTCCTCCAGCTCCGGCGACCAATACAGACGCTCGCTTCAGAGACAGCTGCCCAGGTAATCCAACTCTGGATAATATCATTTGTCGCCCATATCGAATATATTCCTGGAGCTCCAACGGCAAGCTTGGAGGGTTTGGTGACGGCGCCTTGTGCTTCGTTCCGCCAAGTAAAGTCCGCTTCAAGCGAAGGGCTTGAAGTTCCTCTTCCAAGGCACGTATCTTATTTTCAAGTGCCTCACTGCCGACATCGGCCATCATGGAAAAGTTGGTATGCTGCGGGTCATCAGGGGAAGACAGCAAAATGAGGGAATGCAGATCATTTGAAATTCCTCACTCCCTGTGACTCGCCGCAATAAATAGACACACACCAGCATGCCGCCTCGTCGACGGAAACCCGCCAAGGGCGCCGAGATCACAGCCGCAGAACAGGAAGGAAGCAGAATCGAAATTGCAGACGACTCGGAAGACAACGACTCCTTGTCGTCCGAGGACGAGGACGAAGACGATCCGGTGATCAAGACATACGACGTTTTCGTCTCGGATCAACTCAAGGATCACATCTATCTACTTCAATACCCCATCCGCAATCCACAAGAACAGTATTACGAAGATTCAGCGCCTTTCGAAGCCCGCATAAAGCCTAAGGAAGGGATGTTGGAGCTCGAGGTCCCATTTGATCCCAACAATCTTAGTCTCATCCGCGGAGAAAAGTTTGCAGGACAGTCAGCCGACTCGGGAGTCAAAAGGGAGTCCAGAGTCCTCGACAGACAGAGGCTGAGTGGCATAGCACAACCAAGTCAAGCAAACTACTTTGTTGCAATGACACGTGGAGGTAGCCCCTATTCACATAAAACATTGCTGACTGCAAGATCAAATGCATCTATCGCCAGTCAAAGCAACCGTACAACTAAGGCCCAATTTCCATTATTTTGACGCCTTGGTTGGTGGGGAGAAACGAAAGAAGGCTCCGTTGGAAGAATCGACCGCGAGACAACCTCGGGCAGTCCAGGTTCTGACCCAGCGGTTCTGATTAATGGTAGATGCAAGTAAAGAGTGCGGATGATGCACGAGATTCACACAGTGGCGGACAGCAATTTCCAGTCAACGAGGAATTCGTTCCCCTCCAATGGGTGGATACTGATGTATTATCCGCTGTCTTTCTGCCTAATTGTAGCACGTCGAAACTCTAGAAATTTCAGAGCGTCTTCTCTCTCGAGACATGTCCCGGGAGCTGGTCTCGAAAATTTCAACAGCGGACTTCCTCAGGAATATGTCATTCAAAGATGGTGGAGAAGATACCCATGCATTCTGAGCTCACCAAACTTCAACATCGCATATGGCATAACAGTATAATACAGGCCCAACCTAGTTACATTTCTAAATCCTACATATCATGTAAATCTGCCCTCCCCGAATTGCAACCCTTGACGCCGTACTCAAATCAACTTCTAGTGTCTTACATCACTCGCGTGTCCCTTTCCTACAGGTGTCGGTGTGCCCGGAGCAGATTCTGTCCCAGCAAAATTCGCATGCTCCCCGCCATTTGTTATCTTCATTGTTTGCATAAGTGCTGACAAGCCCGCACCAGGGGAAAGCTCGCGCTCCAACACAACAGGAACGGGAGGTGCATCTGAATCCTGTACAAAGGTGTCAGCCGCCGTTAAAGATTTACGAGTGCGCGGAGTGGCGATTCGTTGTTGACGTTTCTTTACGGTGCTCGGTGGCGCAGTGGCCGGAACCATCGGCTTCTTGCGCTCTCGTAACCCCATTCGGGGAGTTGCTGTGAGAGCTGGGTCGATCGTGCTCTCCTGCGATGCGAATGCGGATGGCAGTAGTTGCCCGGCCTGGTGAACCGCCATCGAGGTCCACTGGGAGTCACTGTCGACTTGACCCAGCTGGTTCGATTTCGAGTTTGATGTCTTTTTCGCGCACTTCTCGAGCATCGTAAGACGCGGTAGTGACCACCAAGTCCAGCTCCTGTCATTTACTGACTCCTCAGTAACTCCTGCAAGCCCAACCATGTATGCGAAGCTACCGGACGTGATGGCTCTATCCGAATACCCACCCTCGAGGACTGATAAGATTTTCCCAGACGCATACTGATTTGCCAATTGAATAGCGTCCGAGGCGAATCTTTGATAAAAGTGCGTAGGAAGCTGGTATCCATGCCTTTGCATACCTTTGGTTTCATGTTCGGATGCATCAAATCCGGCACTTAAGAAAACCATACATTTCTCATTCGGAGCAGCATCCTGCAGGAAATCAGAGGCTCGTTTGAATAATGTCGAATATTCTGAGGCGTATATCTTGTCAAACGACTCGTTGGTGGGATGATGTCGAAGATGGACGTTCCATATAGTTTGACCATGAGCATTGACACACAGACTTGCTTCCCGAACTTTATCGGGTAGCCCTTCTTCACAAGGGAACGAGTAAATATCATGAAGCGAAAAATAGCCTATTCGTAAGCTCCCGTCCTCTGCACCGCGATGAGGGGAACGCGAGGTATTCCGGGAGTTTTTAGTGCGTTCGTTGATGTTCCAAGCAATGGCTTGACTTCCATCGCCGTGGTGGAGATCAAAGTCGAGAATAACTGCACGACTCAGGCCGTAATTGCGATGTGCATAAGCAATCGCGACGTGGACGTTGTTGACCATACAAAACCCACTTGGCATGGATTCTGCACAATGATGACCAGGGGGCCGGATACTGACGTGGACCCTGTCGTATTCATCGGTCAGTACTCGATCCACACCTTCATAGACAGATCCAATGCAGCCTCGCAGTGCCTCGTGTGAGCCTTCCCCGAGATATAAATCCCCTGAATGATACGGCGCAGGTATTTCGAGATCACCCCTGGATAACGTCTCGACAGCATCATTGCAGAGGGTTGTCAACTCCGTCGGCCATACAGATCCATGAACATCCAACACTGCCTGGTCAGATAGATTACCAAGGCGTTCAGATTTCACAATATCGAATGTGAGATCAATGGATTCTTCCATCTCAAGTCTAGCTTTAGCTGCAGCAATGCCGAGAACGGAGGCGCGACATCTTTCGGGGCGTTCAACGATCGATGCCAGCTCGCGGGCTTTGACATTTCGACTGAATTTGTGCTTCGTACAGGCGTCGTGCAATACTACGAGAGTCCTGGATTTTTGATCGCTCGATGGTTCGGGAGTGCTTTCAGGCGATGGCAACTGATAGAGAGGAGCTTCGGGAGAAGGTGTTTGCTGTCGGTCGGGCTCGGGAGTAGATTCAAAACTGTCTAGAGCAGTGTATTGAGGTGACTGAGGAGGCTTGTTCTCCCGTACTGGAGTGTGAAATGCTTCGTCATGGAGATTCGGAATTTGAGCAGGTTGTGGAATAGGGGTTTCTGGATAGGATCCTGGAAGTTGTCTCGAGGAAGGGCGGTCAATGGGAGTTCTCTGTTGCGAAGAAGAGAACGAGAGGCTCAAAAGGGCGCGCGCAAGATCATTCTCCGTTGGTGTGGTGTCTTGAGGCAGACGAGGAGGTGTAAAATTCTCTTGAGATTCAGGGAGCGTTTCGGCCTTGTGAGGGCCATCGTTTTCCATCGTTACGTGTCTTCGTCGATACCATACAAGGATTCGCAGTTAATTATTTTGTTTGCTGCTGTTGTGGTTGCCAGATAGGCAAGCGGTACTCTTGTTTGTCGTTAGATAGACATGACGCGAATCGACCACAATAAAAATTGTCTGGTCTCGCTGAGTCATCAGGTCGTTGTGAATCGTGATCCGGAGTCCCGGACTTCGGGGCCGCGCCAA
>Ga0182024_10011965_pt1 | contig 17280 bp, 12 predicted proteins | sample P32metaG_FD_120480 | JGI IMG/M metagenome (GOLD analysis project Ga0182024, IMG submission 120480) | Permafrost microbial communities from Stordalen Mire, Sweden - P3-2 metaG (Illumina Assembly) | ecosystem: Environmental > Terrestrial > Soil > Wetlands > Permafrost | place: Sweden: Stordalen...
CGCCGAACCCCAGTTTTGCGGCATCACACCGAGCAGAATCCGATGACCGTCGCGTGTCACGAGGCTGTACGCCATCTGCACCGTCACCACGCCGAAACTGACATACACCTCTTCGCGACGTTCGACCGACAAGATGGCGTCATAGCCAAGGCTTGCATCCGTCATCCCAACCAGCGGCAATGGCCCCCGCACGCGCGGGACCCGCAGCCTTACCCTCTGCGGCCCGACTTCAATGCGAACCGCCAACGGGATCAGGAGCAACAGCAGATACACCGCCAGAGCGACCAAGCCGAAAGCCAGGACGACCAGGGCGATCTCTCCGACGACGGGCAAGTCAGCGCGAGCGAGCCAGACAAAGAAACCGGCCAACATCACGAATACCGCCGCACATGCGACAAGGCCAAGGCTCAGCAGCAATCGACGCCAACGGCTGAACCGAATGACGAGCGTTTGCCGGGCGTCCTCATGGCTCATTTGAGGACCTCTGCTGGTGTCCGTTGGAACCCATGGCGGCAGGAGTTCAGACATGCCGGTTGCGGCCTATGGCCATAAGATCTCCGCTCGCGTGCCTTCGTCGTGAGTTGTCCTGTCTCGAAAACAGCTGATTTCGGAACACTGCCGCATTTAGCCGGCATAGCTGCCACTAAACTGCCTGATTCGGACCGTCGAATGCCTTCAGGGTTCGATTCATGGGGGCACCCTAACGGCTTGCCTATCGACCGGCGTGGCATCATGCTGGCGCCGGGAAAGTGAAGTGGGGTGGTTGGGGAGTGTAGCGGATGACGCTCGGGGCGCGTCATTTTTTCCAGACACATCGGTTTGAACCTTTGGCAGCGCGCCAAAGTGTCTACGGGGCCGCGGCGCTGGCGGTCACGGCGGCGTCGTTTGCGTGGCTGCTTTGTACTGCTGTTGGTTCGCCCCATATTCCTCAACCCGTCAGTGTACAGCCTCCGACACCTCCTGGTGTGAACACCTACATCTCCTTTTTAGACTCTCGGTTTCAATTCTACTTCTCACCGGGCACATTTTCCGGGCGCTCTTCAGGTCGATCGAGCGACCATCAGGCGGCGACGACGTCATTGGAACTGACAGCGTTGATAAGGCCGGACATCCCGCCGTTGGAGAGTGCTCGACCCGTTCAACACCCGGTATCGACGCCGCGTTCCTTGGTGCGTCGCGCCCCGCCATACATGGCTACCGGGGGGAGCACGAAGAGCGACGAAGCTCTTGCAAGCTCGCCGGACGATAAGACGACGATCTTAGAGAAGCTGTTTGCGAAGCTCTTTCGGAAGCCGCCGTCTTCGCCGGTTAGGCTCGCTTATGCTGCCACGGACGATGGCGCGCTGGGGGAGGCAGGAAGCAACGTGACCGGCCGCTACGATCAAGGGACTGCGGTCTATGATATTTCCGCCCATAGAGTTTACATGCCGGACGGAACCAACTTGGAAGCGCATTCGGGGTTGGGTGCAAGCCTGGACGATCCAACCGAGGTCGACGCAAAAGATCGCGGCCCGACACCCCCCAACATTTATAATCTCGAATTGCGAGCAACGCCTTTCCATGGGGTGCGCGCGCTCAGGCTTATCCCGGTCGATGAGCAAAAAACGCTGGGTCGGACGGGCCTGCTCGCCCATAGTTTCATGCTGGGCCCCAATGGCGAGTCTAACGGCTGTGTCTCTTTCAGGGACTACGATGCGTTCCTGCGCGCCTATCTGAACCAGCAGGTCAAGCGTCTGGTCGTGGTGGCGCGTTTGGATTGACGGACGACGTGCTGCCGTCAGTCCTTTGAAGTCGCCAATTTTTGTCGAAGCCGGCGCGTCGCTTCACGGTCCACCCGTTGCGCCGCACGATCGATGACAACGGCATAATGCGCTTCAGCGGCCTCCGGCGTCACTTTGCCGTCGATCAGATCACGCTCCAGTGCGTCGAGGTTGCGCTCCATGGGATCGCCGTAACCGCCGGCACCGGGAAGAGTGAGCCGCACCAGGTCATTTTTCTGCAACGTATCTAGACCTTTCGATCGCAGCGGCTTTGAGTGGTTGGTGTCCGGATTGAGCTCGAACCGTCCGGCACTTCCGGCATGTCCGCCAAACAAGCCTTTCGGGGCGATGGCGTGACGGTCTGCGTAGCGCGCAAAACTCACCGGGCCGGTGAGGACCCGAATGTCCCGCCGCAAAGCCAGGCTGCCGCGGAATCTCCCTGCCCCGCCGCTGTCGGGCACAAGCTCGTAGCGTTCGATGCGAATGGGAAAGCGTTGCTCGACCGCTTCCACCGGGGTGTTCATGAATCGCGGCAAGTGACTGTCCTGGCCGTCGCTGCCGTCGGCATAAGGGCGGCCGCCATTGCCGCCGCCCTGGATATCCGTGAATACGAAGCGCTGCTTGGTCTCCGGATCATAGCCGCCGAACGCGCAAGTCGTAATCTGGGCGTGCCCGCCGGCCGGCACGCGGTCGGGAACGGCCGATGCCAGCGCGCGCAGAATAGCCTCGACAATCTTCTGCGAACAATTGGTGCGGGCCGCGACAGCTCCCGGCAGCAATGGATCGACAACCGTACCGGGCCTGGTCAATACCGCGATCGGCCGATAGCAGCCGGAATTCGGCGGCATCAGCGGATCGACCACCGCTATCATCACGTAGTATGCCGCCGCATAGGTGTTGGCGATGGTCGAGTTGGTGTTGCCTTCGGCCTGGGGATCGGATTCCGTCAGATCGACGACGGCGCCGCCGCCGTCGATCGTCAATGTGACGGCCACCCGGATCGGGCTGTTGTTGATGCCGTCATCATCGATGAAGTCTTCGCCGTAATAGACCCCGGACGGAATGCTCTTGAGGCCCTGGCGCATGCGGCGCTCGGAGTAGTCCAGGAGATCGACGCATGCGGCCTCGACGACAGTCTTGCCGTATTTCCGAAACAGGCGATCGACACGATCGACCCCGACCATCAGCGATGAAATTTGGGCGCGAATATCGCCGAGCGTCTTGTCGGGAACGCGGATCTGATTGGCGATGATGCCGAAAATCTCTCGATCCTCGACGCCGCGCTTGACGAGTTTGACCATCGGCAGGCGTAGACCTTCGAGATAAATCTCGCGGATGCCGCCCGCGACCCCGCCCGCGGCGACGCCGCCGAGATCGGTATGGTGCGCGATGTTGCCGAGAAAGCCCACAAGCTCACCGCCGTGGAATGCCGGTGCAATGGCATAGAGGTCCATGATGTGTTGGCAGCCGCGATACGGGTCGTTGGTTATTATGACGTCGCCGGGCTCCAGATCTTGTGGTCGGTAACTCTTCACCAGCTCCCGCATGGTGATCTCGAAGCCAGCGAGCAGACTCGGGGTATGATGTGCCTGCGCAACGGTCTGGCCCCGTGCATCGGTCACGACGCAGGAAATGTCCTTAATCTCGGTGATAATGGTCGAGCGCCCGGTGCGCACCAGCGTGTGACCCATTTCGTCGGCGATCTGTTCCAACGCGTAGCGGATGACCTGCATCGTGATGAGATCGGTCACGGCGCCGCTCGCAGGTTGACAAATAGTCCGAGATCGGCGCCGACGGTCGCGGTCCGCTGCATCGGAATCAGCGTGACCGACGTCGACTCTTCGACAATGGCTGGACCGCGGATGGCCATGCCGGGCCGCAGCCGGTCGCGATCAAATACGCTGGCCTGCACGTAGCCAAGCTTTTCGAAATAGACCGGCCGGCGGCCGATGCAGGCGCGTTGCGGATCGTCGGATCGCCGTTCAATAAAACGCGGCAGGTGGATCGGCGCGCGGCTGCCGATGGCGGCAAGCCGCAGATTGACCAGCTCGATCGGCTCGCCTTCAAAAAAGAAGGCATAACGTTCGCGATAGAGCCGGCCAAATGCCGCGACCAGAGGATCGATTCCCTCCGCCGTCACCGGCCCGGCCTGAGGCAGCACGACATTGAGCTCGTAGGTCTGGCCGACGACCTTGAGATCGGCGCTCCGGACCAGGCGCACGGCATCGGCGGAAAATCCCTCGCCCGCCAGCACACCCCGCGCCTGTTCTTCCATCGCCGCAAACTGCCGTTCCAGCCCATCCGGGTCGGCGGCGGCGCTGGTCACGTTGCCGAGCGCGGCCACGAAATCGTGACGCGCGTCTGCCGCCAACAAGCCGACGGCCGAGAACACGCCCGGCAGCGGCGGCACGATGACCTCCGCCATTTCGAGCGCGTCGGCGAGATCGATGGCGTGCGCGCCGGCGGCGCCGCCGAACGACAACAGCGCGAATTCGCGCACGTCGATGCCGCGCTGCACCGTCACCGTGGCGATACCTTTCACCATATTGGCGTTCACGACCTTGATGATGCCGAGCGCGGCTTCTTCCGTCGGCAGTCCAAGCTCACCGCCGATTGCAGCGATGGCGGTTCGGGCGGCGGCCACGTCAAGTGCAGTCTGACCGCCGTGAAACAGTTTTGGATCGAGCCGGCCCAGAACGAGATTCGCGTCAGTGACGGTCGGCGCTTGGCCGCCGCGGCAGTAACAGGCGGGGCCTGGCTCCGCCCCGGCCGAGCGCGGGCCGACATTGAGCGCGCCGCCGGAATCGATCCAAGCGATCGAGCCGCCACCCGCACCGATAATGTGCAGATCGATGATCGGCAGCTTGACGGGCAAGCCCTGGAAGCTGCCTTCAGTCGTCACCTGGCAGGTCCCATTTTCGACCAATCCGATGTCGAAGCTGGTACCCCCCATGTCGACGGAAATGATGCGGTCCCGGTGGTGCTCGCGCCCATACCACGCCGCGGCGACGACGCCGCCGGCCGGCCCGGAATTGACCGTCGTCACTGCCCGGCCGCGGACATTTTCAACCGATGTCGCCCCGCCATTGGCCTGAATGATGAACAGCCTGGCATTTTTCACGATATCGTCGATGCGCGTTTTGAGGTTATCGAGGTAGGCAGCCATCACCGGCGTCAGATAACTGTTCATGACCGTCGTGGAGGCGCGTTCATATTCGCGATATTCGGGATTGATGACATGGGACTGGCTGAGCTGAACGCCGGGCAGCCGGCGAGCGACGATCGCCGCAGCGCGCCGTTCGTGGGCCGGATTGAGGAACGAGAACAGAAAGCAGATCGCTATGGCTTCGACGCCGTAGTGGGCAAAGACTTCACACGCCTGCTCGACTGAGGACTCATCGAGCGCGACGATGACCTCGCCGCGCGGCCCAATACGCTCGATCGCCTCAACACAGAGGTGTCGCGGCACCAACGGCGATGGCCGGTCGATCGACATGTCATACAAGCCCTCCGGCGGCCGCATCACCCGTCCGATTTCAAGCACGTCGCGGAAGCCCGCGGTGACCAGGAGGCCCGTCCTGGCACCGGTACGCTCGATCAAGGCGTTGGTGCCGGTCGTGGAGCCATGCACCACTTCGCCGACGCGCGCCGGATCGATCCCCGCATCGGCGATGACCGCGCGAATCGCCTCGATCACGCCCAGCGAGCGGTCCTTCGGGGTGGTGAAGGCCTTGGCGGAATAAAGCACCCCGGATTCGCCGTCGATCAAGGTTGCGTCGGTAAATGTTCCTCCGACGTCAATAGCGATGCGCGCTGATGTCATGGTCATGTTGTTTGGTCCCCGTCTCGCGCCAATGCCGCGACCGCAACCTCCATCAGCGCCTGGCCGCGCGGGGCATCGTTCAAGAGCGTACTCTCCAGCCTGGCGCAGGCGCGCGCCGGAAGGCGAGACGTATTGGCGCGGAATTTTGCAATGATTTGCTCCTCACTTGAATCCGACAGCGTAACGGCACGCGAGATGCGCCGGCCGCCGCGCATTTCGACGTCCATGCGGCCGTCGAATCCGGAGCCGAGGCTGTCGTCGCCGACGCATTCGATCCGAGCCGCTAGGGCGAGAATGTCCGGCCGTCCCAGCGTTTCGTCGCGCAGCGTGGTCAAATCGGCACGGCCATCGCACAGCGCCGCCGCCACCATGAAGGGCAGGCTGGCAATGGCCTCAAGATCGTTGCGCGGCGCGATCTTGGTTGGCCGCGGCAGCGCAACGATGGGCAGCGCCCATGGCGCCATGACGCAACGCATGCGTTCCACGTCGTCGGTCTTCAGGTGCTCCGCGGTACACAGGGCAAGGGTCGCTTCGATATAAGGTTGGATCACGTGCGCACAGGGAAAGCTCTTCGCTGTCGCTTTGGCGCCGAGCCATTCTCGTCCCAAGCCTGCGGCCAGGCATTCCAGTCCTGCCGCCGGCGTCCCAAGGAAAGCACCATAAAGACCGTACGGATGATCGAGCGCATGACGGGGTCCGCGAAAGCCACGGCTTGCCAATTCCGCGGCGATAATCCCGCCGTGCGCTGACCAGCCCGTGTGCAGCCATTTCGACCAGGCGCCGTCGGCAAGGAACGCGAGAAGACCGCCGCTCATGCTGGTAGCGAGACCGAGCGCGTCGGCCATTGCGGCACCGTCGAGCGCCAGGATTCGGCCGGCGGCGCCCGCCGCGGCAATCGGGCCGACAACGCCAGTCGCGTGAAAACCGCGGGCATGGAAACCTCGGCCCGCTACGGCGCCAAGCCGCCCCGCAATCTCATAACCGATTGTGACGGCCGTTGTGATCGCATCGAAACCCGCGTCGGCACGCTCGGCTACCGCGAGCGTCGCAGCCACCACGATGCTGCCGGGATGCACCACGGAGTCAGCAAACGAATCGTCGAAATCGCGCGCGTGTGCCAGGCTGCCGTGCACCAGCGCCGCGACCGCCGGCGATGCCGGCTTTCCAGTCGTGAGGACATGCGCGCCGGCGCCGGCCTCGGCCTTGGCCCAGGCGGCCAGGCTGGCGGCCGCCGCATGATCGGCCGCGGCTGATATCAGGCCGAGTGTATCGAGAAGACGAATGCGAGCGCGCTGATGCTGCGCCGCTGGAACCTCGGCCGCGGTAACCTCGCTCGCCCATTGTGCCAAAGTCTCGAGTGGCGTCATGAGGGCTGAAGCTCACCACACGCTTGAAAGCAGCGTACGCACATCGGCTTCCGCCATGGGCCGCGGCAGATTGGCCATCATGTAATCGGACATGGTCAAGCGCGCGATCTCCGAAAGTTCACTTTCGGCAATGCCGACCTCGCTCAGGCGCTGCGGCAACGGCAATCGGCCGACCAATGCGGCAATGCGATCGGCAGCTTCAGCGCCGTCCTGGTCCGGATTGGCGCCGCGCACGCCGCCCACACCGCCCAGCGCTTCCAGCAAAAGCGTCTGCTCGCTGCCGACCACGGCAACCAACTGACGCATGGCCGGCGCCAGCAGGATGGCGTGTGAAATTCCATGCTGGAGCGCGTAGCGACCGCCGACGATGTGGCCGACGGCGTGCACGATCGAAACCATCGCATTGATCGCCGCAATGCCCGACATGGCTGCTGCCATTTGACACGCGCCACGCGCCTCGAGGTCGTCCGGCGCTTCCACCGACCGGGGCAGTCCGTCGCGCAGCAGGCGTACCGCATGCAGGGCGAGGCCGGTCGAGATTGGATGCCGCCGTCCCGAATAAAGCGCCTCGACGGCGCGGGCCATCGCGGTCATCCCAGTAGCGGCGGTCAGCAGCGGCGGCGTATGCACTGCCATCTCGGGATCCAGTACGGTCGCTGCCGGCGTGATGTCGTCGTCCCAGAACAGCAGCTTCCGGCTTGTTGCCGGATCACGGCAGCTCGCAGTCGGCATGACGTCGGACGCGGATCCTGCGGTTGTCGGCACGGCGATATGCGGTACGGTGCGACCAGGAAGCGACTGCCGCTCGACCTCGCCGCCCGGGGTGTACCGGATCGCGTAGCGTGCCAGATCACCGCCGGTCGCCAGCATGATCGCGATCGCCTTACCGGCGTCAATGGTCGAGCCGCCGCCGACCGTCACCAAAACATCGGCACCGCTTTGGCGGAAGGTATCGACGCCACGTTTGACCATTTCGATCGGCGTGTGCGAGGTGACCTCGGCAAATACAACGGCCAGCTTGTCACCGAGCGCAGCCTTGACCTTCGCGAGCATGGCGCTGCGCGCCACGGTCGAACCGCAGATAATCATGGCCCGGCTGCCGCCGACGCGAACGACAATTTCGGTCAATCGTGAGACCGTGCCGGCACCAAAGACAATCCAACCTGGCCAGTCGCCGAAATTGACGAAGGTCAAATTCATCACCTCGATTCCCAGGCGCTTCCGACGCGCAAGCAACCGGACCTGCCGATCACCATAGCATCCCTTTCGCAAGTCGGTACCAGCGGAGCGCATCCTCGTCGTCGCCTCCAAGCTGAATGACCGACATCCGCCGCACAGCTTTACGTTGCGTCGGGCGAGCGCAATATCTGCATTTCGTTCGTTGTCGATACGCTTGCTCGTAAAGTGGCCGGTGGTGTACGTTCGATCCAGAGCCAAAGCATTCAAATGCTGAAATGATTTGATGCGCAACGTCGTCTTGATTGCGTAAAGCGGAGAAACCGTCATGAACGCGAAGTTGAGATCAGCCCTCGCACTCGCATTGACGTTGCTTTTCCTCCCGGCAATCGTCCCGACGGCGCGGGCCGCCGACAGTGTGCGCGTCGGACTGGCAGCCGTTTACCCGGCCTATTCGATCCCCTACGCCGCCAACGAACTTGGCTTTTACAAAGAGAAGAATCTCGACGTTGACATCACGCAGTTTCGTGGCGGCCCGGCGACCCAGGAAGCCTTGGCTTCCGGCGCCATCGATATCAGCACCATCGCTCCCGGGGCGGCCGGCCTCGCAATCGCCAAGGGCGTACAAGAAAAGATTGTCGCGCTCTCAGTGCCGCCGACACCGCAGGGCTGGTACATCCTGGTGCCGGCCTCTTCGCCGATCAAGTCCATGGCCGAGCTCAGCGGCAAGACCGTCGGCGTCACGCAGAAAGGCTCGCTGACCGACTTCTGGGTCCAACGCGCCGCCAACAAAGCCGGAATCAGCGTACAAACCGTCCCGCTTGGGGCGCCGGCAGTCATGCCTGCACTCAAAGCCAATCAGGTGGACGCCGCCATCCTGTGGCCCGTGTTCAGCTACAAGGGGCTTGCCGACGGCGACTTCCGCTCGGTCGATGATCTCGGCGCGACGTTCGAACCATCGGTGTCGGAGGGATGGGCCGCCACCGATGAGCTCATCGAGAAGCGGCCCGACGTGCTGCGCCGCTGGCTCGAAGCCAACGCCAAGACGATCGCCTATATGGACGCGCATGAAGCCTGGACGCTCGAGTTCTTGAAAAAATACTTCGATGAAAAAGACGACCGTGTGATCAAATTGGTCTATGACGATTTCATCAAACACATCAATCCGGACGGCGTCATGAAACCGGAATGGATGAAGGCCTCGCTGGATCTTGCGGCAAGCGCCAATATGGGAACAAATTTGACCATAGATCAAATCTATTCAACGGCTTTCACTCCGATCAAGACGGAATAATCAGTCTGGCGTCAGCGTTCTGCGATCTGCAATTCGCGCCAGCGCGTGACTCGACGTTCGATGCGGCTCAGGCACCAATTGGCGACCAGCGCGCAACCGAGCGCCAACAGTATGCCGAGATAGACATGCGCGGTTTCGTAGATCGAGCGATAGTATGAAATCAGGTAGCCGAGGCCGCCCAGCGAGGCGAGCATCTCCGCGACGATCACTCCGATCACGATCAGGGCGGTGCCGATCCGCAGCCCGGAGACGATTGTGGGCATCGCCATCGGAATGAGAATGCGCAAAACCATTTGCGGCCGCGAACATCCGATCGCCCGACCGAACAGCATATAGCGCGGATCGAGGCCGCGAACGCCGATCATGGTATTGATCGCGATTGGAAAAAAGCCCGACACCACCGCATAGGCGATCTTCGACTTTATTCCGATACCGAACCACACCATGAACAACGGATACCATGTGATCAGGGGGATGGCGAAGAGCGAAGACAGCAGAGGGCCGGCGGTGGCGCCGAAAAACGGAATCATCCCGGCGAGGACTCCAGTTCCGATGCCGAACATCCAGGCGATCACCACAGCGAGTGCGATTTCCGAAACCGTGAAACGGAGCGCGCCAAGGTAATCAGACCACGAACCGATCAAGGCCAGGACGATCTCGCTTGGCGAAGCCAACAGCAGCGGTCCCACCAGATTGAACCTGCGAGCGGCTTCCCAGCACCCGAGAATGACGATGATCACGACGGCGCGACGAAGCGTCATAAGCTCACCATTCCCTCCCCCGCGACTTCATCGTCATCGAGGCTGATGAGCTGCCATATTCGATTGCGCGCGGCGCCGAATTCCGCGCTGCCAATGATGTCGTAGGTGCGCGGACGCGGCAGCCCGGAGTCGATAACCCCGACGATGCGGCCCGGGCGATGACTCATCACCAGCACCACATCGGAAAGGAACAGTGCCTCGGTCAGGCTGTGGGTAATGAAAAAGATGGTCTTTCCGGTCTGCGACCAGATGCGAAGAAGCTCGTGACCCATCTTGATCCTGGTCTGCTCGTCGAGAGCACCGAATGGCTCATCCATCAGCAGTATCCTCGGATCGGGCGCGAGCGCCCGCGCGATCGACACCCGTTGCCGCATGCCGCCGGACAATTCGTGTGGGTATCGCTCGCCGAACTCCGCCAGCCCGACGAGGGACAGCATCGCCGCCGCGCGTTCGCGCCGTTCGGCGGCCTTCCTGCCGCGGATCTCCAGTGGAAATTCGATGTTCTCGATGACTCGTTTCCAGGGCAGCAGCGTGGCATCCTGAAACATGACCGAAATCTTGTCAGGAGCCGGCTTACGCATGACCGCGCCTTCGATCAAAATCTCGCCCGAAGTGCTCGGCACCAGGCCGGCCAAGATTTGCAGCAAAGTCGACTTTCCGCACCCGCTCGGGCCCACCAGGCAGACGAAGCTGCCTTCCTGCACCACGAACGAGATATCCTGAAGCGCCACGATCGGCGCCCGGCCGACACCGTAGACTTTCTCAAGTCTGCGCGCCTCGATGACGAGCGGCCTGGCGGAGGTCACCGGGGCTCTGCCGCCTGCTGCCAGCGTCCGACCCGGGATTCCAAAATGCGCATGATCTCGTTTATCAGGATTGTCGCCAGCGAAATCAGCACAGTGGCCGCCATCAGCTTGTCGACGTCATAGGATTCGCCCCAGCGAAGCAGCAGAACACCGAGGCCATCACGCGAAGCGTACATTTCCGCGAGCAGAATGCCGATAATGTCGAAGATCAAGCCAAGTCGGAGACCGGTCACGATCTGTGGCGCCATGGCCGGGAGATAGATCGAGCGATAGATGCGCAATTTGTTGGCGCCGAATGAGCGCGCAAGTTCGATTTGACCATGCGGAACGCCGCGCGCCGCCGCCATTGCATTGACCGCGACGACGAAGAAGACATGGGTGATGCCGAAGATCAGTTTCTCGGTGAACCCCAAGCCGAAAAGTAGGACGAAAATCGGCAAGAAAATGGATTGCGGCACCGATAAGACCAGATTGAAAACAGGCGATAGAGACCGCCCGAGGTCGATGTTTTCGCCCATCATGAAGCCGATCGCCAGCGCGATGGGCGCGCCAATGGCGAAGGCCGCCATCACGCGCACGATGGTATTGGACGCGTCAGCCAAGAACTCACTGCTTTGAAGTAGCGTTCGCAGCGCTCCTGCGACTTCGGAAGGCGGCGGCAGCATAGTCCGGTCGAACGCTCCGACCCGGTCGCCGAACTCCCAGGCACCGATCAGCAGCAATACGAAGCTCATCTGAGCGACCAGAACGCGCGGCTTCATGGCAAAATGTTCAACGAAATTTCCGATTGACGGATGAGGATCGCATACATCTTAGACGACACCAAATCGACTTTGGATATGCAGGACCTCAGAAACGGGTCTGCGACGCATAGAACTCATTGCCGCCGCTGTGCCGGTGGCTCGAGCGGGACATTCCGTCCGATAAACCCGCTTCGCGGAAGAGGCCCGCGGCCATGAATCGCTTGGAGTCGCGCGCGGCCGCCAGGCCAGTCCAGTTTCACATCCAAATGACCGAGATAGCCACCCACCTGACCGGACAAGCGCGAAGTAGCCGCAGCAGCGCGCGCCATCGGCGCCGCGGTTTTTGCAGGTATCAAGAGGGTCCCCTTCTGCCCTGGCGGCTCATCCGCTCGGCGCCACGCGGCCGGCCACTTGCGCCAGATATTGCGGGATAAACAATGTCAGCATTTCGGAGGATTGTGTTGCAAAACTCACGAGCATTTTCTGACGTGGCTTATCCGTAAGTTTTTGGCGCGCCCCTTGTTCCGCTCCCGATGAGAGAGCTGCGGTATCGACGGATCAGCACCGACGCCTGACGCACCACCTACACCGGACAAGCTGGGAAATTTCATCATGCTCTCTCCAGTCACCGGCAGCACTCGGATCACTCCGCCTTGATTCCGGCAGCCTTGATAATTGGCCACCACTTCTCGATCTCGACCTTCTGCTGTGCGGCGAGCGCCTGCGGCGTCTGTTTGTCGCGCGGCCAGAATTCCTGACCGATCTCCATGCACCGCTGGCGCACGACCGGATCTGCCAAAGTTTCCATGACCGCGGCATCGAGCTTGGCGACGACATTCTCAGCAGTCCCCTTGGGGGCCCACAAGCCATGCCAGAAGGACGCGTAAAGCCCTGGGACGCCTGCCTCGTCGATCGTCGGCGTGTCGGGAGCCGCCGCCCACCGGGTCTTGGCCATCACCACATAGGCCTTGAGCTCACCGGCACGGACCTGCGCCAGCGCGCTTGCCACCTGTGTGAAGGTCAGGTCGATATGCCCGGCCAGCAAATCCTGGATGATCGGCGCCGCGCCGCGATAGGGCACGAACTGAAACCGAGTGCCGGTGGTCCTCTGGAAGTAAGTCCCCACCACATCCGCTCCGCCGCCGGCGCCGCCGATACCCACGGTCGCCTTGCCGGGATTTTCCTTGAGCCACGCGATCAGTTCCGCCAGGTTCTTCGGCGGCAAACTGGCCCTGCCAACCACCCACATCGGACAGTCCGCAATCAGCGATATTGGAGCGAAATCATTCACTACGTCGAAAGAGAGCGTGAAGGTGGCGCCGTTGACGACGTGGGTTTGCCAGTGGCCGAGAATGAGGGTGTAGCCATCGGGCGTGGCATGCGCGACATGTGCGGCGCCGATCGTGCCAGCCGCCCCGGTCAGGTTTTCGATGATGACGGATTGGCCGAGCGCCCGCGTCATCCCATCGGCGAGAATGCGCCCAAGCGCATCGGTCGGCCCGCCCGCCGGGAAGGGCACGACGATGGTGACCGGCCGCGACGGATAAGTTTCCGCCCCGGCAAGACGCGATGCGGTCGGCAGCACCGCGGCGCCTGCGGCCACCCACAGAAATCGACGACGGGGAAGCGTCATAGCATTGCCCCACGAGCTTGAGCGCCTTCCGCAAATGCAGAAGTGTTCGAACCTGTCGATTTAATTCTCGGAATGCTCGCCCGCCGGAGGCACAGTCGCTGCCTTTGCTTCTACGGAACCTCGGCATGTCCCGCCGGCAGCTCTTTGACGAACCTACACCAATCCCCTGGCCGCGTGTAGGGGAGCGATGTCGCTTATTGGCCTATCGCGACTAATGTCAGGCGCCGCATTAGGTCGGCTTTCGGGCTGTTAGAAGTTACGCGAATAACCCGAAATGCTCATTCACGGGCGGGGAAAATTCAATCTGTCACGGGTGCCGTTAGGTCCAGGAAAGATTTCCGCACGGCGGCGATACCCGCCGGCGCTACGGTCATCCCGATGTGGCCGATGGCGGGCACGATGGTGCTGTGCAGATCGGACCGCGCTGGCTCGAACAAGGGCGCAAAGCGATCGGGATAGAACAGCTCGTCGGCGCCACCCACCAGGAGTGCGGCCGGCTTCCTGCTGCGGCCGAGCGCCGTCAAATAATCGCGCGGCGCGCCGAAATCGGCTGCCAGCCGGAACGAATAGACACTGGTGAGCGTAGCAACCTTGGGCGAAGTCGCGAAGGCGACGATCGGAAGCCCGTTGAACCAGTCGACGCCGAGGCGGTTGAGCAGTGACAGCACGATGATGCGCGGCTTCGCCACCGAGACCCAGCCGCCCGTATCCGGGCGGATGGTCGGCGCGCTTTGCGGCAAAGCCGGCGAGATCATGATGAAGCGATCAAAAAGCTTCTCGTCGGGCGTAGCGATCGCGTGCAGGACAAAGCCGCCGCCCGACGAGAAGCCGATCAGTGAAAAGCTGGCATTGGGATGGAGTGGCCGCAGCACCGCGACGAAATCGGCGAGGTCGTCCTCAAGCTGGCCGATATAGTCGATATCGCCGTTCCGCCCGAAATTGCCATGGCCACGTACCACCGGCACGTAAACCGACGCGCCGGCATCGCGCAGCGCCTTGGCGAGCGGATGCATGCCGCTGCCGTCGTCGGACGAGCCATGAATCAGCACCACCACTTGCGCGCCGCCGCCCCCGTAGATCCGATAGCCGAGCGTGACGCCGTCGCGCGCAGCATAAGTCTGCACCGTCGGCAAATCGCTGAAATCGACATTGGCGAAAGGCTCGCTGATCGAGGCCAAAGGCGGCGGCTTCACCGGCGCGTCGAACGCCAACACACCCCCGAGCGCGCTCAAAACTACGACGATCAAACCGGCGACAGCCCAGAGCACTTTGCGCATCCAATGGTCCTCGGAACCGAAGGTTAATAGCGCAAAATTGCCGCGCCAATCCTTCCAATGCATATCTATTGTCAGGAAATATATGCACCCACTCGACCGGGTCAGAGCAACCTTGCTCACTTTGAACCGGCGGAGGGCTAATCTGCCGATGCGGAATCAACGCGATGGGAATTACCGATACGGGCCCGAAACGGCCGCGCGTTGCATCGGTCTTCCCGCACGCGGTGAAATAGGCCAAAGAAGCGCGGCGAACTGACCATCCGACCCGGCGGCTTGAAAAGCGTATGGATTCTCCGTTCCTTCAACTCAAGGACATCGCGCTGACCTTCGGCGGTACGCCGCTTCTATCGGGCGCGGAGCTGTCCGTGTCTCCCGGCGAGCGCGTGGCTCTGGTCGGGCGCAATGGAACCGGCAAATCAACGCTCCTGAAACTGGCGGCGGGTCTGATCGAACCGGACCGCGGCTCTGTTTTCGTGCAGCCCGGGACCGTGGTGCGCTATTTGCCGCAAGAGCCGGATTTCTCCGGTGCCGCTTCCACGCTTGGCTATGTCGAGGCCGGGCTGGGCCCGGGCGACGACGGCCATGCCGCCCGCCGGTTGCTCGATCAATTCGGCCTCACCGGACAGGAAGATCCGGCAAGACTTTCGGGCGGCGAAGCGCGCCGCGCCGCGCTGGCGCGGGCGCTGGCGCCCAACCCCGACATCCTGCTGCTCGACGAACCGACCAATCATCTCGACCTGACCACGATCGAATGGCTGGAGCGCGATCTTTATTCCCGGCGCGCCGCGCTGGTGATCATCAGTCACGACCGGCGCTTTCTCTCGACGCTGTCGCGCAGCACGGTCTGGCTCGACCGCGGACTGACGCGGCGCTTCGACGGTGGATTTGCCCGTTTCGAGGAATGGCGCGATGCGGCGCTGGCCGAGGAGGAGCGCAACCAGCACAAGCTCGATCGCCGGATCGTCGCCGAGGAGCACTGGTTGCGCTACGGCGTCACCGGACGGCGCAAGCGCAATATGCGCCGGGTCGGCGAGCTGCAGGCGCTTCGCGCCCAGCGCCGCAACTATCGCGCCACGGCGGGGAACGCCGTCATCACCGCCGGCTTGGCCGCGCCGTCCGGCGCGCTGGTCATCGAAGCCGCCGGCATCGGCAAGAGCTTCGATGGACGCCCGATCGTCTGCGATTTCTCGATCCGCATCCAGCGCGGTGACCGCATCGGCATCGTCGGCCCGAACGGCAGCGGCAAGACCACGCTGATCAACATGCTGACCGGAGCGTTGCCGCCGGATACCGGCTCGGTGCGTCTGGGATCGACGCTCGCCGTCGCGACGCTTGATCAGCATCGGGACAGTCTCGATCCCACGATCACCGTCACCGAGGCGCTGACGGGAGGTCATGGCGACACCGTGATGGTCAACGGCAGTGCCAGGCATGTCATCGGCTATATGAAGGACTTTTTGTTCTCGGCGGAGCAAGCCCGCACGCCGCTCGGCAAATTGTCCGGCGGCGAACGCGGCCGCCTCATGCTGGCGCAGGCGCTGGCCAAGCCGTCAAACCTTCTGGTGCTCGACGAGCCGACCAACGATCTCGACATGGAAACCTTGGACGTGCTCGAGGATATGCTGGCCGGATATCCCGGAACCGTTCTCCTCATCAGCCACGATCGGGATTTTCTCGATCGCCTCGTGAACGGCGTGATCGCGCCGGAGGGCGCCGGCCGCTGGATCGAATATGCCGGCGGTTATAGCGACATGCTGGCGCAGCGCGGCGCCGATCTCACGCGGGAGAGCACCCGGCAACGGCCGCCGCCGAAGCAGCAACCGCAGCAGCAGCCGAAATTGCCAAAGGCAGCCGCCGCGGCCGCTCCAGGATCGCAGCCCAAGAAGCGGCGCTTGATGTTCAAGGACAAGCACGCGCTCGAAACCCTGCCCGGAACCATCGCCGCGCTGCAAGCCGAGATCGATGCCGTGCAGGCCGAGCTCGCCGATCCGCATTTCTATGGCCGCGACCGGGCCGCGTTCGAGAAGGTCACCGCCGCGCTCGGTGAACTCCAGCGCAAGATCGCCGCGGCGGAGGAACAGTGGCTGGAGCTCGAAATCCTGCGGGAGGAGCTCGCCGGCAACTGACCGGCCAAAAGCCTCACCCGGTCGGCTTGCGCCGATGAATGTCTTTCACGTCGGTGAAGGCAATGCCGCGATTGTGCTCGCCGGTATATTCAAGATCGAAGGCGCTGCGGGCCAGGAAGACGAGATCGCCGTCGAAATCCTCGGCAATGGCCGAAGCGTAGCTCCTGGCGAATTGATCGAGCGTCTTGCGGTCGTCGGCCGCGATCCAACGCGCGAACTGAAACTCCGCCGCGCTCCAATCGATCTCCAGCCCATATTCGGCGGCAAGCCGCGCACGCAACACGTCGAGTTGCAGCGGGCCGACCACGCCGACCAGCGCCGGCGATCCGTCGGTGGGTCGGAATACCTGGGCGACGCCCTCCTCGGCCAGTTGATCGAGCGCCTGCCTGAGCTTCTTGGCGCGCATGGCATCGGGCAGACGAACACGGCGCAGGATTTCAGGTGCGAAGTTGGGCACGCCGTCGAAGTTGAGATCCTCGCCTTCGGTCAGGGTGTCGCCGATGCGCAGCGTTCC
>Ga0182024_10011966_pt1 | contig 17278 bp, 13 predicted proteins | sample P32metaG_FD_120480 | JGI IMG/M metagenome (GOLD analysis project Ga0182024, IMG submission 120480) | Permafrost microbial communities from Stordalen Mire, Sweden - P3-2 metaG (Illumina Assembly) | ecosystem: Environmental > Terrestrial > Soil > Wetlands > Permafrost | place: Sweden: Stordalen...
GGGGGCGGGCGAGTCGGGGGCGGGCGAGTCGGGGGCGGGAGAGGCGGGCATGGGGGCCTGAGCGGTGCAGACCGAAGAAGAAAACGCGATTCCAGCCGATGACAGCCAGATAAGAGTTGCGCGGCGAAAAGCGCAAATCGACTGAGCAATGACTTTCGTTTTGATATTCATGACGCCCGAAAGGCTACATGATCCGACTCTGAGGTGTATACCGCTGAGAGCGACCTCATATTGAGCATGACGCACGCCATTCCACAGAAACGCCAAGGCTGCTATGTGACATTAGTCACAGCACGGAGTGAATGGTGTCACTGCCTATGTTTGAGTGCAAGCGCAGAATCGGTATCCAACGGGCAGAAAGCGGGCGGCGCTTAAGGTCAACTTTCAGCCTTATGAGATAGGTTCCACAAGCGGCCGCAAAGTGCTCCAGTTTCTGAATCGCGGTGAAGGGAAGAGGGAGCCATATCTCTGGGGCTTGGTCTGTTGGATGGGGGCGTCATGGGCTTTGAAGCCGGATTGAAAACGATTGTTGTTGCGACCGATCTGGACGGCAGGTCGGAAGCCGCACTCGAGTACGCCCGCAAGCTCGCCGCAGCTTATGGTGCGCGCATCGTGCTGACGTATGGCCTCGATCCCTTGGATTACGCAGCGGTGGACACCGTTCCTGGACGCATCCTGAAGGGAATGCCCGATGCAGCGCGCGAGGTCCTGGACAAGATGACCGAAGACCTCTCCAGGGAGGGTATTCACAGCCATTCAGAAATTCGCCAGGGAACCGTGGCGCAGATGCTGATCGATGTTGCCCGTCAATACGACGCGGGACTTATCGTTGTCGGCACCGAAGGCCGACAAGGCGCTGGGCCGGTAGCGGTGGGGGCAGTTGCCGAGCAATTGGTTCGAATGGCTTCGTGTCCGGTTCTGGCGGTGGCGGCCGATTGGAATGCCGGGCCATACCGGCCAACTCCGGGTGGTCCGATTCTGCTTGCGATGGAGAGGAACGAGACGACGAAGGCAGCCGTTGATGTCGCCTGCTCTCTCGCGCAGACGTTCCACCGCACGTTGCTGGTGGTGCACGCGCGCAGGGCCGCAGAGGTATGCGGATTTCTGAATCCCGTTGCGACCACGCTGGACGACTTCGGTATCCGGAGTAACGGCGCGTTTCCTGTTTCGTGCATCGTCAAAGATGGCAAACCGGCAGACGCTGTCTCGAACGCTATCGCGCTTTATCAACCGAGCATTTTAGTCGTAGGCGTCAAGCGCATGAGCGCGTCGCGTGGTCCGCACGGCACGGCCTTTTCATTGCTGGCCAGCTCGCGTGTACCCGTTCTCTGTGTGCCGGCTGAAACGGCTCCCGCGATTCATGAGCCGGTGGCAACGATGCGTGCCGGAACAATTTGAAGCAAAAACGGAGGGCATCAAGTTCTAGAACCGCGTTCAATGCGCACCGAGGTCACGAATAAGAATGGTTGCCAGGGGAGGCGAGAACTTGCGTACGCCTCCCTCGGCGTTTTGAGTAAATAACCTGGAGTATGTCGTATTGATTTCTTTGGCGAGTGCTGAGTCTGGTTCATCGCAAGAGCGGTTCCACAATTTAAGTGCTCTTTCAAATTCGTGCTGTGTGGCATTTTCTTAAGGAAAATGCCACTGAACATGAGCAGCTTCGGAGAGTAGCAATTGTGAAACCGCTGTAGTCCGCAACTGAAGCACCCACCGCGAACCTCCCGCCACGCGGATTGAAAGAACGAGTCGTGGAAGTGGAAGTCGGGTGGAGGCAAGGGAGATGGAACCATGCAGTCCGAGGCAAGATTACAGGGTGGCGAAGCCACTTCTCGACCGTTGGCAGAATTGCTCGCCTGCCCGCCCGCAACGGCGGATTTGCTGAATGGGTCGGCTCAATACAATGAATTTGCCTTTGGCGAAACGGTCTTTCGCCAAGGGGATATCTGCCAGGGACTCTACGTGATTGCTTCGGGGCAACTTCAGCGCAGGGCAGAACGCCTGCAAACCCGGCTCGTTTTGGGTTCAGTTCATGCCGGGGAACTGGTTGAACTCGCCGCCGCCCTTGGGGATCGCCGCCATACCTACACGCTCGTCGCGCAGACTCCCGGTTCGCTCATGATGCTTCCGGTGGATGCGTTGGGACGGGCGTTCGACATGTATCCGCCTCTTCGGATGCAGCTGCTGGCAGAATTGGCGCGCGAAGTCTCACGTGCGTATCTGTCGGGCTGTGCTACCCGAACCGCCGGGATTCGTCGGCGCGCCGCGAAGGTGTATCCGATTGAGGGCTAAGCAATTGGAAGTACATATTCAAAATGCCCGTTTTTGAGTAATGCGCCGAGAAAACCAAGGTCATTTCATATCTTTCAGCTCATGGAAAGTGCGTTATACTTCACTTAGAGCTGCCGTCGAAAAATTATGGCCGTACCCCATTCTCATCACCCACCGGAAGACTGTCTAAACTGCGAGCACCGCCATCTTCGGATGTTTTGCAATCTCACCCCAGAGGCGCTTCAGGATTACGACAGCATTGGGATCATGATGAGCCACGCGCGGGGGGCAAAGCTTTTTTCAGAGGGCGATCCGGCGCGTAACGTCTTTGTCATCTGCTTCGGCCAGGTAAAAATCTCTTCTACTTCGCGCGACGGGAAGACGATGATTCTCAAAATCGCGGGGCCGGGCGATTTGATGGGTCTGAGTGCAGTGTTGGCTAATGTTCCGCATGAGGTCACAGCGGAGGCCATTGAACCGTGCCAGGTCAAGACGGTTCGCAAACAGGAATTCGTAGATTTTCTTAGCCGTCACGGAATCGCGAGCATGCATGCTGCGCAGGCTTTGTCCGGGGAGTATCTCACGGTATTTCACGACGCGAAGCGGCTTGCGCTGTCGGGCTCGGCAGCGGGGCGCCTGGCGCGTCTTCTGCTTGACTGGGGCCGAACGGCCGCGAATGGCAAACCCGAGATCCGATTCACGATGGCATTGACGCACGAAGAGATCGCCAACATGGCGGGCACTTCACGCGAAACCGTCACTCGCCTTTTGAATCAGTTTCGTCGCGATCAGTGGATTGTGATCAAAGGGTCGAGCTTGACGATCGTGAAACCCGATCAACTCGAAAGCCTCACAGCTTAATCTTTTTCTCTTCTTCCGCGCAAAGCAGATGGTCCTCGAATCGAATCAGCCGTGCGTGTTTTCGCATAGCGTCCTCTCCCAGTGTCTTTCACCTCAGCAGAGATAACCCTCCCCGGACAGTAGCAGGGCCCGCGGCACAACTTCGTACGTCAGCCGATGCATTGAGTGCACTGCAGGGTCGCCATGGGCAGTCCTGCACGCAATCGACGCACCCTTAACGAATGCGGGTTCATTGCCCGATATGGTCAGTGTGTTCCGTGGTGGGCCAACCTTGGTAAAGAGGTGCAGTCAATGGCTATCGAACTCGATGAAAGCTCCATCATCAAGGCGAATTTCCAGTTTTGGGAGCAAATGCTCGCCATGAAGCTCGATCCACTTCCGTGTGCCGATCAATTCTGTCTCGAATCGGGACATGCCCTGGGAACAGTGAGCCTCTCTGGCGCGTGGAATGGCCAAGTCGAGATACGGATGGATGAGGGACTAACCAACACGGCCACCGCTGCAATGTTGATGCAGCCGGTGGAGGCCGTTGTCGAAGCGGACGCACTCGATGCGACCAGAGAGATTGCAAACATGATTGCCGGCGTGATCAAATCCTCGTTGCCGAGACCGTGCGTCATGACTGTTCCAGAGGTCGCAATCAAGCTCGAACAATTCTGCGGCCAAATGCGGAATGAACACTCAGTCGCTGTTATCTTTCAGCACGCTGCCGGAACCATGATGGTGCGGGTGCAAATGATGGATACGGTCCTCTGAGAGAGGGCAAATGCGCGGTCCAAGGGCCTTCGGCCGGGCATCCGAGATTGAACTCGAGTATTTTTTCGGCCAGCTGATCGAGCACGAACCACTTCTGTTCCCGTCCCCGCTTCCACTTTCTCATGTTTCCTCATTGAATCTTTATGGATGCAAGGACTATGTTGGGTAATGGAATCCAACCTCACAGCCTTTTGTACCTGTAGGCTCCCAAGAAAAAACTAAGCATTTGAGCGTTCCTGTGCGCTTGTGCTTTTGCACGAATTTGCAATTTTTTTTGGCGCAACCAGAATCCACAACTTTCAGTAATTTTCGGAGGGCAGGCGAAATGCTTTATCGACGTACCCGAGTTGTATTCACAGCGCTCTCGTTGGTGCTCGCTTCGATGCTTGCACTGCCGGCTCGCAGTTTGGGTCAAACGTTCCGCGGCGGCATTAGTGGGACAGTGACAGACCAGTCGGGGGCCGTGGTGCCGGGGGCCCAAGTAAGTGCGGTGGAAGATGCAACCAACACCACATATAAGGTAGTCAGTTCCAGCGCCGGCGAATTCGCGTTTAGCAATATGCCTGTGAGCAGCTACACGGTCACTGTTGCTGCTTCAGGATTCAAGGGCGTAAAGGTGGACAAAGTTCCGGTGACGGCCGCAACCACGTACACGTTGCCCGTCAAGCTGGGTGTGGCATCCGCGGGTGAAACTGTGGAGGTTACGGCAGATTCTTTGACTCTTGATACCGTCTCCGACACGCAATCGACGGCGTTGCCCGAAGAAGTTGTGCAGAACCTGCCCAACAGCGGACGCGACTTTACGCAGATGCTAGCTCAAACGCCTGGCTTCGCGGGATTGTCAACTGGCGGCGGTGCGGGTGATGCCAGCGTGAACGGAACGCGATCCAACTCGGTGAACTGGCAGATTGAAGGCACCGATAACAACGATCTTTGGTGGAATATCCCCGCTGTCAATCAGGGCGGCGTATCGGCGATCGCCGGCGTAATTCTGCCTATCGATGCGATTGAGAACTTCTCGTTTGAGACCGCGGGTTCTACAGATCTGGGCCGAAATTCCGGCGGTACGGCCAACCTCACCATCAAGTCGGGGACCAACAGCCTGCACGGTTCAGCCTATTACTACAATCATAACGAATTCTTCCAGCAAACAAATCCTTTCCAGACGAGCAAGCCGGAGACTCGGAATCAGCACTACGGTTTCTCCTTCGGAGGTCCGATCTGGAAAAATAAAACCTTCTTCTTTATCGGCGGAGAACATCAGGGATTCCTGATTGGCGCCGAAAGCAAGGCAACAGAACCGTCCGCGGCGTACCAGACCGATGCATATTCAATCTTGGACGCATGGGGCGTGCCGCACAACCAGGTTGCCCTCAACCTGCTGAACGGCAACGGCACGTTGAAAGGCCTTTGGCCGGCTGCGGCGTTGACGGGGAATGACCAGAACGACAACTACGCGGCCACCGGGAATCTTACGGGCCACAGCTTCAACAGCATCGTCAAGCTGGATGAACAACTGACGGACAAGGATCATCTTGCCGCCTCCTGGTTTGCTGGGGAGGGAACTCAGACCGCTCCGACGTCCTCCGCTCTTGCGCCATACTTCGAGAACGCTCCAATTCACGTTGAGAATTTCTCGCTGGTCTATAACCGCGTTCTCACGTCGAGCATCACAAACCAATTATCGGCTGGTGTTAGCTACTTCAATCAAGCGTTCTCCGATGCGGATACCGGCTTTAATCCGGTAGGCCTGGGCTTAAACACAGGTGTCACTGATCCGGCGCTGGCCGGCGCGCCGCACCTGATCATCGGTCCTCCCGCAGCCAGCGTCGGCCTTACGGCTGGAGGCAGCGGTTTTGATCCGCTCGGCGTGACGGCTCCATCGGGTCGCAACGACATTACCGGACACCTGGATGAGGCTCTCGCGTGGACGAAGGGCGCACACCAGTTCAAGTTTGGCGGTGAATTTCGTCAGGCTCAAGTGGACGACTTCTACCAGACCGGCCAGCGGGGAACGATCTATTTTGACGGTTCGCAGGGTCCCTGGGCAGCCTATGCGATCCCAAATGCGACGCCCGCTCCTGCCTGCTCGGCCCTGGCAACCACGACACCCAGCGCGGCGACGCTTGCCAGTCTTCCGAGCCCACAATCAAACCTCGACGCTTATTACCTTGCGGACTTTCTCGCCGGATGCTTCGATCCCACTCCCTCTGAGAATGTTGTGGGCGATCCCAAGCGTCAGGTATTCGTCAATACGTTTTCGTTGTCTGGTTCGGATACTTGGCAACTGACGAAGAGACTCAGTGCGGACCTCGGCTTACGCTACGACTATGAAGGCCCGGTTCACTCACAGTACCCCAACCTGTCGGTCTTCAATCCAACGGTTCCAGGCGGGTTGTCTGTTGTGGGAGCAAATCAAGGTCTCTGGAGCAATTTTTGGGGAGGGGTCAGCCCGCGGATAGGTTTCTCGTTGCAGGTCGACAATGCAGCCAGGACGGTTCTGCGGGGCGGTTACGGTTTCTATTACGACTCCATTTACATGAAGTCCGTGTTGCAGAACAATGGCGCGCAGAACATCTCAGTCTTTGGGCCCGGACTCAATCCTGCCGGATCGGAAGAGGTAGCTCAAGCCGCGGGTCTCGCCGACACGGTGATAGAGCCCGGCACGCCGATCTTCCAGACGCTCCCCGAGGCGCTAGCGGGCGCGGGATTGGTCAAAATCTCCACTTTCGACCCGAATTTTCGTCCTTCCTACACCCAGTCCTTTGACTTGAATCTCCAGCACAGCTTCACTCCGTCAGTGATCTGGCAGCTGGGCTACGTCGGAACAAAGGGCACACACCTTCTTGGCTTGTTCGACATCAACCCTGGCGCATTGGGATCTCTGAATACTTCCGCGGATGCTCTGCAAGCTTCGCGTCCATATGCCACACAGTTCCCGAATTTCTCGGTAATTGACGAGGCTCGCAGCAACCTTGGTTCAATCTATAACTCACTGCAGACCAATCTGCGTGTGCAGAACTGGCATAACCTGTCGTCCCAGTTGTCTTACACATGGTCGCATGCACTGGACTATGAGACCGGTTTGCTGCCCTATGTTCCACAAGATCCGACGAACGAGAGCGGCGAATATGGCAACTCCGACTACGATGTCCGGAATACTTTCACCGGTTATCTGGATTACCATGTCCCGACCTTCGCAGGGCCTCAGCGCCTGACCAAGGGTTGGGAAGTTAATTCGGGCTTCTCCTTCCACGGTGGAACGCCCTACACGGTAGTCTCGGCAAACAACCCGAGCGGCAACGGAGAAGGCGCTGATCGGGCTGTCCAGGTGGTTACAAATCCAGAAGCCGGCATATCGCACGCCATTACCAACGGTGTCGTTCAGTGGTTCAGCCCGACCGCTTTTGTCGATGCTCCACTGAACACCTATTCCCCGACGCGCCGCGGGCAAAACTACAATCCTGGTTACTCGGCTGTGGACGTCGCGTTTCTTAAGACGACACCCATCGTCGAACGGGTAAACGCTCAGTTCAGCGTCAATGTCTTCAATATCTTCAATCGTACTAATCTCGCGCCCGTCGGTTTCCCGACTGCCGGCGAAGGGGGCACGATCGGTGAGACTATTGGGCCATATCTCGGTAATCCTGCCATCGGACCAGGCGAACCACTTAACGCGGAATTCGCCTTGAAGATCGTGTTCTGAGTGAAGTGGTGATGGATTTCGACGAGATGCAGCGGCGTACAGAGCAATCTGTGCGCCGTTGTCTTTGTACGGCAAATGGACGGTCGCGCAGGTTTCACCTAGCGGCATAAAAGGAATGGCCTCGCCATGGTGGCGAGGCTTTCGTTTTTGACTGGAGTTTTGCTACGAAAGGTGCGTGAAGGGATGCTCGGCAATCCGCCGTGGCAGCGGAGCAGGCGTGAGGCCGGCCGTCGACGAGTTCACCACTTCTGTAAAGGACTTGCGGAAGGCCATCATCTCGTCGCGTGTTCCGACGGTGATGCGCAGGCTGTTGGGCCATGCGGGCCAGATGCGGCCCACAAACATTTCCTTCGACGCAAGCGCTGCTTGTACTTCTTTGCCCGGTCGACGAACGTCGACCATGAAGCAGTTGCTTTCCGATGGTGTGGCCGCATAGCCCTCGCTCTTGAGCCAGGCCAGGGTCTGCATACGGGTGTCGCCAATGATCTTTTTCCGCTCGGGAACGAGGTCGGCCTGAAGCAAGCTTGTCTTCGCCGCGGCCAGTGCTGTGATCGGCAGGGCGTTGAAGCCCCCGTGCACCGAAATCTGCTTCAGAAGGTCGGGGCGCCCGATCGCAAAGCCCATGCGGATACCGGCCATGCCATAGAGCTTCGAGAAGGTGCGCAGGACGATTACGTTCTTGCCTTCCTTCACGAAGTCGAGTGAGCGCGGTGCATCGCAAAGGTGGATGTAGGCCTCGTCAATCAGCAGGACTGTGTCCTTGGGCGCATTGGCCACCGCATGCTCAATCTCGGCTCGCGGCGTGCAGGTTCCCGTTGGGTTGTTGGGATTGCAGATGTAAATCACGCCCGGATTGGACGAAGCTGCCAGCATCGCGGGAATATCGTGCTTGGCTTCGCCTTTGGGATCGGCGAGCGGAACCTTCAGAATGGGTGCTCCGGCAATCTGCGCGGCCCACATCGGCGCTTCATAGCCGGGATCTGCGACCACCAGCGGCTTGTTCTTGTCGGTAAACGTCAGCACCGTGTAGTGCAGCGGTTCACTGGAGCCGGCAAACGCCATCACCGACTCGGGATCGAGGCCTTCGAGCTTGGCGAACGTCGATGTCAGATCCTCTTCCATATTCATCAGGTAACGCCCACCGCGCGGAACGATGTCGATCATGGCCTGGCGTGCTGCTTCGCAGGGGCCCAGGGGATTCTCGTTCGCGTCGATGTGGATGCCGATGTTGGGATCTTGGAAATGCGGTCGCTGGGCCAGCGCGAGATGAGCTTCGGTGAGGATGGGCATGCTTGCCAGGGCGGAGGCGCCTGCCGCATAGCGGAAAAACGAGCGCCGGGAAAACCCACTACAAGCGATGGGATCTTCAGAGGTCTGCATGGAATTGACTCCTTCTGACGAAATCGGGCTGGACTGGAAGTTGCCGTGAATGTTATTCAGCTTCGGTAGACAGGCATCGATGCCGGGGAGACAGGGGGAAAGGCGTCCCATGTCTCAACTTATCCTCGCTAACTTCCAAAAACAAGTGGGAATCGCGTAAGGAAACGCCATTTTTCATTGAGGCAGGAGCATTTTTGCGGCTCCGGAGAAAGCGATTCTTCTGGACGGAATTTTCGGCTGCACCAGCTCCAAGCAGCTTTCGGTTTGCGGTCGGCGCTTCTGCTGGCTGCACGCGGACGCGATGGCCTTGGCCACGAACCGATGGTTGTTCGAAAGGGCCTGAACCGCACAGGCCCCACTCGACGTTATTTCGCTGGCGCGACAAGCGGAAAAAACGCCCGCCAAAGGGGCTGGCAAGTCGATCGGGGCGCTTTCGGCGAGTGATCAGCAGCGTGTTGCATTGCAGGTTCTCTGTGGTACACTTCGTCGGGAAAACGCTTACCAATGTGGCCGGAATTCAGCCGCCGGGCCGCCAAGTCTCGAAAAATCATCGGCGGCGACGCTTTGGATGCTCGGTAGTTTGGTGCTTGACAACTTAGGCAGTAAACCCATTTACTTAGGGCGAACGTCCGATGGGTTTACGGATGGATTGCCTCTCAGCAGGTGACGCAATGTTCGGATGGGTCCCGCTTTCAACAGTTCCCGGCTCTCTTCACTCCATGCCGGCGCTCTTTGCCTTGGCTGCCTCTCCATTGGCTCGGCTCAGCGTACTCGATATCGCCGTGATTGTCATTTACTTCGGAATGGTGATCTGGATCGGCTTTTATCTCAAGGGCAAGTCAAACACCAGCGAAGAGTTTTTCATGGCAGGACGCGAGATGACCGCGTGGATCGCCGGCCTAAGCTTCGTCTCGGCTAACCTTGGCTCTCTCGAACTGATGGGCTGGGCCGGTTCGGCTTACCAGTACGGCATCCTGGCAACACACTGGTATTGGATCGGCGCCATTCCCGCCATGCTCTTCCTGGGCCTGGTGATGATGCCGTTCTACTATGTGTCGAAGACCCACTCAGTCCCTGGTTACCTGAATCTGCGCTACGGCGAACCCGCCCGCGTCCTGGCTGCCATCTCCTTCGCCCTGGAGATGATCTTGATGAGCGGCGTAAACATGTTCGCCATGGCCGTCGTCATGAAGGTCGTACTGGGCTGGAGCATCACTTTCAGCATCTTGGTCTCGGCGTTCGCGGTCACGCTCTACGTCGCGCTAGGCGGGTTGCGTTCTGCGATCTTCAATGAGGTGCTGCAGTTCGTGCTCATCTGGGGCGGCGCTATGCTGGTGCCGATTCTGGGCATGATCCAGGCTGGCGGCGTAAGTGGTCTGAAGGCAAAGATCATCACCAATATGCATTCCGATAGCTATTTTCACCTATGGCGCGACATGGGCAGCTTTAGCGCCAATCCCATGGGGGTGCACTGGACTGGGATCGTTTTTGGTCTGGGATTCGCGATCAGCTTCGGCTACTGGACCACGGATTTTCTGGTGGTGCAGCGCGTTTTGGCGGCTCACAATTTGCGTGCGGCGCGCATGGCTCCGATCATCGGCTCGTTTTTCAAGATGGCGGTTCCGTTCATCGTGATTCTGCCCGGACTGCTAGGCCTGGTGCTGCTGCAGAACCCCGACGGCAGCCGCCGGCAGTTGGTTGGCGAGGATGTCGTGAAGTCTTGCACAGCCAACGTAGTGGGAGACCAGATTGCAGATGCGAGCGCTTGCAGTGCTGCCATGGCGAAGACTCCGCTCTCCCCGGACTACCAGCAAAAAGTGCTGAGCGGAGCGCCAGGCACGGAGTTGCACAGCTATAACGAAGTGCTGCCGTTGATGCTGGTGCGCTACTGCGGACCGGGCCTGCTGGGCCTTGGCATTACCGCGCTGATTGCGGGCTTCATGAGCGGCATGGCCGGCAATGTCAGCGCCTTCTCTACGGTGTGGACCTACGATCTTTACAAACCGCTGATCAACAAAAAGGGCACCGACAGCCACTACGTGATGGTGGGCCGGCTATCGATTGTCATTGGCGTAGCAATCTCCATTGGGGCCGGCTACCTGGTGCAGCACGCGCACGGCATCATGGATTATGTGCAGGCGCTCTTCAGCATTTTTATCGCGCCACTTCTCGGCACCATTCTGCTGGGCATGTTCTGGAAGCGTGCCACAAGACTCTCAGGCTTCCTGGGCCTACTGTTCGGTATTGCTTTTTCAGCCAGCCTCTTCGAGTGGGTCCATCTTGATCCTTCGAATCTCAAATACGTAGCGCTTTCGGAAGCAGCCAAGCCGATGGCCGAAAATGTTTTTCGCGCGTTGTGGGCTTTCCTGTTCACCGTCATCGTGGTGTTTGTCGTCAGCATGTTCACCAAACCGAGGCCTGTGGAAGAGCTGGCTGGGCTGGTCTATGGTGCTACCCCACTGCCAAAGGAGGAGCCGGTTCCGTTCTATAAGAATGAGTGGACCTGGGCGATTCTGGTGGTGATCATCTTCGTGGCGCTCAATATTACGTTCTGGTAGAAGGGGAGCTAGAGATTATGCATGGTTCAGGAATTCCTATCTGGTTCTTTGTCGGAGTGCTGCTGGTGGCCTATGGCGCGATGATCTGCGGCTACGGCCTGTATGAGCTGGCCACAGGCATCTATCCAGCGGGCGTGCAGTTGACTAATCTGCACACCCCAATCTGGTGGGGCGGAATCCTGTTGTTGCTGGGCCTTCTGTATGTGGTGAAATTCCGTCCCGGCAGAGTTAAGTAGACGCGCGGGAAACGGGTTTATAGGTACGGCACATTTCGTGCTGTGATCAACGCAATCATTCCTGCGACGGAGCTGAGGCTTTGAAGCAGCTGCAACGCGCCGTTTGATGCGGCGGGGTTCAACAAGGAGTGGACGCATGGCAAGCGAACGAAAAATGACTTTCGGGATCGTGGTGGGTAACCGCGGATTTTTTCCGGATCATTTGGCCAAAACAGGCCGCGAAGAAATTATTTCCGTTCTGGAGGCAGCCGGCGCGAAGGCGATTGTGCTGAGCCCCGAGGAATCGAAGTATGGCGCGGTTGAAACCTATGTAGAATCGCAGCGCTGCGCCGAGCTCTTCAAGAAGCACGCAGAAGAGATTGACGGCATCATTGTCACTCTTCCGAACTTCGGCGAAGAGCGGGGAATTGTGGATGCGATTCGGCTCTCCGGACTGAAGGTTCCGGTGTTGGTGCAGGCCACGCCCGATCGATCCGATGCCATGACCATCGCCACGCGGCGCGACAGCTTCTGCGGGAAGATGAGCGCGTGTAACAACATGATGCAGTATGGCATTCAGTACTCGCTGACGACTCTGCACACGGAGAGCCTGACGTCGCCCGAGTTCAAGGCCGATCTTGAATGGTTCTCCCAGGTTTGCCGGGTTGTGAAGGGGCTGAAGAATCTACGCATCGGTGCTATCGGGGCGCGTCCCACTGCGTTCAATACCGTCCGCTACTCCGAGCGCATCTTTGAAACCAGCGGCATCACGATCGAGACAATCGATCTATCTGAAATCTTCGGTCGCATCAATCGCATGAAGGACAACGATGATGCGGCACAAGCAAAGCTTGCCGCCATCAAGAAATATGTCACCACTACAGGTATCGCCGACGCACCGCTGCTGAAGATGGCCAAGCTGGGTGCGGTGATTGACGGTTGGATGAAGCAGGCGCATGTGACCATCAGCGCAGTGCAATGCTGGACCTCAATGGAAGAGTTTTTCGGCGTTGTGCCTTGCACGATCATGAGCATGATGAGCGACAACCTGATTCCTTCAGCTTGCGAGACCGACGTGCCCGGCACACTGAGCATGTATATGTTGGCGCTGGCAAGTGGCACACCTTCGGCGCTGCTTGATTGGAACAATAACTACGGGAGTCATCCCGACAAGTGTGTCTGTTTCCACTGCTCCAATCTGCCTAAGCATTTCTTCAAGGATGTCCGCATGGATTACCAGGAGATCATCGCGGGTACGGTGGGCAAGGAGAATACCTTTGGCACGTGCGTTGGGCGCGTGAAAGCAGGCACAATGTGCTTCGCCCGTTACTCTACCGACGATCGGCGTGGCATAGTGCGAGGGTACACAGGCGCGGGGCGCTTCACGGATGATCCACTCGAGACGTTCGGCGGTGCCGGCGTGGCGGAGATTCCGCAGCTGCAGAAGTTGCTGAGGTTCATTTGCCGTGAAGGCTTCGAGCATCACGTAGCCGCGAATTTCAGCGATGTTTCGAAGGCCATTCATGAGTCGGCTCGTTACCTTGGCTGGGAGAGTCATTATCATCCAACGCTTGAAGACTAGCGGAATCGAAGACAACATCGGGCGTTGACAGAATCTGTCGACGCCCGCAGCACGTAGGGACATTTTTCGAAGGATGCGCAATCATGAGTAAGAGAATCGGCAAGAGTCTCGTAGTGAATGGTTCCACGATCGTCACGGAAAACGCATGGAACGAAGAACTCAATGCGAAACACGAGAGGCTGGTCGAATTTCTGCGTGCGCAGCGCCTTTCTGGCATTCTCATCCGCCGCAATGAAAATGTCGCCTGGATCACGGGTGGCGCCGTGGAGTTGCGTGTGCTCACTCCCTGCGAAACGGGCGTGGCTTCGATCCTCGTAACCGCTCAAGGCAAGCGCTACTACTTCACAACCGAAAACGAAGCCCCGCGTTTGCACGACGAAGAGTTTGGAGCACTGGACTTTGAGCCGGTCCTTTTTCCGTGGTATGCCGATGATACGGTTGCGGCTGCAGCGCGTCTCGCAGGCGGACCGCTCGGTTCCGATACTCCTGGCGCGGGCCTGACTCCGGTCAACCTCTATCCACTGCGTGCATCACTTAGCGACAGCGAGATAGCGCGTTACCGTTGGCTCGGCGCTGAAACGGTTGCGGCTACAATCGAGTCGTTGTACCAGGTTGAGCCGGGTCTGAGCGAATACGATCTCGAAGCTCTGACCGCGGCAAACCTATTGAAGCGCGGCATCCTGCCCTCGGTGTATCTGTTTGCCGTGGATGAACGGATTTACAAGTACAAACATGCCGTGGCTCGGGGAAAGCGGCTGAAGCAATACGGCATGTTGAATCTCTGCTCGCGCAAGTGGGGATTGGCTATTTCCATCACCCGCTTCGTCCACTTTGGACCGCTGCCGTCGGAGCTCGAAGCACGCTTCAAATCCGCCGCCCAGGTGAATGCGGCACTGCTCGATGCGACGCGCGTGGGCGCCACATCGGCCGAGTTGTTCAAGGTGGCTCAAGCGGGCTACGCCGCCGAAGGTTTTCCTGGCGAAGAAAGATTCCATCACCAGGGTGGCCCTACGGGCTATGGCGAGCGGGAGTGGGTGGCCACGCCCAATGGGACCGAGACCGTCGTGAACAACCAGGCGTTTGCATGGAACCCGAGTATCCGCGGCGGCAAGGCCGAGGATACGGTGATCCTGCGCGACGGCAAGATCGAGTGGCTTACGGCAACGGCTGAGCTTCCGGTGATTGAGGCTACCGCGAACGGCAAGATCTATCCGGCCGCTGGAGTACTGGTGAAGTAGAAGAGCAGGGAATAGGGAATAGGGAAGACCTCATTTGCGTTTTTTTGCTAACTCTGTCAGCTTCTTTGATTCTCTACAATGGGTTGAAGAGTTAGTCGCGCAGTGAGCACAACGAGGGCTCCCCACAACGCGTCTGCGCCAAGCAGGTGTGCGATTTGCAGCCACACCGGCGCGAGCAGCACTACGTCGAGGACTCCCAAAATATATTGGGCAGCAAGCAGAATCAGAACCAGTGCGGATAGCGCGCGATTATCCCACTGCGCGCTGCGCTGCGCCGCTCGTACCAGAAGCCAGATCAGGAAAATGCTCGCCAGAAAGGCGAACGTGGGGTGCGACCAGCGCCATCGGACAAGCCAATTACTTCCTGCGGCGAAGTCTTGTGCGAATGCGGAGTCGAGCGAAGTTGCGGGGAAAAGCGTGTCACCCAGCGCCGCGAGGGAACCGGTGACGCCGACCGCAAGCAACACAACAAGGCCGATAGCCGCGCCGATGGGAGAGACAAGCCGTATATCACCGCGTGAATAGCCTCGTTCGCGGCTGAGAAAATGCGCCGTAAGCGTGAGCGCAGCAAGCAACAGCAGAGTATTGGCCAGGTGCAGAGCAAGATAGGGCGCACGAAACGGCGAATGGCTCTGCGCGGTAAGTCCAAGCTTGACGAGCAATGCGCCGAGAATTGCTTCAACGAGAGTAAAAGCAACGGTAGTGATTGCCGCAGCGCGCGCCAGATGTCCGCGCACCGTGCCTGCATAAACCCACACAAGCAATCCAACGGCAGAAAAGAAGGAGAGACCGCTGGTGATGCGATGCGTAAATTCGATCATCGTGTCCATGCGCGGCGAGTGTTGCATCACAGTCCCGTTGCAGAGCGGCCAGTGATCGCCGCATCCCGCCCCCGAGCCAGTCGCACGCACCAATGCTCCCCACAAAATGACAGCGATAAAGTAGACCAGCACGGCCCACGAGAACCTGCGAAGAGCCGGTGAAGGCAATCGCTGAGCGACTACGGGAACTGCGGCGGCAGGCATCGGTGAAGGCTCCGTATTGAACCTTTCAGTGTAGAACAAGCGCGCGAGCCGCATCCCACGGCGGTTCTCCAATTTTCATGGAGTCTCTAACATCACGCAGGCGGCATTTTCTTGAGGAAAATGCCGCTTGGCGGCATCGACTTCGCTCTGCACCACTTGGAGAACCGCCGTAACCGGCCGAAGCTCGCTCGCAGATGCCAGCGAGGCGCTGGACCCCTAATCTCCAAGCAGCCGCACGACGTGGTTCACGATGATCAGGTCTTCGGCAGGCGGAATTACGCGCACCGTTACAGCAGAGTTGTCAGCCGAAATGGTGGCTGCTCCACGGACGTTGTTGCGTGCCGGATCGATTGCGACACCGAGGGCACCAAGTCCCGAACATATCTCAGCGCGCGAAGCAATGTCGTTTTCGCCAATCCCCCCGGTAAGCACAAACATATCGAGACCGCCAAGTTCGACAAAAAAGCTGCCGATCCATTTCTGGATGGTCCAGACAAACTTGTCGACCGCAAGCCGCGCCTGCGCATTGCCATCCTTGATCGCATCACGCAGATCGCGCATGTCATTCGAGAGCTCGCTTACGCCGAGCAGCCCTGCCTTCTTGCTGGCAACAACTTCCAACTGGTCTGCGGCGGCCGAAGCACTCTCGGTCTTCTCGGCAATCTTGCGCAGGATGAAGAGCAGCACGCCAGGATCGATATCGCCCGTGCGCGTGCCGCTGATTATGCCGCCGGTGGGCGTGAGTCCCATCGACGTATCGAGACACCTGCCCTTCAGAATTGCGGAGATGGATGCGCCGTTGCCGAGGTGCGCGACAACCAGCTTCTCCGGCACGTTGGGCTGAAGCTGATACACGATCGATTCGTAGGAGATTCCGTGGGCTCCATAGCGCCGCACGCCCATTTCGGCGTACTCCGATGGAATCGGCATGCGCTTCGCGACTTCGGGCATGGTGCGGTGGAAGTAGGTATCGAGAATGACGAAGTTGGGAATTCCGGGAAAGAGCCTCAGCGCCTCGCGCATGATGTAGATCGCAATTGGCGTGTGCAATGGGGCGAATGCCGTGTAGCGCTCCATCTCATCGATCAATTCTGGAGTGATGAGCTGGTTCTCGAGCACAGTGGGACCGCCGGAAACCATGCGATGGCCGATGGCTACAGGGGAAGGGAAGTCGGCCGAGTGCAACGCGTCGGCCACCAGCTTGAAAGCCACGGCGCGCGTAGGAAGAGCCGGTGTTTGATCCACCAGCTTCTTCCCGTCGCCATCCTTGATCCAGAACTTGCCGAGATCGGTACCAATGCCGTCGACCGCGCCCTCGTGCAATTTGGTGCGCGCGCCATCGGCAGCTTCATAAACGGAAAACTTGATTGAGGACGAACCGCTGTTTAAAACCAAGACAGGCAAAGACGCCATTAAAGAGTGCCCCTTACAAACGAATTCAAAACAATTCTCCTACTCCGCGGGCCAGCGCCAATTGCGAATCTCAGGCAGGTCCTCGCCGTTTTCACCCACATACAATTTGTGGCGTTGAATCGCCTCGGAGTACCACTGTTCAGCGGAATCGATCTGCGCTTTCAGTCGGGGTACACGCTTGATCGCATCGAGCGTGAGTTGAAAGCGGTCGATATTGTTGAGCACGCACATATCGAACGGCGTGGTCGTGGTGCCCTCTTCTTTGTAGCCGCGCAC
>Ga0182024_10011968_pt1 | contig 17278 bp, 16 predicted proteins | sample P32metaG_FD_120480 | JGI IMG/M metagenome (GOLD analysis project Ga0182024, IMG submission 120480) | Permafrost microbial communities from Stordalen Mire, Sweden - P3-2 metaG (Illumina Assembly) | ecosystem: Environmental > Terrestrial > Soil > Wetlands > Permafrost | place: Sweden: Stordalen...
ATAGGCGCCAAAAATCGCCGAACCGATAGGCCTTGCGGCCATGGTAATCGAATAGGTGAATAAAATGACAATGTACTGCCAGGCTGCGCTGCCCTTGGGGGACAAGAAAACATTCACCAGGATTGGCGCCATGACGAGAACCATCGCCATGTCATACGCATCCAGCATAAATCCCAGAAACTGGGAGGCCATCGCCATCTTTGTTTGTTTGGATAATTTCTGTTCCGCCATAAGAACCCCACGAACAGGGTTGCCGCAGCACACCCACTCTGCGGGGCCGACTGCGACCTCGCGCTTTATCGTGCAAGCATATGGCTTCAACTCGTACAAGTCTGGTCAGAACTGCTCACCCGGCGCAATTATTGTTGCGCTGGTCCCGCCGAAGATGCCTCGCTGTTGAGGTGAGGGAGCGGCATTGTATTGGTGGACAAGTGACCCTCAGCCCGGGCTGCCCACTATTCTAGAAACTCCAGATTGCGATTATCAGTCCGCCTGCGCCATCGATTTCTCGGCTTCCGGCGTCACCGTGGATAGCTCAGTCTCCCGCGCCTCCACCACAGCGATGGCAACCACGTTCACAATTTCCTCCACTTCGGCGCTGCGAGCCAGCAACTGCTCGCGGTATTCCCGAATATCGAGCGGCTCCTGAGCTACCCCAGTTTCCATCGCTGCCTGGGCGACGGCTGAGGACGCCCGCACCAGCACGCGTGGATCAAAGGGCTTGGGAATCAGATAGTCGGGACCGAACTCCAGCCGCGCGACTCCGTAGACGCGGCGGACCGAGTCAGGCACGGCTTCCTTGGCCAGGTTGGCCAGGGCGCGAGTGGCCGCAAGCTTCATCTCCTCATTAATCACAGTTGCGCGCACGTCCAAGGCGCCGCGGAAGATGGAGGGGAACCCCAGCACATTGTTTACTTGGTTGGGGTAGTCGGACCGCCCGGTGGCCATAATAACGTCATTCCGGCTTGCCTTAGCCTCTGGGTAGGAGATTTCGGGATCCGGGTTGGCCATGGCGAAGACGATGGGACGGGGAGCCATCGAGCGCACCATGTCCGGCGTAATTGCACCTTTCACCGACAGGCCGAGAAACACATCGGCGTTTTCCATGGCCTCAGCCAGACTGCGGAGACTGGTATTGGTCGCGAAACGCTCTTTGTAGGAATTCAGACCCTGGGTGCGGCCCTTGTAGACCACCCCCTTGGTGTCGCACAAAATAATGTTCTCCCGCTTGACGCCCAGACGAACGTAGTGCTCTGCGCAAGCAACGCCCGCGGCCCCCGCGCCGTTTACCACGACACGGACCTTGCCGATGTCCTTGCCTGCCACTTCCAGGGCGTTGAGCAATGCCGCGCCGGAGATAATGGCTGTGCCATGCTGGTCATCATGAAAGACTGGGATCTTCATCGTCTTCTTCAAGGTCTCTTCGATATAGAAGCACTCCGGCGCCTTGATGTCCTCCAGGTTGATAGCGCCGAAGGTAGGTTCGAGCAATTGGCAGACCTTGATAATCTCGTCCGGATCGTGAGTGTTGATTTCAATGTCGAAGACATTCACGCCGGCGAATCGTTTGAAGAGAACAGCTTTCCCTTCTATCCGCGAGGGCACCGATGTCGCCCAAACCGAGAACGGCAGTCCCATTGGTTACGACGGCTACCAGGTTGCCGCGGCCGGTGTACTTGAAGGCATCGTGCGGATTCCTGTGGATCTCCAAGCACGGTTCTGCCACTCCGGGGGTGTAGGCCAGACTTAGATCGTGTTGTGTGCGGCAAGGCTTGGTGGGAGTGACTTCAATCTTTCCTGGACATGTGCCGAAGTGGTAGTCGAGCGCTTGTTGCTTGGTAACCGGCATATCTGCTCGTCACTGATTTCTAACGGCCTGGTACGCGACGTAGGCGACCGCCTCATTTGCGTCCTTGGTCTTGAATTTGTGTTTCATGCTAAATCACCACTCTCTCGCGGTACTCGCCGTACACTCGGCGCATGGCGTCAGAAATTTCGCCCACCGTGGCATCGGCTTCGACGGCCTCGACGATCACCGGCATCAGGTTGCCAGTACCGCGCGCGGTATCCTCGACGGCCTTCAGCGCGGCTTGCCATTTCGTGGGGTTACGCCGGGTGCGCAGCGCACGCAGGCGCGCGACCTGTTTCCCCTCCAGCGACTCGTCAACGTGTTGCAGCGGTACCGACTTCTCTGCGTCAAGCTCGAAGGCGTTCACCCCCACAACGATGGTTTCGTGGCGATCGACCGCCTGTTGATACTCGTAGGCAGCGTTTTGAATCTCCTGCTGCACGTAGCCGCGCTCGATCGCCTTCAGAACGCCGCCCATGGCCTCGATTTTGTCAAGATAGCCACGCGCGCCAGCCTCAATCTGGTTGGTCAGTGACTCTACATAGTACGAGCCCGCCAAGGGATCGACGGTCTGCGGCGCTCCCGATTCGTAAGCGATGATCTGTTGGGTGCGCAGAGCGATGCGCGCCGACTGCTCGGTCGGGAGTGCCAGCGCCTCGTCGAAGGAGTTGGTATGCAGCGACTGCGTCCCGCCCAGCACGGCCGCCATGGCCTGCAACGCCGTGCGGGCGATATTGATCTCCGGTTGCTGTGCGGTGAGGGTTGAGCCCGCAGTCTGGGTGTGGAAGCGCAACATGCACGACTTGGCTTTCTTGGCCCCGAAGTGATCGCGCATGATGCGGGCCCACATGCGGCGCGCGGCCCGGAACTTCGCCACTTCCTCCAGGAAATTGCTGTGCGCGTTGAAGAAGAACGACAGCCGCGGCGCGAAGTTGTCCACATCGAGACCGGCATCGATCGCGGCTTGCACGTAGGTCATGCCGTTGGCCAGCGTGAATGCCACTTCCTGCAAGGCAGTGCATCCCGCCTCGCGCATGTGGTAACCAGAGATGGAGATGGTATTCCACTCGGGCAGGTTTTGGTTGGCGTAGGAGAAAATGTTGGTAATGATGCGCATCGCCTGCGTCGGCGGATAAATATACGTGCCGCGCGCTATGTATTCCTTCAGCACATCGTTCTGCACGGTGCCGGATAGCTTGCGCACGTCGCGTCCATTGCGCCGGGCGGTCACGATGTAAAGCGCCAGTAGAATCGACGCCGTGGCGTTTATGGTCATGGAGGTGGAGATTTTTTCCAGGTTGATGCCGTCAAACAGACGCATCATGTCCTCGATGGAGTCAATCGCCACTCCGACCTTGCCCACCTCGCCAATGGCGAGCGGGCTGTCGGAGTCGAGACCGATTTGCGTGGGCAGATCGAAGGCCACACTCAGCCCGGTGGTACCCTGGCTCAGCAGGTACTTGTAGCGGCGGTTGGACTCTTCGGCGTCGCCCATGCCGGCGTATTGCCGCATGGTCCAAAGCCGGCCGCGATACATGGTGGCCTGCACACCGCGGGTGTAGGGAAATTGTCCGGGATCATTGAGGTCGCGGTCGTAGTCCCAGTCTTCGAGGTCCGCCGGGCTGTAGAGAGGATAAACGCTGATGCGGGAGTTGGTTCCCCGCTCGTCCGCCAGCTTGGTGGTGGCAGTCTTTTCCTTTGTCGCGGGCATGGCTACCTCACTAAATAGAGATGACTTAACTGCCACTGATCTACCCCCGAGCCATGACCCTGGCAAGCGCCGCCTCGAGTTGCCTCTCGCTGAGTTCCTCGGACGTCTTCAGAATCTCGTCGCAAAGGTATTGACGCTGGTAGGCCATGGCTTCGTCCTCTTCTAGATCTCGGCGTGCGGGATCCGGATCACGCTGTCGCAGTTGTCGAAGCTTCGATGATCAGTTAAATCGCTGTCCTTCAAAACAATTTTGTTTCGTCAGGCAGTGACGCTGGGTTTCGACGGTGAATAGCGCGATTTAAATGTATAGGAAAATCAAATTTTGATGTTGGGTGTAAATAAGTCATCTCCGAGTGCTGGATCGCGGATCGCCGCACATGATGCGGCAGAAAGTAGATACGCTTTCGGAGGAACGTAAGGAGATCGTTTTGGGGGCGGAACTTGGCGGCTTGGAGTGGAGAAGGGAGGAAAGCACCCGGCGGAAATGCGAGGGGTGTCTCCTGTGGTAGTTGATTAGCCGGAGCCTGCGGCGCGATCCGTCGCACCCAGATCATTCGCTGCCCCTTGCGATCCAGGAGCGGATCCCAGTCGAAGTCTTGCTTTATGGAATCTGCCCAGGCCAAGCGTCCGGGATGGGGTCTCGGTTCTTGTCCTAGGATGGCAAAGAGGGCAGCCGAGATCTGCCCCAACGCACGTGAAGCAAACAGCCCAAAGTAACGCACTCCGTGTTGGTAATGCTCCGAAATATGTTGAGACCACCGGTCAACGAAATCCTCCAGCGAGCACTGTATCTCGACCCAGAAGCCCAACTTTTTGTCTTTGGTCCGAAAGGTGACGCTTCGTTCCCCGACATCGGCGATGCGACGCTGGGCAATCGGCGGCCGTCTCAAGTAGCGACCGTCGTAGCGAAGGCGATGGTCTTTCGACGCGGAGGACTGAACCTTGACGCTCCACCAGCATCTCTCCAAATGAATGAGCACGTCTTCCATCTGGTCGACGGTCAAGTCTGTGCGGAGCCGACCGGCTCGCAGGGCTGCGCGGAGCAACTGGATCACAGCGCCACGCCAAAGCCTCATCAACTGATTGCCATCGTAGTAGAGGCGCGACTTCCAGGAGCCGGAGGAGCGGTGCAGCCCTCCCGCCATGACCATCGTGTGGACATGGGGATTGAACTCTAACCGCCCGTTGAAGGTTTGGGGAAAGGTGATGATGCCCACCTGCAGACCTTGTCGAGCAGCCGCCAAGGTCTGGATGGCATTCCCCGCGAAAGCGGACAGAGCCGGCACCAGGAACCGATTGTCGAGGAAGAACGACCACAGGAGATCCGGCATGGTGAAGGTAATCCCCTTATACAGCCCATCGGGCAGTGCAGCCTCGCGGTCTCGCCGCCAATCTATGGTGGTCTTGTTGCCACAACTCGAGCAGGCTGGGGATTTGCAGGTCCAACAGACAGTCCTCTCCTGGATTTCCGAAGCATAGACGTCAGCACCTAAGGCCAGAGTGCGGCACTGCATCGCCTTGCGAAACGCCCGGCGAACGGAAGGGCGGGTTTCGTCGCGGTCCCAGTGGGAACGCGTTTTGCAGAGGATCTGCTTGAGCGGTTCGCGGTATTTCATGTCAGTTTCAACCCCATTTGAGCAAGCAGATCAGGTAACAAATCCTGACCGATCAGAATGACGGTGTGTTGAAGCCGACCGGCTCGCACCATAACCGACCCGGGTTGTTGCGCCTCCTGCTGATGTAACATATCGATCGCAGCGCGAGAATCGATGTCGGTTTTGTTTTTCTTGGACCGACCGATAGCCTGGCGGATCACCTTTTGGGTCGTACGCTCCCAGAGATAGTTGGTAAATTGCTCGACCTGTTGTGACTTTGGCAGCTTGCACCACGAAACCGCGCAGTTGATTCTGAGTTTCCCGTCAGTCAGGGCTTCTATTAGCTTCGTGTGGGCAGATCGGAGGATGGTTTTAACATTGCTGACGTTACGGGCGCAAGCGCCTGGCCCCGCGACGCGGGCGATTTCTTTGCGCACATCAATGTGTTGAGTTTTCGGCAAACTTGCCAAACCCTTGTACCTGCCTCCGGCGCGCATGTTTTCAAGCGCTTTCTGCTGAAGATAGGGTTCTATTGTCAGCGCCAGGCGAATTCGGATAAACGCATTCCAGCCGCGCTGGGGTTGGTGGTGAATGATGATGAATTGCAGCGCTTCGTCACCACTGAATGAGTACTCGATGCAGCGAATTTCCTCCCGACCGTCCATCAAGGCTATTTGCCGGTGACCAAAGCCGGCAAGAATCGTACCGTCTGTCGTGATGAGAACTTGCTCGGGCACCGAGTGGTCCTTCAGTCGGGCGACGTCGTTGAGTTCGTCTATTAGACCGGTCCAGCCGAGTTCCTCCATCGCGGGATGCAGCCGCAGTTCTTCTGGGGAACGAACAACCGGACGCCACTCCAACCGACTCATTGCCGTCGGATTGAAGGTCGGCGTTCTGTAGGGTTCCCCTGTTTTGTCTGGGAGCGGGCTCACCTTTGCAATATTGAAGAAAGGGATTTGCTCCGCAAGGGCACGAGCGTCATTAAATGTCCGCGAGTGTCACAAAAAGGTGCCAGTTATACCAACGCCAAGCAGCGGCGCCTCTTACGCCGCCTTACTTGCCTAGGATCGCGGATGGACTGGGATTAGGACTCGCGTAGCATCAGAAGGTTGTGTGTGTCACAGAAGTGTCGCAGACGTCACGTCACAAGGTGCGATTGGACGTGACAGAACATCATTCGTGCCGACCATTCCAACTTGGTGCATGTGCCCAGAAACTAAGGCTCGAAAAGGATTTAAGCCGATTTGGGGGTGCAACATCCAGACGCTTTTGAGTCCGCTGCGTCTGCCAGTTCCGCCATCCCGGCATTGGGATTGAGAAGCGGAGAAGTTAGATTAATCGACCGTGTGCGGCTTTGCAACCGCGCTTCCCTATGTTTCGACCGTGGCTTTGCTGTCGACAGGAAGCTTCGCCTCCTGCCAGGCATCGAATCCGCCAATCACGTTCGCGACATTTTTGAAGCCGGCTCGTTGCAACAAACTGCATGCGATCATGCTGCGATATCCACCTTTGCAATGGACAGCAACCGGCCGGTCACGGTCAATCTCCGGCGCGGAGATTTTGAAATTATCGAGCGGCCACCATGCTGCGTGATCGATGTGCGCGGCGTTCCACTCGGGTTCGCGCCGGACATCGAGCACTTGCGAAGCGTGAGCTTCCAAGCGAGTGTGCAAGTCTTGCACCGTGATCTGCGGCACCTCAGCGATGGCAAATCCCGCCTGCTTCCAGGCTGCCACCCCGCCTTGCAAATATCCTGCGACATTTTCGATGCCTACTCTGGCCAATCGCAGACGCGCTTCCGACAACTGTTCCGGACTCTCAGCGATTAGTACCGGTCGCGTCGACAAACCTAAAACTGTTCCCGCCCAGGAGGCAAATTGTCCTGACAACGCAATGTTGATCGAGCCCGGCACATAGGCTTGGGCGAACTGATCGCCAGGACGCACGTCGAGGGCTACTGCGCCGTCGTCCAACATCGTTTTCAATTCAGCAGCGGGGATTGCCCGAACCTCACCAATGTCGGAGAGCGCGGACGCGCCCTGACGATTGATTTCTGCGTCTTGCAGGAAGTACTCAGGACGCGTTGGCAGATTGGTGGTCAACTGGCGAATAAATTCCGCGCGGCTCTTAATTTGCAAAGCGTAGTTAGTGACCCTTTCGGTGCCAATGGTCGATGAACGTTCGGCTCGCATATTGCGTCCGCACAGTGATCCGGCTCCGTGCGCGGGATAGACCAATACGTCATCCGCGAGCGCTAGCAGTTTGTTGTGCAGGCTGTCGTAGAGCAGGCCGGCTAATTCCGCGGGCGTGTGCGTCTTAGAAAGATCCGGCCTTCCGACATCGCCGATAAAAAGCGTGTCTCCGGTCAACACCGTCCACGGCTGGGGTGGCTTTTCCTCGTCGACGATTACCAAGCAGATACTTTCTGGCGTATGACCGGGCGTGTCCAGCGCCTTGACAACCATCTTGCCCACTCGCAACTCGAAACCATCCTGTACATCGACGTGGGGAAAGCTGGCGCCAGCGCGGGCCCCTATATAAATTTCGGCTCCGGTACGCGCGGCCAGTTCCTTATGTCCGGAAACAAAATCGGCGTGCAGATGCGTTTCAAAAATATGGCGGATATTCACTCCGTGCTCCTCCGCAGCTTTGAGGTAAATGTCGACATCTCGCTGCGGATCGACCACCACGGCTTCGCCCTCTGATGCCAGAAGATACGAAGCATGCGCCAAACAGCCCAGGTAGAACTGCTCAAAGTACACGATGGTTGCCTCGGTCGCGAATTCGGGATGTTGCCCTAGCCCAGAACATGATAACTCTGTGCGCCAAATAGTTTGACGTTTGATTGGTAAGTTATATATGTACCGTGGTACCATAAGCACATGGCAAAAGAAATGATTGAAGTCGAGCGCGTACAGACTGGGGTTCGGATTGAAAAACGCATGTTGAAGGTGCTCAAAGCGGTAGCCGAGTTGAAAGATATGACGCTGGGCGACCTGCTGGAGGGCGTGGTCCTGCATGCATTCGAAGGCAAAGCGCCATTTTCTGCGGAAACGCTCAAAGAGATTGAACAATTCAAGAAAATTTATGGCATGACGTTGAAGGCATCCGACAGCCACCAACTCAAGGAGCGCCGCCGATGAAAACCGCATTGCTGATTGTCCTGGCTGTGGCTGCGCTCGCATTGCTGGCGTTCTTCTACCATCTTCATCATCGCCGTAGCGGTGCGAAAGGCGCCGTGGTTAACGTGCGCAACGAGTTTGAGTTCACGGCGCATGCGCCTTATCAAATTGTCGCTCCTCTATTCGGAGCGGACGGGGAACGGGCATGGGCGGGCGGCGACTGGGATCCGCACTTCTTGTATCCGCAGCCTGCGCAGGATATTCAGGGCGCAGTGTTCACAATTCGGCATGGCCACCGTCAGGCCTATTGGATCAAATACATCGTTCGACAAGAGCGCGCGGCACTTTCAGTACGTTTACGTCATTCCAGAGGCGATGGTCGTGCTCATCGACGTTCGTTTCTCGGAAGTCGACGCGGCCAACACAAAAGTGAATGTGGCGTACCAGCGCACCGCGTTGGATGCTGATGCTAACGAACACGTGCAAGAGCTCGGCAACGAGGACCGGCAGAGCGGAAAAGAATGGGGTACGGCGATTAACGATTATCTGGCGAAGCAGAAGATCGAAAATTAGGAAGGTACATGGAAGGTGGCATTTAAACTCGCCTTACCGCCGCAAGCCTAATGAAAGGCTTGCGGCGGCAAGACGTGGAGATTACTTCGTTGTCGCTTTGAAGCCGATGCTGGCGCCGCCCAACGTGGTCGAATAACGTCCGACTATCTCGCGCGTATCGTTCACGCCATCGCCGCGGGTGTCACACTTGCACCCAGTCGGATCGTTCAATTCGTAGTACTTGCCCCCGTCGAGCAGCCAGCCGTGAACGTCGCCAGCCGAGTCGTAGTAGGTGCCAACGACTTGGCCTTTATTGTTCGTAGCATGGGCAACGGTCCCGTCAGTGCCAGCGTTGGGGTCAGAAACTTTCGTGAACTTCGTCCCCTTAACAATGTACCCCACACAAGGGCAGACCACCGTACCCGCAGAGATCGTCGAGCCGCTATACGCGGCGATGTCGCCCGCGTTGTTGATCCCATAGGCAACCGTTTGGGCGGCGCCCTTCACGTTTATCGCTGTGTATTTGCTCTTAGCAAGGAGGAATCCATGCGCATTGCCGCTGCTGTCGAGGTATTCGCCCACAATCTCGCCCGTGTCGTTGATACCGGTAGCTTGGGTTCCATTTGATTTCGGGAAACTGATGGGAGTGAATTTCCCTTTGCTATAGGTAAATGATTCGTCCAGGTTCGTCTTGATGTTTATGCACCAGCCGACTGCCGTGCCCGCGCTGTTGATACCGAAGAAAGCAATCGAGCCGGTCAAGCCACCGGTTGATTGACAGCTGCTATTGTTAACGGTGGTTAGCTTCGTCCCGGCGAGAATCATGGCGTGCTGGACGCTGCTGGAGTCCACATAGTCTCCGGCAATGACTCCAGCGTCGTTAACCGCGTAGGAATCCGTTTCGGTTGCGGTCTTGGTAGCGTGGACGTCAGAAAAAGTGAAGGTTAAGGGTGGGGCCGACGCGATGCCTACCGCGACGAACGTGAGGACAAGCAAAACACCAAGCATGGACCTTTTCACTGGTTTCTCCTCCTAGAGAAAATTGTTGTGTGTACTTCCCTGCCGCCGGTGCGAACCAGTGCAGGAATAAATTTGGAGCCCCCTCAAAACCAGATTTGCGCCCCGCGTATTCGCTGCGCAAAAGCGGTCACTTCGCGCTCCAGCCGCGGAAAGTCGCGAAGTCGTTGAGGCCGATCATTATCGTTCCGGTTAGGATTGCGGTCAAGATGAAAGGTTTTGCACTTCTACAGTTAAGGCCTTAGATGGGGAACAATTTGATATTTGTGTGGACTATGGGCAAGCTAAATCAAGGTGGGTCGCAGTATCGTGATGCGCTGCGCCTGAAGGCGTTGTTAGAAAACTGGCTTACGGCACGCCTGAAGGCGAGCTCTGATACGGACCTGTAACTCTTAATAGTGGGTTGTTTGCTGCGCGGCTAAAGAGGTTGCGGGAAAAATCGTCGAGGGCGCGAAAAGCTCACCTCAGGCGCCAAGGCGCGGGCACATTTTTAATGACTTGGCGGCCCGACTGAAGTCGAGCCCTTCCCAAGACCTGCGTGAATCAGAGTTTTGCCGCAGCCTGTAAAGCCGCGCCCCTTCAAAACGTTGCGGAACAAAGCGGACGTCTTGGTCGCGGTTTTGAGCGCCCTCTACGATAGGCACTGGTCAGCTCTTCTGGGAGAAGATCCGTAAATCCTGCCCGGTCATTTCTTTCGGTTCTTCGATTCCCAGCATCCCCAGGATGGTGGGAGAAATGTCGCGCAGAGATCCTCCGGGCTTCAGCGTTAACTTCTGGTTGTTATCTGCGACCACGATGAAAGGCACGGGATTGGTGGTGTGAGCGGTGTGCGGGCCGCCGGTTACGGGATCGATCAGCATTTCGGCGTTACCGTGGTCGGCGGTAATAAGCATGGCGCCGCCTTTGGCGCGGACCGCGGGCTCGATGCGGCCGAGGCAGGCATCCACGGTTTCTACCGCTTTCACGGTGGGTTCGATCTTGCCAGAGTGGCCAACCATATCGGCGTTGGCGAAGTTCACGATAATTACGTCGAAGGTTCCGTCTTCGACGGCTTTAACCACGGCGTCGGCGATGCCCGCCGCGCTCATCTCTGGCTTCAGATCGTAAGTAGCGACTTTGGGCGAAGGGACCAGCAGGCGCTCTTCGCCGGGGAATGGCTGCTCGACGCCTCCGTTGAAGAAGTAAGTTACGTGAGCATATTTTTCCGTCTCCGCCACGCGCAGGTTACGGAGATTCATCTGCCCCATCACGTTGGCGAGAATATTGCTCATTGACTCCGGCGGGATGACGACTGGCAGATTGAACTGTTTGTCATAGCGGGTCATGCAGACGTAATGCAGATTTTTGGGAACACGGTCGCGAGGGATGGCAGCGTCGAGATCGTCAGCGCCGGGCAAATCGCGTCCGGCTTTCTCGTTGATGCCGCTATTGCGCGTTAGGGCACGAGTAATCTGGCGGACGCGGTCGGCGCGGAAGTTGAAACAGATGCAGGAGTCTTCGTCGCGAATGCTTCCGGCGCGAGCGTCCTCGCTCGAGCTCTTCGGATCGGCGCAAACGAAGGGGATGATAAATTCGTCGGTCACTCCCTTGTTGTAAGACTCTTTCACGGCCTGCACCGGATCGCCGAATCTGCCGCCTTCGCCTTCGCCGTACACCATGGCGTTGAATGCTTTGGCAATTCGCTCCCAGCGACGGTCGCGGTCCATGGCGTAGTAACGTCCGCTGACGGTCGCGATCTTCCCAGTGTTGTACTCGCGCATCTTCTGCTGCAGTTGTTCCAGGTAGCCTGCGCCGTTGGTGGGCAAAGTATCGCGGCCATCCATGAAGGGGTGAACGAAGACGCGGTCAACACTATTTTCTTTAGCCATGCGCAACAGCGCGTAGAGATGCGTCTGATAGGAATGCACGCCGCCGTCGGAGAGCAAGCCAAACAGGTGCAAGCGGCGTCCGCCGGTGCGGGCATTTTTCATGGCGGCGAGCAGAACTGGATGGGAAAAGAATTCGCCGTTCTGAATCATGAGCTCGATGCGGGTGCTGTCCATGTGCACGATGCGTCCCGCGCCGATATTGAGATGGCCGACTTCGCTGTTGCCCATTTGCCCGTCGGGCAGTCCGACGTGCGGGCCGCTGGTGTAAATCAAAGTGTTGGGATAGTCGCGCAGAAGGCGGTCATAATTCGGCTTGCGGGCAAGCGCGATGGCGTTGGCTTTGGTTTCGGCGCGATATCCCCAGCCGTCGAGGATGATGAGGACGAGAGGTTTGGGACGCATTTAGCTGCTAGCTCCTGGGTTCAGAAAAACAACGCCACGGATTCACATAGATGAACACCGATCTGAATTCTTACTCTAATTCTTTTGCTGAGGCGGCGTTGCGGGCGCACTTTTCGGTTTTTCTTGATCTTCTTTTACGATTTGCTCGGCCTGTTTCGTCAGAACGTCCATTTGCTTTTGCATGCGCGCGTAGGAGGCCTGCATCGACTCGGAAGTCAGGGCGGGCATCTCGCGCATCATCTTTTGCCCGGTCGGTGACGCGTAAAAAGTGCTCATGGCGTCGATATCGGTCTTTGAGAAGTGCCGCTGGTAGATGGGAATCATGTCGTCGAGCATGGCGTCCATCGGCGTGTCTTTCACAGTTTCTACGATCATGCGATTGGCACGGGCTATTTTCTCAGCCGAAGTTTGCGGGTAACGCTTTTTTAGAGTCTCGTCGATCATGGCGGTCTGCTGTTTCATCATGGCGTCCATCACCTGACGCATTTGCTGATGAATCTGCATGACTTCGAATAGCTTCTGGATGTCTTCCTTCGACGCGGAGGCATCGCTCGCCGGCGGGGCGAGTTGCGCGAACGCCGCTGAGGCTACGAGAAGAATGATTGCGAGGAAAGCAGAATGACGTTTCATAAGACTCCTGTTCCAAAACAGCTACCAAATCAACTCGACAGGATAACGCTCAAAGTGCGGATCGGCAGTAACCAACGGGAGTTTTTCCTCGATACTTTGTGCGATCAGCACTCGATCAAACGGGTCCCGGTGATGCATGGCCAACGATTCGATCCTTAGTATATGGTCCAGAGTAATCGGTAGAACCTCGATCCGGTTTTCTGCGGCCTGCTTCACCAGGTACGGGCCTGACGGCCGAGGCAAAGGAAGTTTGCCCGCCTGCACTTTGATCAGTATCTCCCAGACGCTGGCCGCGCTCAGCCAGAGGTCGTTGGGGCCAGTAAATATTTTTTGAGCTCGGCGGGAAAGCCTCTTGTCGTCCGCAATCGCCCATAAAAATGTCTGCGTATCGAGAAGTGCCCTCATTCGTAGAAGAGATCCTCGATCTCCTTGGGGAGCGAATCGTTGAAATCATCCGGCACCGTAAACTCACCCTTCGCCGAGCCGAGGAATCGATTCTTTGGTCGTTTTTCTAGCGGCACCAGTTTGGCGACCGGCTTCCCCGCCTTGGCAATGATGACCTCTTCGCCCATGGCGACGCGTTCGAGCAGGCGCGAAAGGTGGGTTTTGGCCTCATGGATGTTGACTTCCATGAGGTTAGTATAGCTAAGTCATGGACTAAGTCGATCTCTAACCAAGATTAACCTCTGTAATTCAGCGCCTTCAACCCCAGGAATCTTGCCGCAGCTCCCAACTCTTCTTCGATCCGCAGCAACTGGTTGTACTTCGCGATACGATCCGTTCGGGAGGCCGAGCCGGTTTTGATCTGGCCTGCGCCTGTGGCCACGGCCAGGTCGGCGATGAAGGTATCTTCGGTTTCGCCGGAGCGGTGCGAGATCACCGACGTATAACCGTTGCGGCGGGCGAGGTCGATGGCGTCGAGAGTTTCGCTGACTGTGCCGATCTGGTTTAGCTTGATCAGAATCGAATTGGCAATTCCCTTTTCGATGCCTTCCCCGAAAATCTGGATGTTGGTAACAAAAATGTCATCGCCTACAAGCTGGATCTTGCTGCCGAGCTCCTTGGTGAGGTTTTGCCAACCGTCCCAATCTTCTTCGGACAAACCATCTTCCAGCGAAACGATTGGATAATCATTCGCCCACTTCGCCCAGTAGCGAATCATCTCATCGGAACTCTTGGCGGATTTGTCCGACTTCTTGAAAACATATTTGCCGTCCTTGTAGAACTCGCTGGCAGCGGGATCGAGCGCGATGGCGATTTCTTCTCCGGGCTTGTAACCGGCCTGCTGAATGGCTTCGAGCACGACCTCGATGGCTTCGACATTCGATTTGACGGAGGGTGCGAATCCGCCTTCGTCGCCAACGGCAGTATTGTAGCCACGCTTCTTAAGCACGCCTTTCAGCGTGTGAAAGACTTCGACGCCCCAGCGTAGCGCTTCAGAGAAAGTTTCGGCTCCGACGGGCATGACCATGAATTCCTGGAAGTCGACGTTGTTGTCGGCATGCGCGCCGCCATTGAGGATGTTCATCATCGGCACGGGCAGAGTGTTGGCCGCGGCACCGCCGAGGTATCGATACAGAGGCAGGCCCAAGGCTGTGGCTGATGCGCGGGCTGCGGCCATCGACACGGCGAGAATTGCGTTAGCGCCGAGGCGTCCTTTGTTTTCGGTGCCGTCGAGCTCGATCATCTTATGGTCGAGCGCGCGCTGATCTGAGGCATCGAAATTGGCGAGAGCTTCAGCGATCTCTCCATTGACGTTTTCGACCGCTTTGAGCACTCCCTTGCCCAGGAAGCGCTGGTTGTCGCCATCGCGCAACTCGACGGCTTCGTGCTCACCGGTGGAAGCGCCGCTCGGAACAATAGCGCGTCCTTTGATTCCGTCGGCCAGGGTGACTTCGGCTTCAACGGTGGGGTTACCGCGTGAATCGAGCACTTGGCGGGCGTGTATATCAGCAATATTCATCGTGGGCATGACTGCATCCTTAATTAAGAATTCTTGTTATCGACGGCGGTGATTATAAATCACGAGTGTGGCTTGGCTCAGTGATGTCCGTCGGAACACGCGAGATTCCTTGCCCCGCTGGTAAAGGCGCGGGCTTTTAATTACCAACGTTCAAAATAAGTGCGATTTCGATTTGCGCGGCCGGTGACCACGAAAGTTAATTCCCGTTCGCTGGTCTGCGGGCTACCATAAGTGCGAAGAACTTCTGCGATGAAGCTGTCCTATCAACAACACGTCATTTGCTGGATGCTGATCGCATTAACTCCCGCCTCGCTGATAGCGGCAGATGTCGATCCTGGTGGCGCCATGCTCTATGGCCGCGGCAAAGAACCAGTATTGCTGAATGGCAAACCGCTGCCCCGATCATCGGCCGTTTTTCCGGGCGATTTAATTCAAACTCCGTCGGAGTCTGTGGCAACGCTTGATGCGCCGGGTTCCGGCATCATCGTGTATCCCGACTCGATGGTGAAGTTCGAACAAAATTCCGTATCTCTTCGACATGGGAGCGTCAACGTCGCCACCTCGAAACGCATGGTGGCGACTGCCCGGCAAGTGACCGTGACTCCGACATCAGACACATGGACTGAATTTGAAGTGGTGGACATCAACGGAAGCATTCGGATCGTTGCCAGCAAGGGCAGCGTAGATGTTAATTGTGGAAAGGGTACCGCCAGTCTGTCTGAGGGAGACGAGGCGAATAGTGACGCATCTGGAAACTGCAATAAGAAAAAGCGTCCAGGCGGAGCACCGTTCCCTGGGAGTCCCAGCACCCTGGCAAGTCCTTGGGTCGTCATCGGTGCGCTGGGTATAGTCGGGGGGGGTCTTTGCATGCTGCTCTGCGACAACCAGCAACCCTTCATCAGTCAATGGAAGCCATAGCAAGGGCTTATCTGGACGCCATGGCGTGCTCTACTTCGTCGGCGGTATGCGGAAGCTCTTCGGTCAACTCGATGAGTTTGCCGCTGGCATCCACGTAATACATGTCTTCGATACGCACTCCCAGCTTTTCCTCGGGAATATAAATGCCAGGCTCGATAGTGAAAACCATGCCCGGAGCCAGCGGTACGTCATAATCTCCAGCATCGTGAACATCGAGGCCGACGTAATGGCCGAGGCCGTGAATGAAATATTTCCCTAGAGGTTCGCCGCGCAGGTCCTTGCCATGGCTGTTGATGTAATCGTATGCGACGTTGTGAATCGAGTCTGATTGATCGCGCCTGAGGTGAGACTTCCCTGACTGAAAAGCGGCCATGGCTGCGCGTTGCGCTCCCAACACAATTTCGTAAATCTCTCGCTGACGCGCAGTGAACTTGCCCGTGGCTGGCAGAGTGCGGGTGATGTCGGAGGCGTAGAGTGAATATTCGCCGGCAGCGTCGATCACAACTACATCCCCGGCGTGGATTGGCCCGGAGTCGTCGGAGTAGTGGAGAACAGTGGAGTTGAAGCCTGATCCTACGATTGGCGCGTACGCGGGACGTTCGCATCCGCGCTTGCCCCATTCGTATTGCATGAGCGCGGAGATTTCCCGTTCGTTCATGTCAGGCTTCATAGCGCGCATGGCTGCGAAGTGCGCGGCAATCGAGGCATTCACCGCTTTGCGGATGCGATCCATTTCGCCGGCATCCTTGAAGGTACGGAGCCCGGCCACGAGAGGTCGAACATCCTGAAACGAAATTCCGAGCGGAAATGCGTTGGCACGACTCAACCATTCCAGGGAAGTCTGCGAGTTCGAAGTTACCTCCGGTCCGGGGATATCCGTATAAATAACGGCTTGAGGCTGAGGCAGAATCCGGACCAGTTCCTCGCGCATGCCATCGAGTACTTCAACGTGATCGAATCCCGTGACGCGTGTAGCTTCGGGGTTCTCCGGACCGAGCTTCGGCCCTGTCCATTTTTCCGCTGCGTAATTGTGGGCAGGCAAAAACAGTATTTCGGTATAAGGCCGCGCCGGATCTTTACCTTTGGCCTCGATTGCGGGCGCAATCAAAAGAGCGGCTCCAGGTTCGGCCCATCCCGTTAGATAAAAGAAATTACTATCCGGTCTATATCCATAAATGGCGTTGGGGCCTTCGGCCTCGGTGGGCGCAAAAAATAGGATTACGCCGCCGCTGGTTTTGTTGGCCAAGGCTTGCCGGCGAGCGCGATAATCGGCATTCGGCTGGCGATCCAGAGCTGCGCCGACTTGAGCCAAGATTAAGAGACCAATCGCAGAGACGAAGAGTTTGCGCATTGAGATTCCTCGAAGGTTTCGCTGCATTCAATTATGAACTGTCATCCCGAGCGCAGCGAGGGATCTAGGGGCTGCCTGCGTCACCGGCGATGCCGGCAAGAACCTAGATCCCTCGCTGCGCTCGGGATGACAAGTGTGCCCGCGATAACAATTGCGCGCCGGATGACAAATAGTTCTAAGATCACACACCCACCGGAAATGGTTTGGTATGGGTCTCCGAGCTAAGCGCGATCCCGGCGAAGCGTCCTTGCAGCAGAGACATCAATCCCGTGTACCAGTAGCCCACCACAAACAAAATCA
>Ga0182024_10011969_pt1 | contig 17278 bp, 17 predicted proteins | sample P32metaG_FD_120480 | JGI IMG/M metagenome (GOLD analysis project Ga0182024, IMG submission 120480) | Permafrost microbial communities from Stordalen Mire, Sweden - P3-2 metaG (Illumina Assembly) | ecosystem: Environmental > Terrestrial > Soil > Wetlands > Permafrost | place: Sweden: Stordalen...
GAAGATGGCGAGATACGCGCTGACGAGAAAGAGTCCGACGATACCGAGGGCGACGGCCCCTCCTAGGCCAATCCCCGACGCCGCCACGAGTTGCCAGGTGGGAATCGACGTCGACAGGGGTCGTCCCTTGAGCTCGTCGAGGGCGTGCGCGCCGACGCCAACGGCGAGAAAGAAGGCCGCCAGTGTTAAGACGAGACGAACGGTATTGACGGGCCCCGCGAGACAGGCGCCGATCACGACGAACGAGAGATGCATCAGCGTGTACGGCGGGTGCAGCAGCGTCCACCACTCTCGTTGCCTCGTTCGCGTGAAGAACTTCGGTTGCGCGTAGAAGGCCGGACCGTTCTCGGACGTCTTCTTTGGAGTGGATTTGAAGATGGTCAACGTGCTCGGTAGCCCCACGTCACGACGCCGCCACCCAAACTCATCGATCGGTACTCCACGTGTTCGATCCCCGCGTGCTCCCACGCTCTGAGAATCCAGTGCAGGGGATACTTCTTGTAGTGCGAGGAGATGCTCGGTCCGAGAAAGCGGCCTACGTCCCACCAACCCCTGCCACCGGTGAGGTAACCAGCGACCGGGAGCACCGCGCGGGTGTAGAGCCACCAGGCGAGACGCCAGCCAATTGAGGGGGGAACGCCAAACTCCAGGCTCGCGATCGGTCCGCCGGGCTTCACTACGCGCGCGAGTTCGGCCAAGGTCGCTTGGGGGTCTTCGACGTAGCGAAGGAGATACGTGAAGGTGAGTCCGTCGAAGGTCGCGTCGGCGAAGGGAAGTTGCTCGCCGCGACCCAGCACGAGCGAAACCCGTTCGGCGAGCTTTGAAGTTCTCACGTTGCTTTGACCTTGGCGCAGCATCTCCTCGCTGAGGTCGAGTCCGACGATTCGCGCGGACGTGCGCTTCGCGAGTGCCTTCGTCACCGCGCCGGGGCCACAGGCCACGTCCAAGACGAGTTTGGGATCCGATCCCACCACGTGATCGAGCATCGTCGATCGCCAGCGGCGATCTTGACCGAAAGAGAGGAGCGCCGCGAGCAGATTGTAACGAGACGGCAACGGAGCGAATAGTTTCCGGGAAAACAGGTTGGGCGCCTTCCTAGAGGCCTCCACGTTACGGTTCCTTGACGTCATGCCCATCACACCCTTCGACGAGTGGTGTTCACTCACGTGTCGACGACGTTATCTCGGCACGTCAGTAGAGCCATCCATTCGCTCCCTAGTTGCGTTGTCGTCAGCGTAGGCGCGCGAGCCGCGAAGATGCTCGCCACGTCGACTTTCCAGTCACGGTCCGTACTCTTTCGTGGAGCACTCCCTCTTCACGAATCACGGCTGGAGGTCGGAGCTACGCCAAACATGGTCACATCGTGTGCTCGTTCGTCGAGGGCATTCGCCGTTGTCTCGAATTTGTCAAGAGAGTCGACGTGACCCCGTGCAACGCGAACTAGGATTGGAGCCGGTTTCGGAACTGAGACCAGAAAACGCTAAATCCAGCCCCCGTTGAGCGTCTTCGCGTTGCGAGGAGACTCACCAATGGTTCAATCGACACTACGTATGAGGCGCTGCCGGATGGCGCCGCGAAACCTCCAACGTGGGAGCTAGCCGTCTTGTTGAGATTTTTGCGCTGATGGCGCGCTACGAACGTGAACACCCCCATAGCGCGACGCTGTGCGCGGTTGCGGCGGAGATCACCGAACTGAGCGGTGCCGGGATATCACTCAGCTCCGCTGGAAATGAAAATACGAAACTTTGCACCAGTAATAGGGTCGCCGAGGAACTTATGGATCTCGAGATCACGTTGGGGGAGGGCCCGGGCGACGAAGCGAGCCGCAGTGGCGTGGCCAACGAAGAATCGAACCTCACTTCTCCGGAGGGTTCACGTTGGGTGGCCTACTCGCCCGAGGCAGTGGCCGCCGGTGCTCGCGCGGTCTTTGGCTTCCCGGTCCGAATTGGCGCGGTGCGATTCGGCGCTTTAAGCCTTTTCCGAGACAGTCCGGGTCCGCTGAGTGAAACCCAGTCTTCGGATGCCTACCTCATGGCGTCCGTGATCGGGCGTGCCATCTTGGCCATGCAGGCGGGCGCACCGAGAAACTCCCTGTCTCGCGAACTTGAGGGCCAGTCAACCTTCGATTTCTCCGTTCATCAGGCCGCGGGGATGGTCTCCGTGCAAGGGTCATTGTCGATGAAGGACGCTCTCGTGGCGATACGCGCACACGCCTTCGCGACCAAGATAACGTCGTCCGCGCTCGCACAAAGGGTGATATCACGTGAGATCCATCTCGATCCGATTTCTGGTACTTGGCAAGAGACCCTACGGCGTAACGACTCGTGAGGACGCTATTATCTCTTGTATCGGCCAGTCCAGATGCTCTGACGCCGCTTGTCGTCATCAGAGGGTGAGAGAACAGGTGAGATAGTGGCTAGAGAATCCCTATTAATTGCAACGCTGGTCGAACTGGCAGACAATCTTGTCGATCACTATGACGTGATTGACGTGCTCACGGTCCTCAGCGATCGCTGCGTAGAAGCCATGGACGTCGACGCCGCCGGCGTTATGTTGGCTTCTCCAGGGGGAGAGCTGCAATTTGTCGCGTCCTCGAGCGAGTCAATGAGAGTGCTCGAACTGTTTCAGATTCAAGCTGACGAGGGCCCTTGCGTTGACTGCTATAGAGCCGGTCACCCAATCGTCAACCAATCGCTCGATGAATCCGATGGCCGGTGGCCTCGGTTCACGCCGCGGGCACTCGCCCAGGGCTTCCGCTCCGTTCACAGCCTTCCACTGCGTCTTCGCGGACGAACAATTGGCGCCCTCAATCTCTTTCGAACGACGCAAGGTCCCATGGAAGAAGAAGACGTGGTTGTCGCTCAGGGTCTCGCGGACGTCGCCACGATCGCGATTCTTCAGCACCGCTCGGCCTTGGATGCCAACACGTTGAACGAACAGCTCAGTAATGCGCTCAACAGTCGCATCGTCATCGAACAAGCGAAGGGCATCATCAGCCAAGCGACAAATTGCGACATGGATCACGCCTTCGGTCGACTTCGTGCGCACGCGCGCAACCATAATGAGGGCCTCACCTCCGTCGCGTGGGCACTCGTTGGGGGCACGCTCAGTGCGCAAGAGCTAGACGAGCCCAAAGAAAGGGTGCCCAAGTAAGGCGCTTTTGCGGAGAAGCGAACGCCGGTTGGTTTCTTGGATGAGGGATTGACCGCGCGAAGCGGCGGAGTCGTCAAATTGTTTGCCCGTCCACGCGGTTCGGGCGACAGGAATCGTCTGGGCGAGCGACCGACAACCCTAAGTTCGCGAGTTGCGGCGGAAGGGTCCCGTCGGAGTTTCCACGTTTCTGACGTCGCCACCACCAGGGTGGTACTCTCCAACTAGGACGTCCAGACCTCGCATCCTTCTCGCTCGACACTTCGTCGTGCCCGTAAGAAGAAGGAACTATATGGGTCTACCTGGAATGGTTCTGAGCGCAATCGCTGCGGCGGTTGGGGCAATTATGTATTGGGCCGTGACCTATCAGGGCACTGGCTTTCGTTTATCCACCGTGGGCGTCATCCTCATGATCGCTGGCGCCGCTGGCTTCATCGTGTCGTCGATCATCTTTGGCATGTCGCGCCAGTCCGTCGGCGCCGGCCACCACACGATGGATCGTCAGGTCGTGGATCCTCAGGGTCACACGAGTTCACTCCACGAAGAGACCAAGGGGTAGTGAGGGACGTTCGTCCGAGGTGACGGCGGAGTCTGTCAATGAGAAATGAGAGTTTCCAGTACGGCAGGGGCGAAAGCCTCTCTAAGAGAAGCAAGAGGGCAAACTATGACGATGAAAGACAAGGCAAAGAACTTCTTCCAGGTCTCCAAAGGAAAAGCTAAGGAAGTCTCGGGCAACGCCGTTGGTAACAAGGACCTTGAGGCGGATGGTCGCCACGACCAGAGGGCGGGCGATCTCAAACAGGCGGGCGAGAAGGTCAAGGATGCTTTTAGAAAGCACTGAGCAACCAGACGATCCTGACGCGATCTCGGCCTTGATGAGCGAGTCACGCGCGATGCACTTGGTGGACACTCAGTTCGAGAACAGTCCCTTGCACGACGACGTGGAACGCTTGATCAAGATCGCTGCGCAACTTTTTGCAGCGATTGAACGCCAGATCCACCGTATAGAGGATGACCTCATGTTCACCTCGGGTCAGAACATAGTGGCGGGCGGTCAGACCATGTTCAAAGAACAGCTGATCCGAACCGCCCAAGCACTTGACAACTCACTTCAAGAGATTGCTCTCCACCTTGGCCAAAGGGTCGAAGAGCTGCCGGAAGCCACTTCAAACGGACAGAGCAGATTTCTCGATTATTTCTAACGAGAGCGACGCTCCGTTGGTCGTTCACCAGAACGCCAACGCGAGGCGTTTAAGGGTCTGAGGAGGGGCCTACTTCTCGTCGTTGTCGTTGGGCTCACGTAGAGCTTCGTGGTGGGCTACTTGGCTCTCTTCGCGTTCAATGAGTTCGGAGTCTTCGGCCTTTTCTATGTGGACCAAGAGGTCATCCGCGTTCGGCGAGGTGCGGATCAGTTCATCGAGCTTCAGTTGAATGGCCATCTGCTGGCGACTCTGGGTGTGTTGGATGACGAACAGCATGACCAGCGTGATTGAGTTGGCCACCGTCGAGAACACCATCTGCCACTTTCCAGGAAAGCCGTCAATGGCCGACACGAGAATGAAGATGAGAAGGACAACCGCAGCGATGACGGCCGCGCTCGCGCGTGACGTTAACTCACCCACCCAGTGCAGTGCGCGACTGAAGCGTTGTGGAATCGGCGAACTCTCCATGAAATCTCCAATGGCTTCGGACGTCTTCGTTCAAGACGCGTTGGCGAGTTTCGCCGGATCAAACAGTCTCTTCGACTGGCGGTTGCCTCTGACACTCCACCACCTCTACGTGCGGGTAGAAACTGCGTGGTGCAAGTCAAAGTGTAACGCGCTCGACGTGCGAAACTGTCCCCTAAGGTGACAGGGCTGGAGGGGATTGTCCCTTCGAGCAAAGACGCCAGGTTCGGGTCGGACGATCTAGACGATTGTCGCCCGTTCGGACACGACGACTTCATTTTTAATGGAGGAAGTTCATGTCCCTGCATCAGTTGACCAACAAACATGACGCTTCGGCGGTTCCCGGACGTTCTGATCGAAAATCTCCCGCGAACATTGTTCCACGGGGGTTTCTGGGCGAAGTCGCCATGGTCGCGGTCGCGGTCGTGGCGCTCACCGTCAACATGAAACTCATGTCGTGGCTCTCCAGAGGTTCGGCCAAGAGATGAAGTTCCCTTCGACCTCGTGGTTCAAAGGATCCTCGGCGCGAGGATCCTCACGCCAGCCACTCGTTGCTCGCGGCGACGTATTCGATGACCAGACCATGAGCGCGAGCCCACCCGAGTCTCCAGAGATAAACAGCCCCACGCCGTGGGCGCAGAGTACGGAACGAGACAGCGTCCAAGAAGCGTCTGACGCCCTGGCGATGCGCCAGAGCCCCAATATCGACGACGTGACGTAGGCCTCGCCACTTCGCGTCCCCTGCACCGCGGTGAGTCACTGATGCACGTTGTCCCACTTCACGACGCTTAGCGACGTAGCGCGTCGGCAATCTCAAGGGCGAGCAACGGTGCCGACGCCTTGTTGAGGCACTCCTGGTACTCGAAGTCGCCTCGACTGTCCGCGACGACGCCGCCGCCGGCCTGCACGGTCGCGACACCATCGCGAAGTGAAAGGGTGCGAATCGTGATCGCGAAGTCAGCGTTTCCCGACAGTGAGAAGTAGCCCACCGCGCCACCGTAGGGACCGCGGTACACCGACTCGAACTCATCGATGAGTTCCATCGCGCGCACCTTGGGCGCACCGGTCAACGTTCCCGCGGGAAAGAGCGCGTTGAAGGCGTCGAAGGCGTCCAGACCGTCTTGGAGTTCACCGTCGACGTGACTGACGAGATGCATGAGGTGAGAGAAGCGCTCCACGTGGGCCAGCCGCTCCACGCGAACGGTGCCGGGCTTCGCGACGCGACCGACGTCGTTTCGTCCGAGGTCGACGAGCATCACGTGTTCGGCGATCTCCTTTTCGTCCACCAACATCTCGGCCTCGAGAGCGAGGTCTTCGGCGTCACTGTCGCCGCGCCGCCTGGTGCCGGCGATGGGCCTCGTACTCACGACGCCGTTGTGCACGCGCATCAACATCTCGGGCGAGGCTCCGACGATCTGGTGACTCCCCGAATCAAGGAGGTACATGTACGGCGAGGGGTTCAGCGCTCGAAGGACGCGGTACAGGGTGAGCGGATTGACAGTACTGGCGCGCTGGAACTGTTGGCTCGGGACTACTTGAAAAACGTCGCCGGCGAGGATGTGCTCCTTCGCGCGTTCGACGATCGCCTCGTACTCAGATGCGCTGAAGTTGGAGAGACCCGCGGCGATCGTTCGGATGTCGATGGTGGAGCGAAGCTGTGGCGCGGTGGCGACCACGCGCTCGGCGCTCGAGTCACGGCGCGCCTGCGGCGTCAACAAGGTGGTGACGAGTTCGTCAAGTCGCACGCGCGTCTCTGTGTAGACCTCGCTCGGATCGTCCTCGCCGACGAGGGCGAGGACGACGACGGTGGTCGAGTGGCGTAAGTGGTCGCAGATCAAAACCGCGCCGGGAAAGGAGAAATCGACGTCGGGCCACGTTGGTTCGCTCTCACGACCCGGCAGGCGCTCCAGTCGACGCACGTAGTCGTACGTCACGAAGCCGACCGCGCCGCCCACGAAGTCGGGAAGATCACTCGCCACGTAGGTTCGATACTGCGCCAAGAGTGCGCGTAGTTCGTCCAGGGGTTCGCGGTCGCTCGTTCGCGTCTCGCCGTCTTCAATAATGGTGCGAGCGTCTCTCGTCGTGAGACGCCAGCGTCGATCGAGACCAATGAAGGAGTAGCGCCCCGTCGCCTCGCCGAGCGCCGCGCTCTCGAGGAGGAAAATGGCCCGATCGCCAAGTTCTTGGTAGAGCGACACGGGCGTTTCGCGGTCCAGCTGCAAGGTCACGTGCAGTGGTACCACGTTGAACCCTTGGTCGATGAGATCGAGGAACGACGCGAGTTCGAGTGGTTCCATGGAGAAAGGTTAGTGAATCCGCGTCGTAGGCTTGCGCTACATGTCCGACGGCCCCTCCATTCTCGTTATTGATAACTACGACTCGTTCGTGTACAACCTGGTCCAGTACCTGGGTGAACTCGGCGCGCGCGTGAGCGTGCGACGAAACGACGAGGTGACACCGAGTGACGTGGCCGCCGCGACTTTTGACGGGGTGCTCATCTCGCCGGGACCCGGCTATCCGAGTACGGCGGGCAACTGTTTGGCGATCATTCGATACTGTGCCGAGGCGGGTCTACCCCTGCTGGGCGTCTGTCTCGGTCACCAGGCCCTCGCCGAAGCCTTCGGGGGCAAGGTGCTCGTCGCGCCCGAGCTGTTGCACGGGCGCGCCAGTCTCGTCACGCACGACGGCGCGGGTGTCTTTCACGACGTGGCGAATCCCCTCGTCGTTGGTCGCTACCACTCGCTCGTGGTGGTGGACGAGGGTCTGCCCGACGAGCTCGAAGTCAGTGCGCGCTCCAACGGACTCATCATGGGCCTCCGTCATCGTTCGTTCGACCTCGAAGGCGTGCAGTTCCACCCCGAGTCGGTGTTGACCCAAGACGGCTACTTGATGCTGGCGAATTGGCTCGAACGTTGTGGCGCCAGAGACGCCGTGGTGCGAACGAAAGAGCTTGGTCGCCGAGCCGATGACGTGCGCGCGGCGCTACCGCAGCCGCGCCGCTAGTCCTTAGCGCGCCACTCCGTCGACGCGTTGGTGCACGCCGAGGGGATTGTCGTCACGTAGGGCGTCGAGTAAGAGTTCCTCGGGCACGCTCTGGTAGGTGACCGGGCGTAGCCATCGATCGATGCCGCTCGCTCCCACCGACGTGGCCGACGCGCTCGTCGTCGCCGGCCACTGTCCGCCGTGTTGCATGGACCAACTGACGCCGACGCCCGTAGGGAATCCGTTGGCGATGACGCGCCCAGCCTTCGTCTGGCCGAGTTCGATGAGCCACGAGGCGTCGTCGTCGCTCGGAGCCGTGAAGACGCTGAACGTGAGCGCGGCGTCGGCGCTCGCCAGTGCCTTCGCGAGGTCGTCGCGATCGAGGTAGCGGATGACGATCGCGAGCGGTCCGAAGCACTCTTCTCGCAGCGCCCTCGACGAAGGGTCGGCAAAGACCGTGGCGGGGACCTCGAAGAGCTGAGCGTTCACGCTCGTACCTGCGTCATCGCCGCCCACGAGGTGATTGTTGCCGTCGACACCGGAGATGGTGACCGAGCCCGATCGAAAATTATCGGCGATGCCCTCACTCAACATGGTCATCGACGAGAGTTCACGTAACGAGTCCACGAGCGACGTCACCAGCGCGTCGCCGGCCGCGTCTTGGGGGATGAAGAGGAGCCCGGGCTTGGTGCAGAACTGGCCAACGCCGAGGGTCATCGAACCCGCGACGCCCGTCCCTATTTCGCGTGCGCGCTCTTTCGCGGCGGCGGGCGTGACGACGAGGGGATTGGCGGCACCTAGTTCACCGAAGAAGGGGATAGGGGACGGTCGCGCGTTCGCTCGACTCCACAGCGCGCGACCGGCCGGCACGGAGCCGGTGAAGCCCACCGCACTGATGAACGGCGCGTCGACAAGTGCGATCCCCGCGTCGAAACCGAAGACGAGACCGAGGAGACCTTCGGGTGCGCCTCCTTTGCGCGCACCGCGAACCAGCGCGTCGAAACAGGCCTGGCTCGTCGCCGGGTGCGCGGGGTGGGCCTTGATCACGACGGGACAGCCCGCGGCGAGGGCCGAGGCGGTGTCCCCACCGGGAACGGAGAACGCGAAGGGGAAGTTCGAACTTCCAAAGACACCAACCGGCCCGAGCGCGACGCGCATACGTCGAAGGTCGGGCAGTGGACCCATGGGCGAGTCCTTCGCGTGGTCGATGGAGACGTGAAGAAAGTCGCCGTCTTCGACCACGTCCGCGAAGAATCGCAGTTGAAAGGCCGTGCGGCGAAGCTCCCCCTCGAGTCGAGGTTGTCCGAGCGCCGTTTCGTCGAGGGCAATGGCGACCAGGTTGGCGGCGTCGGCCTCGAGTTCGTCGGCCATCGCGCGCAAGAGTCCGGCGCGCCAGGCGAGCGGACGCCGCGCGAAGTCGAGGGCCACGGACGCCGCGAGCTCGGTGAGAGCGACGACGCCGTCGGACGTCGTCTCCAAGACGTCGAGCTCGCGCTCGGTGCCCGTGGCGGGATTCCTGCTTATCACTCGTGTCACGCGTACTCACTTTGTAGGTTGGGATAGAACACCGCGACACCAGGGAACGGGGGGCGGATGGTGATGAGGTCGTGGCCACAGAGCGAGGCCAACGCCAAGCGGTCTAACTGTTCGCCGTAGAAGGCGACGTTAGTGGGCGAGAGCATGTACTCGCCCGTCCAATCCTCGAAGAGGAGTTGCAGTCCCTCTTCTCTCGTCCAGCGCCAGAGTTGATTGGGCTGGTAACACGAGATGAGCAGCCCGCCGTGCGCGTCGAGGGCCAATCCGTCGGGCACGCAGCGCTCCATGGGGATGACGAGCTCGAGGGGTCCGCCGCCGAGGGCCATCGCGCTCACGCCCGGCACACTCGACTCAACGAGCCACAGTGTTGTCTCGTCCACGCAGAGACCGTTGGCGAACGCGATCGGTCGCGGCGTCACGTTCGCCGTCGTGCCGTCGGGGTCGATGACGAAAAGTTGACCGGTGGCGTCGTCGAACGATCCCGAGTCCGACACGTAGAGCCGTCCGTCGGGGCTGAAGGCCGCGTAGTTGGGGTAGTCAATGGTGTCGCCGAAAGGAACGTTGGTGCCGTCGTCGCGGACCCGCCACACCTGATGGTTACCGGGGTCGCAGACGTAGAGCACGCCGTTCGCGTCGAGCGCGAGACCGAGCAGGGCACCACCGTGAATCGTCACCGTGGTCGTGACCGTGCCGTCGAGGTCGACGCGGTAGACCTGACCCGCCTCGCCGCCCGCCCAGAGGCACCGGCGCTGGGGATCCCAGCAGACACCCTCGACGTGATCGAGACCGCTCGCCAGGACCTGACGATCGAAACGCGAGGGAATCGGGCTGGTCACGGTTTGCGTTTTCTAAGGGTCACGCCCGTCGTGGCGTCGAAGAAGTGTGCGTGTTCGGGAGAAATCTGCACCGAGAGCACGTCGCCAACGGCAACTTGAACGCGTGGCCCCATCTTCGCCACCAGCGAAGACCGGCGCGAAATATCGCGCAACGCGCCCTGTTCGTTCGCCAAGGCGTCGGCGCTCGAGTCCAGGTGCGAGAGGTGGACCAGTATCTCCGCACCCAAAGCCTCTCGTCGCTCCACTCTTGTCTTGATCGTGTTCGGGCTCGAGGCGTCAGTGATGATGACGTCCTCGGGACGAACACCAACGACGACGTCGAGTCCCGACGCGGGCAGTTCGTGCGACGACGTGTAGTGCCACGGCAGCTCGATGGTCTGGTCACCGAAGTCCACTTCGACGCGATCGTCGCCGGGGCGAACGTGACAGCGCACGAGATTCATCGGGGGTGAACCCATGAAGCCGGCGACGAACTCATTGGCCGGGTGGTCGTAGAGGTCTTGGGGGGTGTCGACCTGTTGAAGCTTCCCAGCGCGTAAGACCGCGACACGGTCGCCCATGGTCATCGCCTCCACCTGGTCGTGGGTCACGTAGACCGTCGCCACGCCGAGGATCCGCTGGATCCTCGCTATCTCGAGGCGCATCTCGACGCGCAACTGGGCGTCGAGATTGGAGAGCGGCTCATCCATGAGAAACGCTTGGGGGCTTCGAACGATGGCCCGACCCATGGCGACGCGTTGACGTTGACCGCCCGACAGGGCCTTGGGTCGACGCTCGAGGTAGTCGGTCAGGTGCAGGATCGCCGCCGCCTCTCCCACTTTGCGTTTGATCTCGCTCTTCGAGTCGCCGCGGATCTTGAGGGCGAAGCCGATGTTCTTCTCCACCGACATGTGGGGATAGAGCGCGTAGTTCTGAAAGACCATCGCCACGTCGCGGTCCTTGGGCAGCACGTTGTTCACCACGGCACCGCCGATCGAGAGCGAGCCCGACGTGATGTCCTCGAGACCGGCCAGCATCCGCAGCGCCGTTGTCTTGCCGCAGCCCGACGGCCCAACGAGCACCATGAACTCACCATCGGCGACGTGCAGCGAGAGTTCGTCCACGGCTCGAATGTCGTCACCGAAGATCTTGGTGACTCCGTCGAAGGTGATCTCCGCCATTAGTAACTGCTCCTTGGTCGAAATGAAAGCGCGTTGCTCATCGGTCGATACCCATGGTGAGGCCCTTCACGAGATAGCGCTGGAATCCGAGGTAGACGACCATCGCCGGGAGTGCGCTGATGATCGATCCCGCCATGAGTTCGGGGATCGACGTCGTGCGCCCGGCGGCGAGGACCGCCAGTCCCACGGTGATGGGACGTTCCGACGTGTTCTGGATGAAGAGCAGACCCACCAACAGATCGTCCCAAATCTGGATGAACTGCAGCACGGTCACCGTGGCGATGGCCGGGATCGCTATGGGCACGACGAGGCGCCAGAGAGCGCCGAAGTAACTGAGGCCGTCGACGATGCCCGCTTCGATCAACTCATCGGGCACGCCTCGAAAGTAGGTGGTGAAGAGAAAGACCGAGAAGGGCGTGCCGAGCGCGGCGTAGACCAGAATCGCGCCAAAGTACCCACCGGTGAGGCCGAGTTTCGTGACGTTGACGAACTCGGGCATCAAAATCGCCTGCAAGGGGACCATCATGGCGCTCACGATCACGAGGAAGACCGCCGTTGACGTTCGAAACCGCAACTTCGAGAAGGCGAAGCCGGCCGGCAGACCGACCACGAGGATGATGAGGATCGATGCGGAACACACGATCGTGGAGCTGAGGACCTCCTGGCCAATGGGAATGGTCGCCGAGAGGTTCTTCCAACTGAGCCACGAGAAACCCTGGCCCGCGAGGAACTGCGCTTCGGACTTGAGGCTCGTGACGATCATCACCCAAAACGGGTAGAGCATCACGACGGCGATGACCATCATGGCGAAGAAGAGAACCCACCGTCCGACTTTGGAGCGCGACGCACGAGAGGGTCGCGTCGACTTGTTCGAACTGTCGGACTCTTTGGGCGGGGTCATGAGGGTGGTCATTCGTTCGATCCGATGAGTCGAAGCTGTACGACGCCCACTATCCCCGTGAGAACGAACAAGATCAAGCCGTACAGAGCGGCGGTGCCGAAGTCACCCTGGTTGAAACCGGTCTGGTAAATGAGGAACTCCATTGTCGTGGTGGCGTAACCGGGACCGCCGCCGGTCATGACGAAGATGAGACTGAAGAGGGCGGAGAAGAGCGCGATCACGGTCATGACGAAGGCCAACTGGATGAAGCGACTGAGGTGGGGCAAGGTAATGCTGCGAAAAATTCGCCAACTCCCGGCACCATCGATACGCGCGGCCTCTTCGAGACTCGGGTCGAGCGTCGCGAGGCCGGTCAGGAACAACATGGTGTTGGTTCCGATCATCGTGAAGACGAACGTGATGCCGAGTGCGCTGAGTGCCGTCGACTCGTAGCCCAGCATGTTGGTGTTCACGTGGGAGAACCCGAGCGCGTGGATGATCGAGTTCAGTGTCCCCTGGTAGGCGAAGAATCGCTCGGCCACGAGCCCGAGCACAACCCACGAGATCGCGGTCGGCAGAAAGTAAATCGAACGGAAGATCCTCCAGCCCGCGACGCGTTGGTGTAACAGCACCGCGATGCCGAGTGGCAACCCGAGCGCGAAGGGAACCGCGAGGAGCAAGAGCGCGTTGTTTTCAAGTGCCGTCCACAGATTGGAGTTGTGAAAGGCTTGCGCCCAGGTGGACGGACCAATCCACGTCGACGTCAACCCGTTCCACTGGGTGAAGGAGTAGTACACCGCTTGGCCGATCGGCACACCGATGAAGCCCACCACCAGCGCAATAGCGGGCAGCGCGAAGAGAAAGCCGGCGACTTGGCGCCGTCGACGTAGGGTCATTCGCCGCACGCGCGGCGCGCTCGAGGTCATGACACTCATGTGGGCACTTCGTTCACTCATTTTCCAATCAGACTAAATGATCGTCCCCACCCAACTCGATCCCTCGAGCTGGGTGGGGACGCGTCATCGGGTACGAGCTAGCCGACGAAGCCACTCTTGCTTCGCTGCGCGGCGGGCAGTTGCTTCCACGCTTGGGACATGTTCTGCAGCGCCGAGAGAGGCGTTTGCTGGTTGGCGAGCACGGCGGGAAGCACCTTGTCCGCGGCGTTGCCGACGTTGACTTGGATGTAGTTGTCCATCATCGGGTACGCCGTCATGTGGTCCTTCGTGACGAAGTTCAACATCTCCTGGTTCACGGGGTTGGTCGTGGTCAAACCCTTGATGTCGGGAATGAGGCCAGCCTTGTTGATGATGCCACCGGCTTGGTTCGTCGTGAGAAAGTCCAAGAACTTAAACGCGGCGGCCTTGTTCTTGGAGTACTTGGTGACCGAGAAACCGTCACCCGGGTACTCAACGACGCCCTTGATTGGCGTGACCGAGTAGGGCGGCACGAAAGCCGCGACGTTGGTACCCATCGTGCTCGTGTACTGCTGGGTGTCCCAGGTGCCGTCAACCATCATGGCCGCCTTGCCCTTCTCGAACTGCTGGATGTTGGCGGTATTGGTCAACACGTCGGAGTTGGTGTAGCCGAGCTTCTGCAGCGTCGCCCAGTTCTTCAACTGAGTGACGTTGGCCGACGACGTCCAGGGAATGGAGCCGTCGTAGAGGCCCTTCCAGTTCACCAACGTGTGAGCACCGATCATGAGGTAACTCATGTCGTACCACGGGTAGAACTCGGTGCTGATGGCCTGGCCACCGTTGCCGTAGACCATGGGCTGGACGCCGATGGCCTTCAGTAACTTGCAGTCGGCCAAGAGCTGATTCCAGTCCGTGGGAACGGTCTTGATGCCCGCCTTCGCGAAGAGCTTCTTGTTGTAGAAGCCGATGTAGAACTGCGTCTCGAGTGGCATGACGTACGCACCCTTGGACGCGTTAAAGTTTGGCGCTTCCCACTGCAAACCTTCCATCTTCGCGAGGTCCGCGGCCGGCACGTTGCCCTTCAGGTTGACGAGATAGCTCGAGTACTGAAGGTCGTAAATGCCCGTCCACATGACCGCGAGGTCCGGCCCGTTGCCCGAAACCGCGGCCGACTGGAGCAACTGGAAGTAGTTCGTGCCCGGTTGGGCGACGATCTTGATGCTGATGTTCGGATTCAGTTTCTCGAAGGCCGCGACGAGATTCGTCGTGGCCACTGCGTTTTGCTCGGTGCCGTAGTTCTGCCAAAGCGTCAAGTTCGTGGTGGAGCTGGCGGAAGCTGGTCCGGCGGCGTAAAACGTCCCCGCCAGCATCAAAGCAGCCGTCGCCGCCCCAATTCCTCTGGTTCGTATCCGTTTCAAGGTTGTTCTCCCATAAATAACTCGAAGTTCACGGTGAACTCCAACTCTCGTGAAGCTTGCACTTCTCAAGACCTCCCTACAACCGGCTCAACGAGGCGCGGCGCCTGGCCGCGCGGTTGAACCAAAAAATCGAAGTCGCAGCCCTCGGGGGCCTGGGTGACGTGGCGTCGATAGAGCTCGATGTAGCCGCGCGCGGCCCTGGTCGGCACGAAACTTACGGGCCGACGCGCGGCGAGTTCGTCTTCGCTGACTTCGAGTTCGAGCACGCCCGCGTCGGCGTCGACTCGTATGACGTCACCGTCCCTCACCAAACCAATCACCCCGCCGATCGCACCTTCGGGGGCCACGTGTAAGAACACGGTGCCGAAACTGGTGCCGCTCATGCGCGCGTCGGTGACGCGAACCATGTCGGTGACGCCGCGTTGCAAAAGTGGTTCGGGAATGGGAATCATTCCCCACTCGGGCATCCCTGGTCCCCCTACGGGGCCGACGCCACTAAAGACCAGGACCGCGTCGTCGGGGCACACCGCGTTGGCCCCGGTGCGCTCGGCCAGTTCGTCGTAGTTCTTGATCACGTACGCGGGGCCGCGGTGCTGCAGCAACGCCGGTGTCGCCGCGGAACGTTTGATGAGCGCGCCCGCCGGGGCGAGATTTCCTCGAACGACACGAAACGCTCCGTCGGCGTTGACGGGGTCGTCCACGTCATGCACGACGCCATTCGCCGGCTTCGCGAGCGACTGCGTTTCGCCCATAGTGCTGCCGTCGGCCATGACCACGTCGGGGTGAAGACGCTCACCGAGGGAGCGAAAGACGGTGGGCAAGCCACCCGCGACGTCAAGGTCTTCCATCAGCGCACTACCCGAAGGCTCGACGTCCACGATCACGGGAGTGCTTCTGCTCAGTCGGTCGACGTCGCTCAAGGTGAGTTCGAGGCCGAGCCGACGGGCCATCGCCGTGAGATGAATGACGGCGTTCGTCGATCCCCCAATGGAACTGAGCACTACGAGGGCATTCTCCAGCGCTTCTCGCGGCACTTGGCGCTCGATACTCGATCCTTCGAGCACGAGTTCGACGCTGCGTCGACCAACGAGGTGAGCGATCTCCACGTGACGTGCGTCACCCGCGGGGATCGACGTTGAGCCCGGCCACGCCAAACCAAGCGCCTCGGCGACTGCGCCCATTGACGACGCGGTACCCATGGTGTTGCACGAGCCCTTCCCCAACGTCAACGCTCGCTCGAGATCGGCCCAGCGTTCGTCGGAGAGTTGTCCGGCGCGTCGTTCATCCCACAGGCGCCACAGATCCGTGCCCGTACCGATCCGGCGACCCTCGAACACGGCGACGGGTCGTGGCCCCGAGGCCAGCAACAGCGTCGGCACGTTCGTGCTGAAGGCCCCCATCAACGCACCGGGAACCGACTTGTCACAGGCCGCCAACACCACGACGGCGTCCAGTGGTTGGCTTCGCAGGGCCTCTTCGAGCTCCATTGCCAACAGATTGCGGTACAGCATCGAGGAAGGTTTCATGAGGTCTTCGCCGAGGGACATCACGGGAAACTCAACGGCGACGCCGCCGGCGGCAACGATACCTGCCTTCAACGGAGCAACGAGTTGCGCGAGGGGTTGGTTGCAGGGATTGAGATCACTCGCGGAGTTGGCGATGCCGATGATCGGACGACCACCTTGAGCGTCGACGTCGGCGCCACCCATTCGCAGAGCGACGCGGCTATCGAGGGCGACTTCGTCGTCACCTCGTACCCAGCGGTCGCTCCGTAGGCTCACGGTTCGGGGACTCCAATACCTTCGGCGCCGGGCTTGGAGATCGTGAGATCGAGCGGCGAAAGGTCCAGCCACTCGAGCGCGATTTGGGCGCGACGCACCTTCTCTCGTACGTTGCCGACCACGTCGTTGACTAGGTGTTGACCAGCCGGATAGACCGGGCGAGCGTTACGAAGTCCGAACTTTGCGTACAGCGGCGCGGCCACGATGGCGATCTCAGCGAGTTCGTGGCCCCGAACGACGCCCCCCATGGCGTCGGGCGACTCGAGGTAGAGGTCAATGGGCGCGTCAGAGAGCGTACGAATCTCCGCGAGTTCTGTGAGCGAAATATCACTCGGTACGTTCACCGTGGTCCCGCCCAGGGTAACGAGCTGGCGGAACGTGACGGGATTCGACGGCGCCAGCACGGCCGAGATCTTCCACACGATGTTGTTCGGCAGTTCGCCAGCGTTCACCATTGAACTGAGGACCTCCATGAGACCCGTGTCGGCGATAAGAAAGCCCCTGATGCCCGCGTCCACGGCACGCTCAATGTCCTCAATGGCGTAGCGCAACTGGTGAAAGCCTCGTAGGCGGCCCGAGAACAGCAGCCCGTCGGGACTGCGCACGGCGCCGCCGATGCCGAACTCCTCGCGGGGTCCCACGAAGAGGTTGACCTCGATACCTTCATCGGCTCCGATCTGCGCCATGGTGGCGAGATCGTCCTTTGACAACAACATGGCGCCGCTGCCCTGAGAGGCGCGGTGGATCGGTACCTTGCGCTCACGAGCTTCCTCGACGACGGCGCGCAGCGCGTCGGGGTTTTCGACGCTCGGGATCTCAATTCGAAAGTGAGCACCGTCGGGAAACCGAGCCTCGCTTGGCGTGAGTGCGACGCCGAGCGCACCGACGTGTCGAGACAGCGCGGCGGATCCTCGGGGGCTACCAGCACCGTTATTCATGTTGAACCTTTCTCTC
>Ga0182024_10011970_pt1 | contig 17277 bp, 12 predicted proteins | sample P32metaG_FD_120480 | JGI IMG/M metagenome (GOLD analysis project Ga0182024, IMG submission 120480) | Permafrost microbial communities from Stordalen Mire, Sweden - P3-2 metaG (Illumina Assembly) | ecosystem: Environmental > Terrestrial > Soil > Wetlands > Permafrost | place: Sweden: Stordalen...
CCCCCGCCCGGCCGGTGCGACCGGCCGAATGCTAGGAGCGCCGCATGACAGTCACCGAGGCCGGACCCGGCAGCACGAGCACTGACCTGGCCGTACTTGAGGAGATCCAGCAGCGCGTGCTGTGGCTGGCGACCCGGATCGTGGACGCGGCCAACCATGACCGCGACACCGGCGACGGCGTCAAGGTCGGCGGTCACCAGGCCTCCAGCGCCAGCCTGGTCACTGCGATGACCGCGCTGTACTTCGGCTACCTCGACGCCCCGGACAAGGTCAGCGTGAAGCCGCACGCGTCCCCGGTCTTCCACGCCATCCAGTACCTGCTCGGCAACCTGGACCGCGGCTACCTGCCGATGCTGCGGGCGTTCGGCGGCCTGCAGTCCTACCCCAGCCGCACCAAGGACCCCGACGTCGTCGATTTCTCCACCGGCTCGGTGGGGCTCGGCGCCGCGGCGCCGCTGTTCGCCGCCGCGACCCGCCGCTACGTGGACGCCCATTTCGGTGCCAGGCCGCGCAGCCGGTTCATCGCGCTGATCGGCGATGCCGAACTTGACGAGGGCAACATCTGGGAGGCCATCGCCGACCCGGCGACCGACGGCCTCGGCAACGTGATGTGGATCATCGACGTGAACCGCCAGTCGCTGGACCGGGTCGTCCCGGGGATGCGGATTGCCCAGTGGGAACAGCAGTTCCGCGCCGCGGGCTGGCACGTGGTCGAGGCGAAGTACGGGCACCGGCTGCAGGCGGCATTCGCCCAGCCAGGCGGGGAATGCCTGCGGACGTGGATCGATGACATGCCGAACGAGCACTATCAGTCGCTCTTCGGGTTGGCTGATGGCCCCGTTAAAGCCCGTTTTCTTGACGGCGCGCCGGATGATGTCCGGCAGTTCTGCGCCAGTCTCGCCGGTGACGGTGAGCTGGCCGGCCTGGTCACCGATCTTGCCGGGCACGACCTCGCCGCGCTGCTCGATGCCTTCCGCGCGTGCGACGCGGAATCCGGCCGGCCCAGCGTGGTGTTCGCGTACACCGTCAAGGGCTGGGGCCTGCCGATGGCGGGCAACCCGCGCAATCACTCCGCGCTGCTGACCACCGGCCAGGTCGACGAGATGCGCGAGCGGCTCGGCCTGACCCCGGCTACCGAGTGGGACCGGCTCGACCCGATGACCAGGGCAGGGCAATGGGTGGCGGCCCGGCGCGAGCACCTGGCGCGGGCGCCGCGGCCGAGCCCGTCGGCCGTGGTCGTGCCCGACTCCACCGGGATGCGCTCCGGCCGGCCGATCTCCACCCAGGAGGCGTTCGGCCGGATCCTGGTCGGCCTGTCGCGCGACGACGGGGTGGCGCCGTTGCTCGTGACCACCGCGCCGGATGTCGCCACCTCGACGAACCTGGCCGGGTTCATCAACAGGAAGGGCGTTTTCAGCCCGGCGCCGCGGCGCTCGTGGAGCGAGGACACCGTGCTGAAATGGGCCGAGGGGCCGGACGGGCAGCACATCGAGCTGGGCATCAGCGAGATGAACCTGTTCCTGCTGCTCGGGCAGCTCGGGCTGTCCTGGGATCTGTCCGGCCAGCCGCTGCTGCCAGTCGGCACCGTGTACGACCCGTTCGTGTTGCGCGGCCTCGACGCGTTCATCTACTCCGTCTACTCCGGCGCGCGCTTCGTGGTGGCCGGCACCCCGTCCGGGGTCTCGCTGGCCCCGGAGGGCGGTGCGCACCAGTCGACCATCACCGCGTCGGTCGGGCTGGAGCTGCCGAACGTCACGTTCATCGAGCCTGCCTACGCGGCGGCGCTCGACTGGCTGCTGTGCGGCGCGCTGCAGTCCATTGCCGTCGCGAACGCCGCCCCGCCGGGCATTGCCGTCACCGAGGATGGCTCCTACTACTTCCGGCTGACGACGCGTGGTATCGACCAGGAGCCGTTCGCCAGCGCACGGGACCGGCTCGGCGACGCCCTGCTGCGCCGCCAGGTCCTGGCGGGCGGGTACCGGCTTGCCGACGCCTCTTCCGCCGCGGCCGGCGGCGCGCCCCTGGTCCACCTGGCCGGCTGCGGCGCGGTGCTGCCCGAGGTGCTCGCCGCGGCCGCTGAACTCGGCGACGAGGGCATCGCCGCGCACGTCGTCGACATCACGTCCGCCGACCGGCTGTACCGTGCCTGGCAGCGGACCCTGCGGCATGCGGTACGCAACGCCACGGCGCCGTCCATCCCGGGAGCGCTGCGCACGGTGTTCCCCGACCGGGCGCCGATCGTGACCGTGCACGACGCGGCCTCGCACACGCTCAGCTGGCTCGGCTCGGCCCTGGGCGTCCCGGCCGTCAGCCTCGGCGTCGATGCGTTCGGCCAGTCCGGCGCCGTCAGCGACCTCTATCGCGCGCACGACCTCGACGCCGGTTCCATCGTCAACGCCGCCCTGGCCGCGCTGTCACTCGGCTGAGCACGCAACCAGCGAGGGACCGTCAGGCCCGCCCGGCCGGAGCCCGGGCAGTGCGAGGATTCGGCGAAGCTCCGGACTGGTCCCAGCTACGTTGGAGGGCGGCAGCATCGGCACGGCATCCGGGCTGGCCGGCGAAGCCGCGTCGGCTCAAGCCGCGCTGGCTCAAGCCGCGCTGGCTCAAGCCGCGCTGGCTCATGGAGCGCGGTGCCTTATGCAGCGAGAGGAGCAACCGTGACCGACCATCGCCGGTCGTGGCCTGCCCTTCGGCCGCGCCCGGTCCTGGTGCTGGTGCTGGCCGTGATCGCCGTCGGCCTGCTGACGTCGGCCTGCGGCGCCAGCGCGGGGCAGGCCGCCGCGGCCGGGCCGCGCACGGCGCCTACCGGAGCGAGCCCGTCCGCGAGCGCGCGGCCTGGGGCTGCCCGCTCGAAAGCACCCGTGCCCGGACCCGGTACGCCGGCCGCGGCCGCCAGGCCGCTGGCCGGGAAGATCGTCGGCATCGACCCCGGGCATAACGGCGGCAACTTCGCCGACCCGTCCTACATTGACCACCTGATCTGGAACGGCCGGGAATGGGAGACCTGCAATACGACCGGCACGGAAACGGACAGCGGCTACACCGAGGCCCGGTTCAACTTCCGGGTCGCTAGCTTCCTGCGCCGCGATCTTCGCCATGACGGCGCGCGGGTGGTCATCACGCGAACGAATAATCACGGCGTCGGCCCGTGCGTGAACCGGCGGGCCGCGATCATCAACCGCGGGCACGCCAACGTGGCGATCGACATTCACGCGGACGGCGGGCCTGCGTCGGGCCGCGGGTTCGCGGTGCTTGAACCCGTCAGCGACGGCCCGAACGACAAGGTCATCACGTCATCGGAGCGCTTCGGCCGTGACGTCCGGCGCGCGCTGCTGGCCGGAACGTCGATGCCGGAGAGCACCTACGACGGTGTGCACGGGATCAAGCCCCGCGACGACCTGGCCGGGCTCAACCTCACCCGTGTTCCCGAGGTCCTGATCGAGTGCGGCAATATGCGCAACTCCACCGACGCCCGCCTGCTGACATCCGCCCGCTTCCAGCGCCGGATCGCCAGGGCGCTCGAGGCAGCGATCATCAGGTTCCTCCGCAAGGGATAACCGGGACAGCGCGGGCCCGCGCTGTCCCGCATGAGGCGGATTGCCGGGCGCGGATCTGGCCCCGCAGGCTGACCGCCTAGGCTGCCCATATGATCACCGCGGTTCATACCCTTGTCTATGCCGACGACGCCGAGGCGGCGCGCGCGTTCTTCCGTGACGTTCTCGGCTGGCCGCATGTCGAGTGCATGACGGCTGGCTCATCTTCAAGACCGGCCCGTCCGAGCTCGGCGTGCACCCGGCCCCAGATGGCGGCGCCGCCCGGCCGCCCAGCACGCACCACGAGATCAGCCTTATGTGCGACGACATCGAGCAGACCGTCGCCGAGCTCAGGGCCAAGGGCGCGGAATTCGCCGGCGGCATCACGGCCGCGAGATTCGGGCTGACCACGATGCTGCGCGTCCCCGGTGCGGGCGAGATGATGGTCTACCAGCCCCGGCACCCGCTCGCGCACAGCCTCTGAGGAAGCGCGCCTGGCTCAGCCGCCCGCGCCAGGGCCGGGACGCCGGCCCGCCCGGTCCGGGCGGATCAGCCCGTGCATTCATTGACAGCTCCCTGGGACAGGTCGGCAGATATCCCTGCTTCAGCCGTATCCGCACCCGGCATAGCCACCCTTTTGTCTCTCTCGTTACTTAAGGCACTGTGCTGCCTGTAGATCCGGCAGGCTCAAAACATCATCAATACATCAGTAGCCGCCTATTTCCCAGTGGTTCCGCCCAGCCGGCACCGGGTGTGCAGATTACTGCCCGATACGGATGGCCGGCAGCGCGTACCTCTTGACGCGCCCTCCCGGCTGGCAATGGAATAGCACTCTGGAACGCAAGACCGGTGCGCGGATCATATGTCCGGCCCCGGGGGGTCGGCTTGATCACGTGCTGGAAGGTCCGGCTCGGCTGTCATGAACGATGTTCAACAGCTTCAGTGCGAACACGAGCTAACGCTTGTCCCTGCACTCACCGAAGTAAGCCGCGCACGACTGTTCGCCCGCTGCGTGCTTCAGGAACGGCATATCGCCCCCGACCGGATCGCAACAGCCGAGCTGCTGGTATCGGAACTAGTGACGAATGCGGTGAAGACGACCCGCGTGCTGAAACCGCGCCCGCCGGACAGCGATGCCCAGGATCATATTCGGTCGATTATCTTACGATTACGCCTGGTCTCGCGCAGTGTCGCTATCGAGGTACGGGATAGCTCGGAAGATCCGCCGGTACTGCGGGAGCAACACCTTGATTCCGAAGAGGGACGCGGCCTGTTCCTAGTAGAATCAATGAGCGTGCGATGGGATTACTTCCACCTCAGCAACGGCGGCAAAGTCGTGTGGTGCGAATTAGATACTGCCCGGCAGGTATCCGCCAGTGACATGACGGTTCTGCTGAGTGCGCTGCCGAAGCGCAGCCGTGACAGCCGGCCAGCGCGGCCGCTGGAGATCATGGCAGACCCGGAAATACTGCGGCGCGTTCGCGATGGCTTGCTCGCGCTCGGCACTGACGAGGCGCTCGGGTAGCCGCGGCTACCCGAGCGCCTGGTGGTCACGTTCCTGGCTGCGCGCGGGTGCTGACCGCGAGCCGGTTCCAGGCGTTAATGGTCATGATCAGGCTGATCAGCTGCGCCAGTTCCGGCTCGGAGAACTCGCCCGCGGCACGGGCGTAGACGTCGTCGGGTACGTGCGTCTTGCTGATCAAGGTGATGGAGTCGGTCAGCGCGAGCGCGGCGCGCTCCCGTGCCGTGTAGTACGGGGCCTACGGGCAGCTTGTCGCCGAAGGGTGGCTGACGGCGCGGACGGGACGATGCCGGCGGCCCGGCGCTCGTTGTCGGCTACGGCACCCCGCCCGACCACGCGTTCGCGGGCGCTCTCGACACGCTGTGCGACGTGCTCGCGTAGGCCGGGCGCAGGGCAACGCCGGAGGCCAGCGCTGTCCCTGGCATCCGCGCCGTGGTCGGATAGAGAAATGAAGATCCGGATCGGGATAGGACTAGGCACGGCCGCCAGCCCAGACGGTTTCGCCGCCGACGTTAGCCGCCTTGAGGAACTCGGCATCGACTCGCTATGGCTCTCGGAGATGGTGTACGGGCCGCTGGTGGAGCCGTTCACCGGCATGACGTACGCCCTGGCCAGGACAGCCCGGCTGAAGGTAGGCACCGGGGTGTCGGTGCTGCCGGGCCGCCACCCCGTCCTGGTCGCGAAGCAGCTCGCGTCGCTCGCCGCCCTGGCACCGGGACGAGTCCTGCCTGTCTTCGGCCTGCAGCCGGCCCGCGAGGACGAGCGCGCGCTGTTCCCTGTCCCGCCGGGGCAGCGCGGCGCGGTGTTCGACGAGTCCCTTGAGCTGCTCAGGATGATGCTCCGGGAGGAGACGGTGTCGTTCGCCGGCCGGTTCTTCACTGTCGACGCCGCGAGCATCGGCCCGCTGCCGCGCAAGCCGCTGGACATCTGGCTGGGCGGCAGTGCTCCCGGCGGGCTGCGGCGGGTCGGCAGGCTCGGCGACGGGTGGCTGGCCAGCTTCGTCACGCCGGCCGAGGCCCGCGCGGGACGCCGCGGCATCCAGGCAGCGGCGGCGGCGGCGGGCCGTGAAATCGACCCGGAGCACTTCGGCATCAGCCTGCCGGTGGCGCCCGGCGGCATCCCGGCCGGGCTGGCCGCCGCCATCCGCCAGCGGCGCCCGGACGCCGACCCGGCCAGCCTGGTGGCGACCAGCTGGCCGGATGCCCGCCGCATGATCGGGGAGTACGTGGCGGCGGGCATCAGCAAGTTCGTCATCCGGCTGGCCTCGGCGCCCCGGGGCACGCCGGGCACGGCGGCCCCGCAGGCAGGCGATTTCGCCGGGGAGCTCGCCCGCGAGCTGATGCCCCTGCAGGCCTAGCCGCAGCGTCAGCCGGCCACGTCCACATACAGGCGGCCGGTCAGCCGCCCGACCCGGAATGCCGTGGGCTTAGCCAGGCCGACCGCGACGGACAGGACGCCTTCGAAGTCGCCGGTGACCTGGTAGCCCCTGAGCATCGGATAACTGGTGGCCGCCGACAGCCGCGCGATCGTGCTCACGCCGGAATCGGAGTGGCCCTGCGCCGGGTGAATCGTGATCAGCAGGTACCACCGCCCCGCCGCGCCGCCGCCCGTGCCGGACGGGGCCTTCGAGGCGTACCTGATGTCATAGCCGGGCACCGGCCCGCGGATGTTGAACACGATGCGGTCGTAGCCGCAGTCAGGATGCGTCCCGGTCCTGATGGCCGTGATGACGGGCACCGGCGGCACGGCGAAGTGGCGCGTTACGTGCACCGGCGCGGTCTGCCACGGCTGGTCGTCACAGCCGGGCGGCGGATTCGGCGGGAGCGAGACCGGCGGGCCGGGCGAGGATTTCGCGGCCGGCGAGCCCGGCGTGCCCGGTGCCGCAGGCGTACCCGGTGCCGTGACCGGCGACGTCGCTGATGCAGGCGGTGACGGTGGCCCGGATGCAGTCGGTGATACGGACGACGCGGGCGGCGATCCCTGGCCCGGCTGAGCCGCCCCGGCAGCCTTGCTGCCCGCGCCGCACGAGGCAGTCGCCACCGCGATCGCCACGATCGTCGCCATTAATGCCGTCGAAGCCGTGCTCGGGCGCTGCATCATGACCTCCGTTACGAGCCAGCCGCGTTCCCGGCGATCCCGCACGGGAACGCCCGCCCCGCCCGGCCCATGGCGGGGTGGAATCTCAGTCGATCGGCGCAGTCAGCTCTAGCTGGATGTTGTCCGGGTCGCGGAAGGGAAGGACATAAATTCCGAACGAAGGCAGCGCGGTGATCTCGCCGTGCGGCACGCCGTGAGAGTCGAACAGGCCGACCGCCTGATCCAGCTCGGCGCGGCCCGGTACGCCGAAACTGACGTGATCGAGGCCGACCCGGTCCTCGTCGAACTGGTCGCCCGCGGAAGCTACCGGCCGCAATCCCATCAGGAGGTTGCCGCGGATCATCACGATACCGCCGAAAAGGATCTTGTTCATCGCCTCGGCGGCAGGGTCATCCGCGGGGGGCGATTCCACCGCCACGTCGAATCCGAGCAGGCTCGTGTAAAACGCGCGGCTTCGGTCCAGGTCGGTAACGGTAAGCCGGAGATGGTGGATACCGCCGGTCGGAATCTGTCCTGCCACGTCATTCTCCTCCGCGAAATGGGGCCACTGATCACCGCATCGTCGCACGAGAAGCTTCCTGAATCACCCGTTCCGTCCGCCTGCCCCGGACATCACCCGCCGGGCAGGCGCGGAATCCGGCGGGAATACCAGCAGCGCACCGTCATCGCGGCCGGCTCAGCCTCCCGCGGAGTGCGCATGCTGACACTGGTTAGGATTTAGCCGGTTCCTGCCGGACAATTCCTAACCGCTGATGGTGTGGGAGACCGGCCACGTCTGCATTCCGGTCTCGATGCTGACCTGGCCCCGCTGAGGAGCTGATGACTATGCACGGGCGGCAGTCCGGCAGGCGCCTAGCGGCCTGCTGCGCCGTGCTTGCCGCCGTTGCGGCACTCGCCTCCTGCAGCGGCAGCGGCGCCCCGGGCAACTCCCCTGGCACGAGTAGTCCCCACAGCACCGCCAGCAGCAGCGCCACCAGCAGCAGCAGCGGCAGTGGTAAGGGCAGGCACGTCAAGACGGCGGGCATCGTGCAGTTCGCGCTGCCGCCGGCCGGCCAGGGCTGCACCGGCGCGAAACGGCTCCCCGGCGGCGGGACGAGATTCCCGGTCACCGTCAGTACCCGGCAGTCACAGACGGCGGCACTGGCCAATGTGTGCATCGACGGGAAGGGCCCGTTTCCCTTCGTTATCGACACCGGCGCCGAAGGGTCAGTACTGGCGTCCTCGCTCGCCGCGAAGCTCGGCCTGCCGAAGATCGGGGCGCCGGTGCCCATCGGCGGCGCCGGATGCTCGGCCACTGCCCGGGTCTCCCGGCTCGCCAGCTGGGACGTGGCTGGCCTGGCGCTGCGGCCGCAGGCCGTGATCTACCTGAAGATCCCGCTGTTCGGCGGCCGCGGCCAGCCGGACGGCCTGCTCGGATCGGATGTATGGAGCCGGTTCGGCGCGATGCGCCTCGACTTCGCCCGCGGGCTGGTCACGGTGCCCGGTCCCGAGCGGCCCGGGCCGGCCCGCAAGACGACGATCTTTGGCCCGTCGGCCACGCCGGTTCCCGCCGCCCTGCTGCGGGTCAAGCCGGCCGTCGTCGCGCCGATGACGGTCACCAGCGAGCCCGGCAGCACGGGGATCACGGTGAAGGTCAGGCTCGGCACGCACGCTCCGCTGAACTTCACCCCCGACACCGGCGCATCGCAGTCGGCGGTGGACCCGGGTGTCGCCCGGCAGGCCGGGCTGGCCAGCGCGAATGCCCGGGTCCGGCAGGGCACCGTCTGCACCGTCGCGACGTTCCCTGAGGTAAGGACCGGGTCGTGGTCGGTCGCCGGGCATCCGCTGCCGCCGCAGGTCGTCGGCGTCACCGGGCTGGTCAGCACGACCGGCGTGGCTGGCCTGCTCGGCGCCGATCAGATGAGCCGGTTCGGCTCGGTGATCTTCGACTACGCCGGCGGGCGGCTCGTGCTCGGCGCAGGCTGACCGGGCGGGCCAGGCACCTGCCAGACTGGGCGCCATGAGCGACGCCTCGGGTACCAGGTGGGGCATCACGGTTCCGTTTGACGCCCCGCTGCATGATCACCGCCAGTGGTTCGAGCTGCTCGCCGAACTCGGCTACACCGACGTATGGACAGGCGAGGCGGACGGCCTCGACGGCTTCTCGCCGCTCCTGCTGGCAGCCGGCTGGACCTCATCGCTGCGCCTCGGCAGCGCCGTCATCCCGGTCTACACCCGGGGTCCCGCCGTGCTCGCGCAGAGCGCCGCGGCGGTGGCCGAGGCGGCACCCGGCCGGTTCGCCCTCGGCATCGGCACGTCCTCCGACGTGATCGTCGGCAGGTGGAACGACATACCGTTCGCCGAGCCGTACCACCGGGCCCGCGACACGCTGCGGTTCCTCCGGGACGCCCTGGCCGGCCAGCGCGTCGACCACGACTACGGCACCTTCGCGGTGCGCGGCTTCCGGCTCGCCCGGCCGGTCGCCGACCCGCCGCCGCTCTACCTGGCCGCGCTCCGCCCGGGCATGCTGCGGCTGGCCGGCCGCGAGGCGGACGGGGTGATCCTGAACTGGCTTGCCGCCTGCGACGTCCCGGCCGTGGTCAGCGAGATGAGAACCGCCGCGGGCGGGCAGGCCGATGGCAAGGCCGTGGTCGCCAGGATCTTCGTCTGCCCGAGCGAGGACGCCGCCGCGGTGCGGGCCGTCGGCCGCCGGGCGATCGCCGCTTACCTGAACGTGACGGTCTATGCGGAGTTTCACCGCTGGCTCGGCCGCGGGCCTGCCCTGCAGGGGATGTGGGACGCGTGGCAGGCCGGCGACCGCCGGGCGGCGCTGGACGCGATCTCCGACGACCTGGTCGATCAGCTCATCGTGCACGGCTCGCCGCAGGCCTGCCGTGAGCAGATCAGGCGCTATGCAGGCAACGGGGTGACGGTGCCGGTCATTGCCCTGATCGGCCCGTACGGAGATCTGGCGGCCGCGCTGCGCGGGCTCGCCCCGGGCCGGTGACTGGCTCGCTGGGTACCTATGCCTGTCCCGACCTGGCCTTCGCTAGCTGGCCTGTTGCCTAGCTCGCCTGTTGCCTAGCTGGCCTGCTGGCTAGCTGCCGAAGGCGACCTGGTTGCCGGTCACCCGGACGCTGATGCCGGTCGCCGTGACCATCACGCTCTGAATCTTCATGCCCAGCGGCAACTTCGGAATCGGCACCGCGATGTTGCGGATCGAGCTCAGCAGGCTGCTCGGCAGGCCGCTGCTCGATACCAGGTGGACCTTGATCTCGGTACCGCTGACCCTGGTGATCCGCCAGGTCGCGGAGCCGCTGACGATCACCAGGTTGATGGATGCCTTCACCTTATGACTGCCCACCGGCTTCAGGGTCAGGCCCGCCGTGCCGACGAGTGAGCCAAGCTGCCCGCCCGCCAGCGACCCGATCGCGTTCGACAGGCTGCCGAAGGCGATCACTCCCGCGCCGGAAAGGTGGCCAACCGTGCCGCCGCTGAAGCCGGAGTTCAGCCGGACGTTGCTGAGCTCGGCATTGATGCTCTGGATCTCGACCGGGCCCGCCTTGACCTTGCTGGAGCTGATCTCGATGTCCTGGAAATGGCGGCTGATCACCTGGGTCAGGAACGGGAAGCCCTTGATGGACACGCTCGGCTTGCTGGAGAAGCCCTCACTCTGGATCTGGGAGGCAATCCTGCCCTCCACGTAAAACGCCGCCAGCCGGTCGATGCCGACGAGGACGGCGAGCAGCACGACAAGGGCGATGATCGCGTTCCTCAGCCCGTGACGTCTGCGCCGCCGGCCCAGCCCGCCCGGGGGCTGATAGCCGCCCACGACGGTGGGCTGGTAGCTGCCGCCACCAGGAGGCGGGAAGCTGCCCCTGATGGTGGGCTGGTCGCCGCCACCGGGAGGCTCGGAGCCGCTACCGCCCGGAGACCCGAAGCCGCCGGTCGGGGGCTCGTAGCCGCTCATGGCAGATCGGCGATGTTAATGGCCTGCAGCTGGCCTGAGCCGAAGTTGGTCACGAGCAACGTATTTCCTTCCGTTGCGAACTGGCGCGGCAGCAGGCCGGTACTGACCTGTCCAAGCAATGCAGGCTTACCGGCCAACGCCGCCGAGGTGCTGACCACGCTGAGACTCGGGACCGCGCCAGCGAGCTTGGTCAGGTCGGAATTGGCCACCACGATCCGATTACCGTTAGCGACAAAGGTAAGGCCGATCGGCTCCGCGCCCACCCCGACCCTGGCGATCAGCGAGTGCTGCGGGTCCTTGCGCAGCTTTGCCGCCGAGAACCCGAGCAGCGCGTTGCTTGCCCTGGCCGTTACCCACACGTCGTTGCCGTCGCCGGAGACGATAACGCGCACCGGTTCGCATCCAGCCGTGGCTGTGGAGACCACTGATTTGGCGGGCTTGACCTCGGCCTTCTTGAGGTTGACAACACTTAGCTCGCCCTCACTCGGGCTTGCCGTCGCAACCTTCTCTATGCTTGTCACATACAGCCATTTGCCGTCCGGCGACACGGCCATTCCCACCGGCTCTGACCCGGTCGGGACGAGCCCGACGAAGCTCGACGCGGCAAAGCCGTCGGCCAGTGCCTCCTGCAGGTTGAACACCGCGACGCCGCCACTGCTCTGCAACGTCACGAAGGCGAACCGGCCGTCGGGGGACAGCTGGACCTCGACGGCGCCACGGCCACCTGGGCTGGACAGCGTCCCCATCAGGACGGCCTGCCCGTGCTCGGCGTCCTTGGAATTGAGCACCTGCGCGCCGCTGCCGGACGCCAGCAGCAGGAGCTTGTCGTCGCTGGCTACGCTGTCACCCTTGGTCGCGCCGGACACGGGGATCGTATGGAGCAGCGTGGGGAGCAGTACACTGCCGTTCCTGAGCACCGCAAGCGAGTTGCCCAGCGTGACAAAATCATGCTTGCCGCTGGGTGTCGTCGCGGCGCCGAAGGGGTGCCCGCCAAGCCTGAGCGACGAGCTGGTCACCTTACTCGGCGGCTTAGCCGTCGCTGCCGTGGTGCACCCGGGCATCTTCGGCGTGACGGTAACAGTAGTTCCGCCGCCCCCGCCGCCCCCGCCGCCTCCACCACCTCCACCGCCACTGCCGCCACCGCTGAGAGCGCTGATCAGGACGTAGCCGCCGCCGATGATGATCAGGACGACGGCGGCCACGGCGCCGGCTATGGCGGCGCGCGATCGCGACCAGGGCCGAGCTGGCCTGCCGCTGCCTGGCTCCCCCCCGTAACCTGGGGCCGGCCCGAACTCCGGGACCGGGCTGTAACCCGCGCCGCCAGGCGGCTGACCGTGGCCTCCGGCTGCCGACGGATCGGTAAGCCCCGGCCTCGTCGGTTCCCGGGACCCGGGCGATCGCACCGCCTCGGTCGGCGGCCCGGCTGGCCGGGCCGGGCCGGCCGGCGGCGGGGCCTGCCCGGAGACCGCCGCCGGGGCGGACGGCATGGACACCTCGGTGGGCTGCCGGGGCGGGCCGGACGGCCTGGACGACCCGGGCTGCCCCGGCGATGCGGCCAGCGCGGTTGAGCCGGGCCCGAATTGCGGCAGTCCGCCGGGGTCCGACGAATCCTGCGGCCGCAGGCCGCATGCCTCCCGTAGCGCCGCGGTGAAGTCGAGGCAGTTGGCGTAACGGTCGTCCGGGGCCTTGGCCAGTGCCTTCGCCATCACCTGGTCGACGGCGGGGGGCAGGTCAGGACGGCGCGCGGTGAGCTGGGGCGGAGGCTCGGAGATCTGCGCCCAGAGGACGGCCAGGCCCTGGTCCCGCTTGAACGGCGGTGCCCCGCCGAGCATCTCAAACGCGCTGCCCGCCAGCGCATAGAGGTCAGTCCGGCCATCCACCGGCCGGCCTTCTATCTGCTCCGGCGCGACATAGTCCAGCGTGCCGAGGAACTGTCCGGTGCCGGTGAGGCCAGTGGAGGATAGTGACTGCTTGCTTAGCCCGAAGTCGGACAGGTAGACATGATCGGCCCGGGCGCTTCCGGCCGCGCTGTCGAGCAGCATGTTGGCTGGCTTCACATCCCGGTGCACGAGGCCGTAGGAGTGCGCGGCGTCCAGGGCCGAGGCCACCTGCGTGACGATGCTGACTACCCTGGCCGGCGGCAGGGTACCCAGCCCGTCCAGCAGCGTCCGCACGTCACCGCCCTGCACGTAGCGCATCGCGATGAACAGGACGCCGTCGGCCTCGCCGGCCTCGAAAACCGGGATGATGTGCGGGTGGTCGACGGCCGCGGCCGCTCTCGACTCACGGATGAAGCGCTGCCGGAACGCATCGTCACGGGCCAGCTCGGGTGCCAGGATCTTGAGCGCCACCCGCCGGTCCAGCCGGGGGTCGTGCGCGCGGAAGACAACAGCCATCCCGCCGCGGCCGATCTGCTCCTCGAGCCGGTAGCCGGCCATCTGCGAGCCCGCAGTGAACCCGCCAGGTACCGCGGGGGTCTCGTCACTCACCGCGCCTCCAGCGGTTGCCTGCCAGTCCCGTTCCCGCCGGCGAGCCTGCGCTGCGACGACCGCTGGCGCCAGGATCGCCCGGGTTCCATCGCAGAATCGCCGGGGTACTCCCAGTATCCGCGTCGTCGGCCGCCGGCTGTCAACCCGCGCGATGAACGGCGGCCTCTTGCCACTGCCTAGTTTGATCTTGGGTTGGTAAACCCCGACCGTATCTGAAACCCGCGCCCGCGTATCTGAAACCCGCGCCCGCAATGCTAAGAAGCTCCGGGGATCATCAGCTGCTGCCCGGGGATGCGGTCCCGGCCGGCCCGGATTGGGCCTCTTTGCCCTGGCATACCGGACGAGATGCCCGGTCCGTGCCGTATATAGTCACGGTTTGGTCACGACTAGGTCATGACAAGATCATGACCTAGTCATGGCCAGTCGGATTCTTTTTTCACTGAATCGCTCTACAGTTAGCAGATGACGGCCGACCGAGTTCTCTCGTCCACGACTCCGGCTCTTGTCGTGCGAACGCAGGGATCAGACCGAAGTCTGCAGGCAGGACCCACGTACCGGATCGGGCGGGATCCGGAGTCCGACATCGTGGTCGACGACTCGCGGGTCTCCTGGCAGCACGCGGTGCTCCGCTACGACCAGAATGACTGGGTTCTGCAGGATGCGGGCAGCACCAACGGGACGTTCATGGGATCGCAGCGCGTTTCCCAGGTCAAGATCACCGATGACTGCGAGCTCCGGCTCGGTCATCCCGACGACGGCCCGGCCGTCTCGTGCTCGTTCATCGCCCCTGCCCGGCCCGCGACGCCGCCGGATTCGCCTCCCGCCGCCGCCTCGCCCGTCCCTGCCGCATCGCCCGCCCCTGCCGCACCCGCTGCCGCATCGCCGCCGGCCGCTCCGGCCGCGATGCCCGCCAATGCGGGCCTGAGCTTCGCTGGCTCCCTGTCCAGCCGCCGGCCGAGCGCTGTCATGCAACTGCCCACCAAGGTGCTGCGGATCGGCCGGGCGGCCGACAACGATGTGGTCGTCTCCGACCTGAATGTCTCCCGTTACCATGCCGAGCTGCGGCGGGGGCGGATCGGATACGAGATCGTCGACCTTGGCAGCCACAACGGCACCTTCGTCAACGGCCAGCGGATCTCCGCCGCGCCGGTGACCGAGCTGGACATCATCGGCATCGGGCCTGCCAGCTTCCGGCTGGTCGGCGAGGAACTGCAAGAGTTCATCGACACCGGTGACGTCTCACTGGCCGCACGGGACCTGACGGTCCGGCTGTCCAGCGGCAAGGTGCTGCTGGACCACGTCAGCTTCCCGCTGGGCGAGCGCTGCCTGCTCGGGGTCATCGGCCCGAGCGGCGCTGGCAAGTCCACGCTGCTCGGCGCGCTGACCGGGATGCGGCCGGCTACCGACGGCAGCGTGCTCTACGACCAGCGCGATCTCTACACGCACTACGCGGAACTGCGGCACAGGATCGGGCTGGTCCCGCAGGAAAACATCCTGCACACGCAGCTGTCCGCGCGCCGCGCCCTCGGCTACGCGGCTGAACTTCGGTTCCCGCGCGACACGAGCAAGGCAGAGCGGCAGCGCCGGATCACCGAGGTTCTCGGTGAGCTGTCCCTGACAGCTCACGCCGATACCAGGACCGCCTCGCTCTCCGGCGGCCAGCAGAAGCGCGTCAATGTCGCGCTTGAGCTGCTGACGAAGCCCTCGCTGCTGTTCCTGGACGAGCCCACGTCCGGCCTGGATCCCGGGCTGGACAAGTCGGTCATGGAGATGATGGCCGACCTGGCCCACGACGGCCGGACGGTCATCGTGGTCACGCACAGCGTCGCCAACCTGAACCTGTGCGATCGCTTGCTCGTCCTCGTGCCGGGCGGCAAGATCGCCTACTTCGGCCCGCCAGCCGACGGGCTGAAGCACTTCGGCAAGCCCGGCTGGGCTGAGGTGTTCCAGGCCTTCGACGCCGAGCCGGGCCGGGACTGGGCCGGAGAGTACCGGAACTCGGGGTATTACCACCGCTACGTGGCAACGGAGATGAACGGGCAGGCTCCCGCGGCCACCAGGCCCGTGCAGGCAGCCGCGGCACCTCCCGCGACGCGCAACCGCTTCGCGCAGCTGAGCACCCTGTGCAGGCGGTACATGGCGGTCATCGCCTCGGACCGGGTATTCCTCGCCTTCCTCGCGGCCATGCCGGTCGTCCTGGGCGTGGTGATACGAGTGCTGCCGGCCCCGCTAGGCCTCGTCGGCCCCAACAACCAGGGCGCCGAGTCACTGCTGCTGATCCTCGTCATCAGCGCCTGCTTTGCCGGAGCCGCCAACGCGGTCAGGGAACTGGTCAAGGAACGGCCCATCTACAGCAGGGAGCGGGCCGCCGGGCTGTCATCCGGCGCGTACATCGTCTCCAAGCTGGTGATCCTGGGCCTGATCAGCGGAGTGCAGGCGATGGTGATGGTCGCCATCGGGCTGATCGGCCGCCCGCTCCCGGCGCACGGGGCATTCCTGCAGCAGCCGCTGGTGGAGCTGATCATGGCCATCGGCGTGCTGGCGATCGTCTCGATGACCCTCGGACTGCTGATCTCCGCATCGGTCGACACCTCGGAGAAGACGATGCCGCTACTGATCGTGGCGGTGATCTTCCAGGTGGTCATGACCGGGGGCGTGTTCCCGCTGACCGGGAAGGCCGGGCTCGAGCAGGTCGCCTGGCTGGCGCCGTCGCGCTGGGGATTCGCGGCTACCGCGGCCACGTCCAACCTCAACGTGATCCCGCTGCCCGCCGTGCCGAAGGTGCCCGCGGTCAAGAAGCCCGCCACGGGTAAGTCGCACGGGCACGGGCACCGCGCCAAGCACACGGCGGGCCATGCTCCAGCGCCGGGCGGGTCTCCGCAGGCGAGCGCATCGCCGGGAACGAGCGCATCGCCCGGGGCGAGCGCATCTGCTGCGCCGAGCGGGTCTGCGTCAGCCGCGACGACGGACTTGCTGGTGAAGAAGCACGGCGCAGGAAAGAAGCACGGCGCGGGCAAGCCGCATGCCTCGCCGCGGGCCACAGCCAAGACCGTGGCTCCGGCCGGTGCCAGCGCGTCCACGGCCGACCCGCTGTGGAAGCACAACGCGCACACCTGGCTGATGGACATGGGCACCATGGTGCTGCTCGCGCTGGCGTTCACGCTGATCGCCTGGTGGCGGCTGGTCAAGCTGAGCCCAGGCCGCCGCAGGTAACCAGATACCAGCGGGCCGGGCCGGGTCCAGCGGACCCGGCCCGGCCTGTTGCCGTTGCTAGTGCATCAGGCGGTCAAACGGCCGCAGGTACCTGGTCGGGTGGAAGGTCAGGAACGCTGGCGGCGTCGGTACCAGCGTGGTCCCGCTCTCGAACACATTGACCGTCGGCCCAAGCGCCGCCGCCGCGGCATTCAGGTGCGCGGGCCGCAGCGCGCTGGTGTTCCAGCTGCCGGTGTTGAGGCGCTGGAGCAGCACGTGGGCCGCAGTGATGGTCTCGGCCGGGGTGAATGCGCAGTGCCCGGCGCGGTGCACGAAGATCTGGCGCAGCAAGGATGAGTCGCCGGCCCGCCGGACCACGCTGGCGTACGCCTGCTCATTCTGGTTGACGACGAGGCCATCGCCGGTGGTGTGCATCGTGAGCACGGGCCCTGGCAGGGCGCCGTTGAACGTGATGTTCTGCTCCAGGTAATGAAC
>Ga0182024_10011971_pt1 | contig 17276 bp, 10 predicted proteins | sample P32metaG_FD_120480 | JGI IMG/M metagenome (GOLD analysis project Ga0182024, IMG submission 120480) | Permafrost microbial communities from Stordalen Mire, Sweden - P3-2 metaG (Illumina Assembly) | ecosystem: Environmental > Terrestrial > Soil > Wetlands > Permafrost | place: Sweden: Stordalen...
GCTATTGTAACCAGGGCGGCAGTTGCCCGGCGGCTGGTAGGCGGATCACCGTGGCGCTATTGATGTCGGGCGAGCTGGTAACTTCCGCAAGCGCCGCGGCGGTTGGTTCTTGGTCGAGATTTAACACACCAACCGCTTCGCCGCCCGGTCCAGCGCGGCCGACCGCCATTTGAGCGATATTGATTTGCTGTCGGCCAAAAATCGTGCCGACGCGGCCGATGATGCCGGGCACGTCGCGATGCGTGAAGACCATCAGCACGCCGTCCAAAAAGGCTTCGAGCTTGTGATCGTCCAACTGCACGAGCCGCGGCATGTTGTGGCCCAGGATCGTGCCGGCGGCCCGGTGAACGCCAGCCGCCGTGATCATCTCCGCCGTGACCAGCGAACTGAATGCTCCCAGATCGGCGCGCGATTGCTCGACCAATTCGATTCCCCGCTCGCGCAAGAGCAACTCGGCGTTGACGATGTTGACTTCTTCTTCCAATGCGTTTTCCAACAGACCTACGGCGAACGCGGCCGTCAATAGCCGCGTGTTCTTGCCGGCCACTTCGCCGCGATAATGCAACACGCAGCGCTTCGGCGCCGAACGGTCCCACTGGGCCAACAGCAGGCCGAGCCGATGGGCAACGTCCAAATAACCGCGCAGGCTGTCGAGCGTTTGCCGGTCGAGGGGGTTCATATTGACCGCATGACGGACCGCACCGGTGGTGAGAAAATCGACCAGCAGGCCGACCCCTTCGACGGCCACCTGGGTTTGCGCTTCTTCCGTGCTCGCGCCCAAGTGCGGAGTGCAGAGCACGCCGGGCAGGCCGAAGAGCGGACTGTCGGTGCATGGCTCGGTTACGTAAACATCGAGCGCGACGCCCGCGATCCGATTGGCCTTGAGCGCCTCGGCCAGCGCCGCTTCGTCGTAGATGCCGCCGCGCGCGCAGTTCACCAATCGCACGGTCGGCCGCAATAGTTCGATCTCCGCGCGGCCGATGAGATTGCGAGTTTCCTCGGTCAGCGGCGTGTGGACCGTCAGGTAATCAATCTCGGGGAGCATCGCGCGAACATTGTCCGCCGGTTCGACGCCCAATTCTTGCGTTCGATCGCGCGAAAGAAACGGATCGAAGCCGAGCACGCGCATCTCGAACGCTTGCGCCCGTTTCGCGACGGCCTGCCCGATCCGGCCCAAGCCGACGACGCCGAGCGTCTTGCCGGCCAATTGGTGGCCCATGAATTTGTTTCGATCCCAGCGATGTTCCAGCAGGCTTTGATAGGCCGGGGCGATATTGCGCGACATGGCCAACATCATGGCCATCGTGTGCTCGGCGGTGCTGACGGTGTTTCCGGCCGGAGTGTTCATCACGACGATGCCGAGCCGGGTGGCGGCTTCGCGGTCGATGTTGTCGGTGCCGACGCCGGCACGAACGATCGCCTTGAGCCGATGATTACCGGCCAAAGCGTCGGCCGTGATCTTCACGCCGCTGCGGCAAATCGCCCCCTCGAATTGAGCGAGCGCCTCGCGCAGGGCGTCGCCTTTCAGCCCGGTGCGGACTTCATATTCGATCCCTTTCGGCCTGGCGGCGTCGAGCAGGGCCAAACCATCGGGGCTGAGCGTATCCAAGACGATGACACGTGGCATGGCAGGTTGCTGATCGGTGTTTGGCGGGATGGAAATAGATGGCGCGACACGGCTTGCGCTGGGACGCAAGGCAAGCCAGCAGGATAGGGCTCGCGCGGCGGCGGGTCAAGGCACCGGCGGCCCGTTCGCGCTCGCGGTCGGATGAATGTTGTTTCACTCGACGGGCCGCGGTAATATGTGACTATGACTGTGCAAATCTTCCGAGAGTTGTTGTTACAGCGCCCGTTCAAGCCGTTTCGGATCGTCATGTCGAGCGGCAAAGCATACGACGTCCGTCATCGAGAGATGGCCTTCCTCACCCGGAACGACATCGTTGTTGGTGTTGATGAGGCGGACGACGGTGTGCCAGCCGAGTTCAAGATTTGTTCTTTGCTGCAAGTTGCCGCGGTCGAGCCATTCGGACCTTAGTCGTAGGAGCCGTAAGAAGCCGAGTCCACTTAGATTCGGGCGCGCTCGCCGACTTGGCTGCTATTCCCCTGCATGAGCCGGCTATGGACAACTTGGCGAATGCTTTCGATTTGCCGGTGGATTCCGATGAACACCGGTTGTTAGCAGAGACTGCCTGGATGGGCGGCAATTGGGTTACTGTGCGCTACTGGCTTGGACGTCTGTCATGCAGAAATTTGTTTCGCGAGTCGAACGATACTGTTCGGCAATCGCTGCAACACTTCATCAGCGGCATTGGATCGGTCGAAGGCGCATCGCTTCTTTCTGATCCACAAGCATGGTCAATCGCTACGATCATCCTAAGGCATCAACTAGAAACTTTGGAGGGTCTCAAGCCGACTCAGAATCCACGCCTGGTCGCCGCACTGTATGCTCTCGCATCGGATCCTGCCTTAACCATCAGCCAACTCGCTACAATTGCACGAACGACGGAAAAGCAAGTTGCTCGTATGTCCGACGTCACGTACCTTCGTCGCCTATGGGAACGCTCGCAGATGCGAAAGGCCTAGTATCGCGCCACCCTTGACCGGCGTTTTCTCGCCGATTGGCCGCTTTCATCTTTGCTTCCGCTGGTTGACGACCCGCTCTGCCGGGACATAAAATCGCGGTGCGGCACGCGGTTCGTCGAATCCATTGGTTGTAGCGCCATGGCCATTTTGGAAGTCTTTGCCGGAACCAACGTCGGCGAGCAAGTGAAGCTTGCCGAGGGGCGGGCCATCATGGGCCGGCATCCCGATTGCGAAATCGTGCTCGACGCCGGGGCCGTCAGCCGGCAGCACGCGCAGATCACTTGGATCGACGGAGAGTTTTTCGTCGAAGACCTGCACAGCCGCAACGGCACGTTCGTCAACGGCAATCAGATCCAGGGGCCCCATCGGCTTGCCGACGGCGATCGACTGAAAATCTGCGACCTCGCGTTCACCTTCTATCGCGACCAGCCGAGCCAGCGAGCGACCGTCGGCTCTGCGGGCATGGAAACCGTATTGGGCGGCGCGGTACTTGTCGACGATGATAGCGAGACCGTCGGCCGCTCGACGATCATGTCGAAGCTCGACATTTCGTCCGACGCGGCCGGGGTTCGGCTCGGCGTCAACTCGGAGATGAAGCTGCGGGCGTTTCTCGAGATCACACAGAACCTGCGGAAATCGCTCGACGTCGAGGGCGTGCTGCCGAAGCTGTTGGACAGTCTGTTCAAGATTTTCTTGCAGGCCGACCGGGGCTTCGTCGTGCTGCGCGGTCCGGCCGAAGGGCAATTGCTGCTCAAGGCGGTCAAGCAACGTCGGCCGGAGGGAGACGAGTCGATTCGCATCAGCCGCACGATCATCAACGACGTATTGACGAACAAGCAGGCCATCCTGTCGGCCGACGCCGCGACCGATTCGCGGTTTCAAATGAGCCAGAGCATCGCCGATTTTCGTATTCGATCGATGATGTGCGCTCCGCTGGTCAACAGCGACGGCGAAGCGCTCGGCGCCATTCAACTCGATACGCTCGATCAGCGGAGTCGATTCCAGCAGGAAGACCTCGACATGCTGGCGGGCGTCGCCGGGCAGGCGGCCTTTGTGTTGGAAAACGCCCAGCTACATGAACAATCGCTCAAGCAGCAAGCCATCCAACTTGATCTGAAACTCGCGCACAAAGTGCAACAAGGTTTGCTGCCCGCCGCGCCGCCGAAGATCGAGAAATTTCACTTTTTTGATTTCTACGAGCCGGCCAATGCGGTCGGCGGCGATTTTTACGACTATATCCGCTTGAGCGGCGATCGGCTGGCGATCATTCTGGCCGACGTTTCGGGCAAGGGCGTTTCCGCGGCGCTGGTGATGGCGAAGCTATCGGCCGAGGTGCGGTATTGCCTGGCCAGCGAATCGTCGGCAGCCGCGGCCATCAATCGGATCAACAACAGCTTTTGCAATAGCGGCTGGGACGACCGATTCGTGACGATGGTGCTGGCACTGTTGGACCCACAGCGCGAGGAAGCGACGATCGTCAACGCGGGGCACATGCCGCCTCTGTTGCGGCGCGGCGCGAATCGCGTCGAAGAGGTCGGCGGCGACATTTCCGGCGTGCCGCTGGGGGTCGATGCCGACTATCAATACAACTCCAGCACGATTCGCCTCGCCCCCGGCGATTTCATGACGCTCTTCACCGACGGCATCAGCGAAGCGATGAACTCGGAGAAACAGCTCTACGGAATCGAGCGGCTGACGAAGCAAGTTGGAAATCCAGCGGCCGATGTCGCCGTGCTGGGACGCCAGATTTTGGACGACGTAAAGCGCTTCGTCGGCGGCTGGCCGCAGAGCGACGATATGTGTCTGCTTTGCTTTGGGCGGGAGGGCTGACGAGTGTGGCACTGGCAAGCGCCGTCTGCCGGTGCCGAGCGGCTAGGTTGGTCAACAATTCCGTCAACCGGTTTCATCCGCCATGCAGCCGCCGATGCTCACGCCCGAAATCCATCAGCGGCAAGACCGCGAGCATCTCAAGCTATTGGCCATTTTTTATTTCATCACGGCCGGATTGGCCGTGCTCGGAATCGGTTTTCTCTTCCTGCACTATATGATGTTCAGCGCCTTATTTTCCGACCCGAATCTATGGAAGAACGCGAAGGGCATGAACCCGCCGCCATTCGCCCCCGACAAATTCTTCGGCGTGTTGATCTGGATGTATGTTTTCTTCGGTGCCATCATGGTGACCGCTGCGGTCCTCAACTTGCTCTCGGGCCTGTTTCTCCTGCGAAGGAAACACCGAATCTTTTCGTTCTTTGTTGCCGCGTTCAATTGCTTGCAGGTTCCGTTCGGCACGATCCTCGGCGTTTTTACGATCATCGTCTTATCGCGCGACTCCGTGCGGCAATTGTATGAGGGTCGGCTTTACGAGGAGGGGAATCCATGAGCGCAACAGAAGGCGGAAGAAAAAAGGGGTCAGAACTATTTATTAAATAGTTCTGACCCCTTTTCCCTTTCAATCGCGTGCCTGCTACACATCGCGCGGCGGGCTTGGTTCGCGCCGGTGGGAGCGCGAGGCGACACGGCGGCGGTTTTTGCCGCGCGGTTGCAACAGCCAGCCGCCGGCGGCGATGATGGGCACCAGCGCGAAGAGCCGGGGCCAACGGAAGACGGCCAGGCCCGTGCAGGCCAACGCGGGAAACAGCCACCCGGGAATCTTGATCAATTCCGGGTACGCCAACCAAATCAGGCAACAGAGCACTCCGAGCCTCAAACTCGAAGCCTGGGACTCGACCGCAACCGCGCTCGTCGGATGCTCGATCGTCAGCACAATGCCGATCGTCAGCAGGACCAGCGCCATTACGGCGATCGCAGTGCGCTTGTGAATGGACTGAAGTGGATTCATTGTCGATCGGTGCGCCAAGCCCAGGGAAGGCCAGCGGCGCCGTTTGCCATTGAAAAGATCTTGCTTGGCCTTCCCTGGGCTTCCGGCGTCGCGCGGAAGATTGCGTTAGAGCCGATCCAAGGCGTCGATCCAGCGGGCCAATTCGGTCAACTCCGCCGCCGACAAACCGTGGGCCGTTGGGCCGAGGTCCAAGATCGTCACCGGATATTTGCTCGCCCTAAGCGCCTTGATCGTCGCCTCGATTTGCGCTTTGGCCGGCGACTTTTCGGATCGGGCGATGTAAAACGCCAGCCGCTGGATCGGATCGTTCGGCAGCAATTCCGTTCCGGCCGGAATCGCCGCTTCGATCGCCACGACGCCGCGAATCCAATCGCGATTGGCCTGGGCCAACAAATACGCCATTCCGCCGCCACCCTCCTGTCCGGCGACGACGATCCGATTGCGATCCACGTGATACTTCGCCACGACCTCGTCGAGCGTCTTGCGGATGTAGCCCAATTCGGTTCGCTGCCAGCGGGCCGCATCGTTGCTCTTGGGGGCCAGCAAAATCAGGTCGTGCTTGGCGCAGATGTCTTTCCAGGCCGCGACCAATTCGTCGTCCTTGTAACCGCCCGGGGCATGAAGCCAGATCACCACGCCGCAAGGAACCTGCGGATTGTAGTTGGCCGGCACGTAGGCCATGCACTGATTGGCGGACTCCGGAATCCGAATCGGCACGATGCCGACGACCGGCTTCGGATCGGGCGCGGCCGGCGGCTCGCCATGCGCCGGGGGAGCTTCGGGCGGAGTCGTTTCCGGCAGCGCGGCCAATTGCAGATCGAGCTCGAGCGTTTCGCCGCCGCGGCGGACGGTGATATGCGCTTTGTCCTTCGCCGAGAACGACGCCAGTTCGGAGAGCATCTCATCGAGACTCGCCACCGGCTTGCCGGCGAGCGCGGTGATTCGATCGTCGGGCTTCAAACCCGCCTTCGCCGCGGGGCTATCGGGATAAACCCAGCGGACGGCAACGCCCGGCTCCGGCGCCGTTTTGCTCGCCAGCGGCCGCGTCGGCAGGATGCCGAGGAACGGGTGCGCATAGGGCGTGAGCTTGTCGATCAATTCGATCGTCTTTTCGATGCGATCCTTGCCGCGCAGCACGACGACGCGAATCTTGTCGCCGCCGTAGCGCGGGCCGAGCAGATGCTTGAGCTGCGCTTGCGTGGCCACCGGATGGCCATCGACTTCGACGACCGTGTCCTTCGCCTTGAAGCCGGCATGATAGGCGGGCGAATTCGGCTGTACGGCGGCGATCTCGGCCGAGTCGGCGAAGACATCGCCGCGCTTCATGCTGATTCCAAGCAGCCCGGGGCGAAGGTCTTCCCCCTTTTCCAGCCGCGGCAGCAGCTGGTTGATATCCTCGAGCGGCACGGCGAAGCCGATGCCCGAGTCGTACCATTCGACGCCCGCGAGTTCGTCGTTGGCCATCGGCGACATCGGCACGAGCACTCCGAGCACGCGGCCCCGGATATCGACGAGCGGGCCACCATAGTTGTTCGGCGACACCTTGGCGTCGGTCTGAACGGCCCGGCTCCAAATGCGATTCAGAGCGCTAATGATGCCGATCGACAGGCTCGGCTTTGGGCCGTCGTAGGTGCGGCCCACGGCGATCGACCATTGCCCGACCGCCATCTCGGCCTTCGGTGCGGCGGCCGGCACGGTGAGATATCTTCCCGGCGGCATTTTCACTTTCAGCAGCACGAGCATCCGGCTATGGTCGGTGGCCACGATCGTGGCCGGCAGACGGGTCTTGTCGTCGAGTTGGATCAGCGTTTGGGCCGGCTTCTGAACGAAGTTGAACGCGCTAGAAACGATGTATCCATCGGTGGACACGGCAACGCCGGTGGTTGGACCGGTGCCGATCAACAAGGCGCCGACGTGCTCCATGCCGCCGATCGTTTCAATCTTGACCACCGAGGGCGCCACGCGAGCGACGGCCGCTTTGATCGCTTCTTCTTCACCGGATATACGAACATCGGCTGCGGCTTGATTCACCGCCGAGGTCGCAAATATCAGTGCCAAACAGGCTACCGCGGAAGTTAGCTTCGTCATCGGAGACAACCGTTCCAATTTCGGCATGAGTGAATGCGACAATATGCGAAACCGCGGACAAGCCATGTGATAACTTACCGCGAAGGCGCGAAGAGCACGAAGCTTGTTTCTTCGCGAACTTCGCGGTAAAGGTTTCAGGGTCATTGCCCCTGCGGCTGGCCTGGCTTAACTTGCACTTCGATCAATTCATTGCCGCGCATCAACGTTAGCCGGACGTCGGCGTCGGCTTCGAGTTGGCCCAACTCCTTTTGCACGGCCGCACACGATTGCACCACCTGCGAATCGACCAGCAGGATCAGGTCGTCAACGTGGACGCCGGCCGACGCGGCGGGAGAAGCGGTTCGAACGTCGTCGACAAACGGCGGCGTGCGATCGAGAACGTTCGGGATCAACACCAATCCCAGATGAGCGAGCGTCAACGGATTGTCGGGCTTCTTCGGTTTGGTCTCTTTCGTGCCGGAAGGGGACTTGCCGGTTCGGATCGCTTCGATCGACGAGGCCAACTCGTTCGTGGGGATCGCGAAATTAAGCCAGACGTTGTTCCGCGCATTGCGCAGCTCCTTACCGAGCACGCCGAGCAGATGGCCTTGCGAGTCGGTCAGCGCTCCGCCAGCCGCGCCGGGATTGTTTGTCATGGCGTCGAGTGCGTAGATCGGGCCTTGATAGGGCGTTTCATACGAGCCGCGGCGGGCATCCAGCGTCGTGACGGCGGCGATCGTGCCATGTAGCACGCTGGCGGGCTCGTTGCCCGTCGCCACGCCGAACAAGTTGCTGAACGCCAAGACCCGAGTCCCTTCGTCCGCCGGGTTCGCCTGCGAAAGATCGAAGAACGGCAAATCGGCCGCTTCGATCTTCAGCACCGCCAATTCCAATCGCGGATCGGCGCCGATCAGCTTGCTAGTGAACTTGCGGCCGTCGTCGAGAATCACCGTCACGTCGTCGGTGTCGAGCACGTGGCTCCAAGCGGTCAGCACATAGCCGTCGGCCGAGATCAGGAATCCGCTTTGATAGTCGGCCAGGCCGCGCACTCCGCCGCTGCCGAAAATCTTGATGATCTTCGGCTGGACTTCGGCGACGGTGCGAGCGAACGACGGCGCGGGGATTGAATCGGCGGATGCCTGAGCAGCGGAGGCAATCGCGGCGATGACTATTGCAAACGCGATTGCGATTCGACGGTTCATGGCGGCGCGGACGCGCGAAACCGCAAGCGAGCCGCGGCGCGCACTTGGAAGGTTGGGGACAAAGTTTTGAGACGCTCGGTTCGTCGCGATCATTTGCCGGCCCCCTTTTGCAAATCGTATTTCGTGACGTTGAACAAGTTGAACACGTTGTCGCCGTAGCGGACTTCGAAGCGGTACGGCAGGAAATGACCATCCGTTTCTCGATAGTCGCTGAAATACACTTCGCAAGGATCGGAGTCGGTCTGGGGATACATTTCGAGGGCCAGTAGCGTGCCATCGGCCGAGTCGAACATGAACTGGCAATCGACGCCGCCGGTCGTGCCCAACAGCACATCGACCCAGCGGTCGTGGCCTTCGAGCGGCATCGTTCCCAAGTAGGTTACTTCGCCATAGTGGCCAGGGCCGCCCACCTGAAGCTTGCGCCAAAGATGCAGCGCGGCCAGCAAGCCGCCGCTGCCTGGCGGATTGAGAACGTCGCCCAGGTTGTCGGTATTTTCCAGCTTCGTGTCTCCCAACGGCAGCGACATCGAGGCTTCCTTGTCGAGCAGTTTGGCGCTGAACACGCCGCCACCGACGAGATCGCCGGAAAAACTCCACGGACCCGAAAGCGATGAGAAATCGCCCCGGGCCATATCGGATTTCCAGACCCGATCGCGATTCAGCTTATTGTAAAAATAATTCGCAAAGCCGGGCCGCGCCTCGAATCGTTTCTTCACCGCGTCGGGCAATGGCGGAGGCTGATGAAACAATTTCGCGAGCGGCTCGGGAATCGGCAAAGGGCTACTGGGTGCCGGCTTCGGTTCGCTTTTCTTGGGCTCGTTATTTTTCGGCTCTTCTTGCTTCGGCTCCTCTTTCTTCGGTTCGCCATCCTTTGGCGGCATCGGAATGATCGGCATCTGCGGTCCTTCGACGGCGGCGGCCAATTCCACTTCGTGATGCACGCCGCGCAGCCGCACCATCGTTTCGTAAGTCTGTCCGTCGCGGCGATAGGTCAGCGGCACGCGCCAGCCCTTGGGAAAGATGCCCAAAATGTTCTTGAACGAGTTGGTCGAGCGAATATCGCGCCCGGCGAATCGCACGATCTCGTCGTCGATCCGCAGGCCGCGGCGGTAGGCGTCGGAATTTTCAAGGATATCGGACACCGTCACGCGGCCATCTTCCGCGGTGCTCACCGTCGCGCCGAGCGTGGCATGATCGACGACCCGTCCGCTCTTGAGCCAGCCGATGAAGTTCCGCAATTGGTTGCCCGAGATGGCGTAACCGACGCCGACATTCACCCGCCCGCGCTTCTCGAACGACCCGCGGCCATTGATGCCGATCAATTTCCCTTGCGAGTTGAACAGCGGGCCGCCCGAGTTGCCGGGGTTGATGGCCGCGTCGACCTGAAGGCAATCGGCATATTCCAGCAGCGTGCCATCGGGATATTGATAGCGATGAGTGCCGGAAATGATGCCGTAGGCGATCGAGGGATGAAAATCGGTGGCCAGCAGGAACGGGTTGCCGGCGGTGAAGCACCAGTCGCCGGCATGGAGCAAGTCGCTATCGCCAAGCTCGGCGGCGGGGAAATCCTCGCGGCCCAGCAATTGGATCATCGCCAAGTCGCCGGTCGGATCGACGCCGACGATCACCGCGTCGTACAGCTTTCCGTCGGCGAGGCCGCATTTCATGCCGGTGCCGGCCTCGCGGGTGACGTGAAAGTTCGTCAGGGCATAGCCTTCGGGCGAGATCAGCACGCCGGAGCCGCCCCCTTGGCCCTCATGGGCGAAGATGCAGACGACCGTGGGGGTCGCTTTGGCCACCGTCGCGACGCGGGCCGCTTCGGCTTTCAGAACCGCTTCGTCCGGCTCGGCCATTGCCGCCCGGCAGAACAATACGCCCGAAATACAAAGGAGGACTTTCGCAATCGCATGTCGCTCGATCATTTCACAATCCTTGCGTCGCCGAGGTCGAGGAAATTGCCAACGTCGGGTCCCCCGCCGAAATCGGCCATGATCCTTAGTCGCTTCACGCTCGACACATCGAAATTCAATTCCGCTTGTTCGCGGCCCTTGAGATTACCGGTATACAAAACTTTGCCGTCGCCTTCGATCGTCAGTTTGACGTTGCCGGCGCCGTGGACCGAGTCGTCGATCCCGGCGGTGGCACGAAACTGCTTGCCGCGACCGGCAATCTTATATTCTAGTATGGTGCGGGCCGCCATTGCCACGCCCTTGCGATAAGGTTTTTTGTCGATCATCATTGGACCGCCGTCGAGCGCGCAATCGAAATGGGGCTTATAGAACTGGGAAAGCATTTCAGTACGCTTGCCGAAATCGAGAAACGGGGTCCACTCCACGGAGTCGACCGCGATATCGCTGAGATAATCCATTCGGCTCGGCGAGAAGTCGATTTTGAGAATCGAGTCCAACGGCTGATTCAGCGTGGCGCCGAAGGTTGTCGTCGTCGCGAGCTTCCCGTCGACCAGCGCAACGTGCGTTGCGTGCAACCGCCAGCCGGCTGCGTTTTCGACGATTACCTTGGTTGCCGCCAATGAATTGGCTTGGGCCGAATGGAAATAAACCAAGCCAATCACTTTTGCCCGCTTAACGGGCACTACGTCTCCTTCAATCGAGAATTGAACCGTGTCGGTGGAAACATCGCCAACGACGCCTTCCACCAAATCGACGGCTTCCTTCTTTTGCACGACGATCAAATCACCGGCCGCGTCCTTCGGCAACTCGGGCCAAGTGGCCGGCTTGCCGCCCAGAGCAAAATCGACACGGTGGATGAATTTCGTCGGCACCTCGAGCGTTTCGCCCGACACCAATTTGAGCCGCGCGATGCCTTTCGTCACTTCATAGCCGGCGCCGGAGAGGCGCGTACCGTCAAGGGTTTCCAAGACGACGGACGGATTTTCCAGAGGTTTTCCAGCGGAGGCCGCCGACGAGTTCGCGGTAGTATTCGACCTGGAAGGCGTGGCGACGGCCTCAACGAACCGCACGTCGGAAATCTTGATATCCGATGTTCCATCGCCGCCGCGTTTGAACGGCGCTTCGATCCGAAAACCGCCCCCATCTTTGTCGGCTTTGACTTCCCCGATTCTCGATCCCTTGATTCTGACGACCACGTCCTGGTCATTCAATTCGACGAGTTGGCCAACGGCGATTTCACCGCCGCCAAATGGCTCAATTTTGAAATCCGGACCGCCAACCGCCAGCGCCACCGCCAATAGGAGCAATAGGCCCATTTCAGAAGGTCTCTCGGGAATACAAGGTTTTTCGGTCAGGTGCCTTGGGAGAGGCTTGGGTCGGGGCCTATCTACCGGATGCTCTATTTGTCGCTGTGGTTGTCGTCGTCGCCGGCGACGCGGCGGAAGTATTGTTCGATCACCGCTCGATAGTGCGACGGGAATTCCTCGCCGATGTCTTGCAGCGCCTCGGCACGGTCCTTGGGTTTCAAATCACCCCATCCGCTGTGGTGGCCGATGTCTTTCTTGGCGACCTCGCCAGCGCCCTTGGCTCGCGCCAGGGTGCTATCCTGGGCGGGAGCACTTGAACTTATGCCTTGCGCCGGACCGCTTCCGCCCCCGCCGTTTTTCTCTTCCTCTTTCTTCTCTTTCTGCTCGATCAGCTTATCCAGCGAGGCGATGATGCCGTCTTCGACGCCGCGGACCTTCTTGCCCGCCCGGCCCAGATCGAGCCGACGCTCGGTGTCGCGCATCCGGCGATCGATGTGGTCGAGCGATTCGTCTTTCAGGCCGCTCAAGTCGGCCTGCATCAGCACGGCCAGTTGGGCGTAACGGCGGGGGATGTGACTCTTTTGCTCCAGCAATTTGCCGATCGCGTCGAGCCCCGGCTGCTTCTTCAACAGCCAGTGGTAAACGACGCCTTGATAGAAGAGCAGCGTGGCCGGATCAACGACGTCGGCCGTTTGCAGGCCCGAAAGTTGATCGAGCGATTCGTCGTACAGCTTTTCTTGGGCCAGCCAGCGGCCATACCAAAGCCGTAAGTTGTTTCGCACCAGCGGCGGCGCTTTTTCGTCGGTCAGCAGGGGGAACTGCGGGAGCTTGGTCGTTTCGTGCGGCTTCGAACATAGTTCGAGCAAAGCTTTCGAGCGCGGCTCCACGATGGCAATCGTATTGACGACTCGTTGCAAGAGCTGGCCGGCGGCAGGTTCGGTGAACGACTCGGGCCAAAGCATGTTGACGATCGAGCCGCGAGTCCCGGCGTCGACCTTGCTATCGTCGAGCCATTTGAAAACGTCGGCACGCACCACCTTTACCGCCGGCGGCGACCAGGTCGGATCCTTCGTGAACTCCTCGGCATCGTCGGCCGCTCGCGCGCCGGCAACGCCGCCCACCAACCACGCCCCGGCCAGGAACGCGGCAGCGATAGCCGCCGCTCCAATTGACCGCCAGCACCGCAGGCCGAACAAACTACCGACGGAATGAACTCGCTGCATGGTATCCTCCCTGGGGGCGGAGCCGGGGTGGCATAGCGCCGCCCGGTTCCCAACCCTGTTATTCTATCCACACAACATGGAAACTGTCACTAGTTTACGCCAAAAGAATGGGACTGCCGGCTGGCCGCGGACGCGCGAAACCGCAAGCGAGCCTCATTACCAAGCGGATGCACGAAGCTCGCTTGCGGTTTCGCGCGTCAAGCAGCCTGTTTCAGTGATTCTTGCCCACCACGATGTCGTGCGTTACCGCGTGGACCCGGTCTTCCCGATCGCCCAGCCGCTGCAGGGCGTCGACCAGATCGGGCCGATCGGCTTGCTCCACGTCGCCTTCGAGCAGCTTGGCGTAGCGCTTGGTGCGGAGGTTGATCCGCATTTGCAGCGCTCGAATCATTTTCAACTCGGCGATTTGGTCGACCAGCGGATCGTCCTGGGGTTGGCCTCCCTTGCCCGGCTTCCCACTCTTGGATTTGCGGTCTTTCTGCGCCTTTTGCAGCGCGGCGATCGTTTCCTGCAGCGCGGCGATGACGTCTTGCTCGACACCTTGGGTGATCAACTCGACTTTGACGCTGGCGAGCCGATCAGCGACCTGCTGCATGTCCTCGCGCATCTGGCCGACCGACTCGGGAAACGCCACGGCCGAGCCTTCCTCGTGCAATAGATTCAGCGCCCGATCGGCTTCGATGACGATTGCCGATTCATTGCGGCTGAGCCGGCCGGCCTCGATTTCTTCATCGTGACCCCGATCGGCCTGGGGAATCTTGTCGACGCGGACGGTCCCTTCGTAAACCTCGATTTGCATCGTAAGCATGTGGCGGAAGCGGGCTTCAAGCTGGGCCAGCACGCGCTCGACTTCCTCTTCGCGCAATTGGCGAAGGATTTTTTCCAATTCGAGCTTGGCGGCATTCAATTCGGCGAGCGCTTGCTGCTGTTCGCCGGCGGCATCCTTGCGTTTGGCTTCTTCGAGATGCTTTTGGGCTTGGCGCATCCGCTCTTCGGCGGCTTGAACCCGTTTCCGGGCCGGACTGGCGTCGTCGTCGGGCGGAGTGGCGCCGGGTTGGCTTTCGCCCCCTTCACCCGGCTTGCCTTCGCCGGGCTTTCCTTCACCCGGTTTGCCTTGACCTGGTTTACCTTCGCCTGGTTTGCCTTCTCCCGGCTTGCCCTCACCGGGTTTACCTTCGCCTGGTTTTCCTTCGCCGGGCTTTGCATCGCTCGGCTTTCCTTCACCCGGCTTACCTTCGCCCGGCTTGGCCGACTTGTCGCCGGGCTTGCCTTCGCCTGGCTTTCCTGATTTGTCACCGGGTTTGCCGCTCTTGTCGCCCGGTTTGGCACTTGGCTTATTGCCGGACTTGTCGCCGGATTTATCCCCCGATTTATCGCCCCTCTTATCTCCGCTCTTGTCGCCCGACTTATCACCGGACTTGTCACCGGATTTATCGCCCGACTTATCACCGGACTTGTCGCCGCTCTTGTTGCCGGATTTGTCGCCACTCTTGTCGCCCGGCTTGTTGCCGTTTTTGTCGCCGCTCTTGTCGTTCGGTTTATCGCCGTTCTTGCCGCCGTCCTTGTTATTCGGATCGCTGGCGTCGCCGCTCTTGGGTTCGAGTTGGCGAATGTCTTCGGCCAATTTCTTCGCTTGGTCCGCTTCCTTGCCTTGCCGATCGGCCAGTTCCTTGGGGTCTCCTTCGCCTTCGGTCAGGCCGTGGATTCCCTCGACGTTTTTGATCATCTTGTCGAGCCGGCCGAGGAGATTGCGGATCAACTCTCGCTCGGTAATGTTCTTTTTCGCGCTATCGCCGCTTTGCAACAGTTCCAGCAGGCGATTCAGGTCCACCTGCACCTGCACCTGGCCCTTCGAGGCGGAATAGAGCTGGTCTTTGGCTAGTTGCTTGGCCAGTTCGTTCAGTTGGTCGTCGATCAACCGCGAACGGCTTTCCGCGAATGCTTGCCGCAACAGGGCGGCTTGCTTGGGATCGGTCGTGGCCACCAATTCGGCAAACCGGCTGAACGCCTTTTCCAATTTGCCATACTTGTCGGCAAGTTTCTGTTGTTCGGCATCGAGCTTGATATCGGCCGCGGGGGCTGCAGCGGGCTTTGCGTCGGCCGACTTGGCGGCAACCGGCTTCGTTTCGGGCTGCGCCGGAGGATCGGCCAAACAGGGGAGAGCCCCCAGCAGGCAATGCCCGGCGATCATCACCACTGCGCTCAGAACGAAGCGATTTTTCATAACGGTTGCTCCTTGCAAGACGTTCGCCAAGGCGGCCAATCGCCGCCTCCCTTGAGAGTTTAGTCGCTCGGGCTGGTTCAAAAGTTCGCGGAAAAGTGGCTAGTGGTTAGTGGACGCGCAAGCGGACACCGGTTGTCAATTGCCTTCGTGCTTTGTTTCTAGCCACTAACCACTAGCCACTAGCCACTCTTCCCTAATCACTAAGCTTTGACGTCTTTTGCTTCTTCACCGTTCCGATGTGGATCGCTTTCTCGGTCTCAATGATATCCCGCAGTTGCTCGACGATTTCGTTGAACGACTCCAATTCCAGCATCTTATTCAACACCTGGCGCATCTCGACCAGGATCGCGTCGGCTTGTTGGACGGCTTCGTCGCGGCGGACTTTGGCGGCCGTCGGGTCGGCGAGGACGGCGTCGAGCTTTCGCAGCCGGGTTTCCAGTTCGGGGAACGACTTTTCGGCAATTTGCCGCAACGGATCGCCGATCTGGTCTTTCAGGCGAGATTCCAACTCGGGCGTGTCGATGCGGTTGTTGACCAACTCCTCGCGGATGTCGTCGAATGAAGTCGCCAGGCTCAACGTTTCGCTGGCCGACTGCTGGCCGTTGGCGATGGCTTGCTGGACGACCACCGGCGGAGCCGACAGGCCGTGGCCCGAGTCGGGTTCGTCGCCCGGCTCGCTGCCGCCGCCGGCCGGCTTGGATGTCGTCGGCGCATCGCCCGGTTCGCTGCCGGGATCGGCGAAAGCGAACGGCGATACGGGTGCGATTCCGGCATCCGTCGCTGGCTTCGCGCCGCCGCCGGCCGGCTTTGCGGAATCTTTCGGTTTTGCCGGCGCCGGCTTTTTCGCCGGCGGGGCCAGATCGAGCCGCGCCAGGCGATCGCGGGAAATGGTCACATCCTGAACGATCGATTCCAATCGCATCCGCAACGTCAATTCGCGGGCTTCGAGAATCGATAGCAATTGCTCGGGCGGGACGATCGCGAGCTGGAATTTCTCGCCCGGCCCGAGGTTCGGAGTCTTGGCGAGCGTGCAATTGTCTTCTGCATTCACGGCGATGACGAGTTGCTGCCCGACGGTCATGCCGCGGTCTTTGAGGTCCAAGGCCTCGTTCGACTGGCGATCGAAGTGGATCGTCGTGCGCTGGCGGGGATCGGTCGCCAGCGGAATCTTCATCGTGACGGCCTGATCGAGCTTGTTTTCCGCGGCCTCCGTGAATTCGTACCAGAGCTTCGCGATGCCGTAGTCGTCGGTGATGTCGCCTTCCAGCGGCAGCCGGGCATTCGGCGTCACGGCCGAGCCGATGCCGCGAAAACGCACTCCGACGCGCGGTGGCTCATCGGGCCGAGCGGTCAGATTCAGCCGGACCGGCTCGCGGCTATGGATGCCGTCGGTGTCGAAGAGCGTGAACAGGAGGGTCTGCGTTTCGTCGAGCCGATCGATCGTGTAGGAGAAATGGCGGCGGTCGGATTTGTCGGTCAGCTTAATCGTGGCCAAGGGAACCATGTTTTCGGAGCTCAGCCGTTGAATCGATGCTTCGACGAGGTCTTTATTGGCCGTGGCATGAACCGTGATCTTGCTCCCTTGCGCGACTTCGACCGATCGGGCCGGCAGATCGCGCGGCACGATCCGCGTGTAGGCCGGATACTCGCAGTGCAACACCAACTCGATCGACGGAACATCGACGACGTCGATGCGGTAGTCGCGCAGCGAGGCGTCGCCGCCGAAAATGTCGAACGTGCGCGAGGAAAGGATGCCGCGAAACGCGAACGAATAGGGTTGATACGGCTCGTCCGTGCCAGCGACGCCGACGCGGCTCATGTTCTCGCGGCTGCGGCCTTCCTCGGTGCGATAGCGGATTTGCACCGTCTCGGGGACTTCGTATTGCGTGTCGGCGCGGGCGATGATCGTCAGATCGGCGCC
>Ga0182024_10011972_pt1 | contig 17276 bp, 13 predicted proteins | sample P32metaG_FD_120480 | JGI IMG/M metagenome (GOLD analysis project Ga0182024, IMG submission 120480) | Permafrost microbial communities from Stordalen Mire, Sweden - P3-2 metaG (Illumina Assembly) | ecosystem: Environmental > Terrestrial > Soil > Wetlands > Permafrost | place: Sweden: Stordalen...
GCGCGGCGCGGGCGATCTCGGGATCCTCGCGAGCTTCGCGTAGGATCTCGGCGACCGCCTCGGCGAACGCGTCGAGCGTCTCCTTGGTCTCGGTCTCGGTGGGCTCGACCATCAGCGCCTCATCGACGAGCAGCGGGAAGTAAACGGTGGGCGGGTGAAAGCCGAAGTCCAGCAGGCGCTTGGCGAGGTCGAGCGTCTTGATCTGCAGCTCCTTCTTCATCGGTCCGCCGGAGAGCACGAACTCGTGCATGCACAGCTCGCCGTAGGCGAGCGGCAGATACTCGGCGACGCCATGCTCCTTCAGGCGCGCGAGCAGGTAGTTGGCGTTCAGCACGGCCGCTTCGGAGGCGTCCTTGAGGCCGTCGCCGCCGAGCGAGCAGATGTAGGCGTAGGAGCGCACGAAGCAGCCGTAGTTGCCGTGGAACCCGCGCAGGCGCCCGATCGACTTCGGCCGCTCGTACTCGAGGTCGTAGGACGCGTCCTCGCGCTGTACGACGACCGGCACCGGCAGGTACGGCGCAACGCGGTCTGACACCGCGATCGGCCCCGAGCCCGGCCCACCGCCGCCGTGCGGCTGGGTGAAGGACTTGTGCAGGTTGAAGTGCACGATGTCGAAGCCCATGTCGCCGGGACGCGAGAGGCCCATCACCGCGTTGAGGTTGGCGCCGTCGTAGTACAGCGTCGCCCCCACCCCATGCACGATCTCGGCGATCTCGGTGATGTTCGGGTCGAACAGGCCGAGCGTGTTGGGGTTGGTGAGCATCAGGCAGGCGACATCGGTGTCGGCCTTGGCGCGCAGATCGTCGATGTCGACGCCGCCGTCGGCGTTGGTGGCAAGCTTGACCACCTCGAAGCCCGCCATCGTCACGGTCGCCGGGTTGGTCCCGTGGGCGGTGTCGGGGGTGAGCACCTTGTGGCGTGACTCGCCGCGATCCTCGTGATAGGCGCGCGTCAGCAGCACGCCCGCGAGCTCTCCGTGGGAGCCGGCGGAGGGCTGCAGCGAGACGTGCGGCAGTCCTGAGATCTCCGACAGCGCGCTCTGCAGGTTCCACATCAGCTCGAGCGCACCCTGCGCGCGTTCAGGGTCCTGCAGCGGGTGCAGTCGCGCATGACCGGGCAGCGCCGCGACGCGCTCGTGCAGGCGCGGGTTGTGCTTCATCGTGCACGAGCCGAGCGGGTAGAAGCCGGAGTCCAGATCGAAGTTGCGCTTGGAGATGCCCACGTAGTGGCGCACGATCTCGGGCTCTGAGACCTCGGGCAGGCGCGGCGCCTGTTTGCGGCGAAAGCGCTCGGGCAGCAGCTCGCTGACATCGACCGCCGGCACGTCCAGCTCGGGGCAGACGAACGCGCGCCGCCCAGGCGCACCCTTCTGGAAGATCGTGCGCGCGCCGTCGCGCTGCAGCGGCGGCGTCGGGACACGCGCGGCGCTCGCGTGCGGATGGCGCGCCTCGATGCCGGGGTCCGCATGCAGGTGGTTTTCGTCGATCGGGCTCACACCGCCACCGCCGCTTGGCGCTCCCCCTGCGGGGACGATGCCGCCGCCACAGCGGCCCCGAGCACGTTGGCCAGCCGGTCGATGTCGGCGCGCGTACGCCGCTCGGTGATCGCCACGAGCAGCACGCCGCGGTCATCCTCGCGGCCGCTGAGCGCGTGCACGTCGACTCCGGGGTTGACTCCCTGCTCGGCGCAGCGGCGCTTGACGGCCGCGACGTCGGCGTCGAGACGCAGCGCGAACTCGCGGATCACGGGCTGCTCGTGCAGCTTCTCAACGCCGTCGAGCGCCGCGAGCGTCTCGCGCGCGTAGTGCGTGCGGGCGAGCAGCAGCTCGCCGAGCTCGACGATGCCGCGGCGCCCGAGCCAGGTCAGGTAGACGACGCCGCCGAGCGCGTTGAGCGCCTGCGCGGTGCAGATGTTCGACGTGGCTTTCTCGCGGCGGATGTGCTGCTCGCGGGTCTGCAGCGTGAGCACGAATCCGCGGCGGCCGTCGACGTCGATGGTCTCACCGGCGATGCGTCCGGGCATCCGCCGCAGGTACTCCTCGCGGGCGGCGAACAGGCCGAAGGACGGCCCGCCGAAGTCCAGGCGGTTGCCCAGCGGCTGGCCCTCGCCGACGGCGACGTCGACACCGCACTCGCCGGGCGCCTCGAGCACGCCAAGCGTGATCGGGTCGACCTGGGCGATGACCAGCGGCGCGCGCGCTGCGGAGCCGTCGCCGGCGGCGGCCTTGGCGGCTGCGCTGAGGGCCGCCGCGTCCTCGACCGCGCCATAGAAGTTCGGCTGGGCGAAGATCGCCGCGGCGGTGTCTGCGTCGATCGCCTGCGCCCAGGCATCTGGGTCGGTGACGCCGTCTCGGAGCGGCACTTCGACCACCTCGGCGCCATAGCCGTGCGCGTTGGTGCGAAGGGTTTGGATCGAATGGGGATGCAGGCCGGCGCTGACGACGAACTTGCGCCCGCCGTTGTGCAGCGTCGCCAGATAGCCGGCGGCGGCGACCGCCGATGGTCCCTCATAGACCGAAGCGTTGGAGACCGGCAGGCCGGTCAGCTCGGAGATAGCGGTCTGGTACTCGAACATCACCTGCAGTCCACCTTGGGAGATCTCGGGCTGATAGGGGGTGTATGGCGTCAGGAACTCCGAGCGCTCCATCAGCATGTCGATCAACGCGGGTACGTAGTGGTCGTACATCCCCGCGCCGAGGAAGCTCAGCTCGTCCTCGGTGCTGGTGTTGCGCGCGGCCAGCGAGCGCAGGTGCTCGTAGACGTCCTGCTCGGCGAGCCCGTCGGGCAGCTGGAGCTCGCGGCCGAGGCGCACGGACTCGGGGATCTGGCGCTCGAAGATCTCCTGCAGCGACCCCACGCCGATCGCGGCGAGCATCGCATCGAGGTCATCGGGTGTGATGGCGGTGTAGCGACTCAACTACAAGCAGCCTAGCCAGCCAGCGTGGCGATGTAGGAGGCGGCATCCAGCAGCGCCTCGCGCTCGGCGGGGTCCGACAGGCGCACCTTGACCAGCCAGCCCTCGCCGTATGGGTCCTCGTTGATCATCCCCGGGTTGTCCGTGGCCGTCTGGTTGATCTCGACGATCTCACCGGAGAGCGGCGCGACGACGTCGGAGACGGCCTTCACGGACTCGACCTCAGTGTAGGGCTCGTCCTTCTTGAGCATCGTGCCGAGCGCAGGCGCCTCGAAGAACACCACCTCGCCGAGCGCGTCCTGTGCGTACCAGGTGATGCCGAGCACGGCAAGTCCAGGGTCGTTCTCGTCGATCCGAGCCCAGTCGTGTTCGGGGTGATACAGGAGCTCCGCGGGGTAGCTGGCCTGCGCCATTCACGAGTCCTTTCTGTAGAGCGGCTTGTCCTTGACCACAGCGGGGCGCATCTTGCCACGAACGTCTATCTCCAGGCGGGTGCCGGTGGCAGCCCGCTCGGAGGGCACGTAGGCGAGCCCGATCCCGGTCTCCAGACACGGCGAGAGCGTGCCGCTCGTGACCTCGCCGCCGCCCACCACGGGGTTGCCCTGGCGCGCGATCCCCGGTCCGTCGATCTCGAATGCGACGAGCCTCTCAGCCGGACCGCGCTCGCGCACGGCGCGCACGGCCTCGGCGCCGATGAAGTGCGTGTCCTCCTTGCAGCACCACCCGAGGCCGGCTTCGATCGGACCGCGATCGACGCTCAGGTCGTTGCCGTAGAGGTGGAAGCAGACCTCCAGACGCAGCGTGTCGCGTGCGCCGAGGCCGGCGGGCACCGCGCCGCGGCGGACGATCTCATCCCACAGCAGCGGCGCGTCCCCTGGGGAGCACAGCAGCTCGACCCCGTCCTCACCGGTGTAGCCGGTGCCGCAGACGAGCACCTCGGCGCCGGCCAGACGACGGGTCGCGGCGCTCATGCGGGCAGGCAGCGGCGAGTCGGAGATCGCCTGCACGATCTCGCGCGCGAGCGGCCCCTGGACGGCGAGCATCGCCCAATCGTCGATCCCGTCGCTCACCTGCACCTCCGGCACGTCGGCCGCATGCGTGTTGAACCACGCGAGGTCGCGCTCGTGGTTGGAGGCATTGGTGATCGTCAGGTAGCGGTCGACGTCGATGCGGTAGGTGAACAGGTCGTCGAGCACGCCGCCGTCCTCGCGGCAGAGCACCGAGTACTGCGCGCCTTCCGGCGCGAGCTTGGCGACGTCGTTCGAGAGCAGTCGCTGCAGCAGCGCGAGCGCGCCCGGGCCGCTGGTTTCGATCTCGCCCATGTGCGAGACGTCGAAGATCCCGCACGCCTGACGCACAGCCATGTGCTCCTCGCGCACACCCTGATATTGGACCGGCATCTCCCAGCCGGCGAAGTCCACGAGCTTGGCGCCGGCCGCCTGGTGGCGCTCGAACAGGGGTGTTCGACGAAGGGTCGGCGGGCTCGGCGAGGACATGCCGCCCAGGCTAGCGAAGGGGCGGGCGGGTCCCTATCTAAGGAACGGCGGTACGTCGATGTCCTCGTCGGAGATCTCCAGGTTGGAGCGCTGACGGTCTGAGATGCGAGGACCGCGATCGGGGCGCGTGCTCGTCGGGCGCGACTCGCGGCGGGTGCTGCGGCCGGGACGGTGGTCGAAGCCGGTGCCGATCACCGTCACGCGCACGTCGTCGGACATGCTTTCGTCGATCACCGCGCCGAAGATGATGTTGGCGTTGGAGTCGGCCTCGCTCTGGATGATCTCGGCGGCGTCGTTGACCTCGAACAGGCCGAGGTCCTTGCCGCCGGTGATGTTCAGCAGGATGCCCGTGGCGCCATCGACCGACTCTTCCAGCAGCGGCGATGAGATCGCGGCCTTGGCGGCTTCGGCGGCGCGGTTCTCGCCGTTGGCGGTGCCGATCCCCATCAGCGCCGAGCCGGCGTCCTGCATGATCGTGCGCACGTCGGCGAAGTCGAGGTTGATCAGTCCGGGGATCGTGATCAGGTCGGTGATCCCCTGGACGCCCTGGCGCAGCACGTTGTCGGCCTCGCGGAACGCATCGAGCATCGAGGTGCGTCGCTCGACGACGGCCAGCAGCTTCTCATTGGGGATCACGATCAGCGTGTCGACGACCTCGCGCAGACGCTCGATGCCCTCGATCGCCTGGCGACCGCGCTGCGAGCCCTCGAAGTCAAACGGGCGCGTGACCACGCCGACCGTCAGCGCGCCGATCTCGTTCTTGGCGATCTCGGCGATCACCGGCGCGGCGCCGGTCCCGGTGCCTCCCCCCTCGCCGGCGGTCACGAACACCATGTCAGCGCCCTTCAGCGCCTCCTTGATGTCATCGCGCGACTCGGAGGCCGCCGCGAGGCCCACGTCCGGGTTGGCGCCGGCGCCGAGGCCCTTGGTCGACTCGTGGCCGATGTTCAGCTTGATGTCGGCGTCGCACATGGCGAGCGCTTGAGCATCGGTGTTGGCGGCGATGAACTCCACGCCGTGCAGCCCTGCATCGACCATGCGGCTGACGGCGTTGGTTCCGCCACCGCCCACGCCTACAACCTTGATGACAGCCAGATAGCTTCCGCTTCTCTCCATGATGGTTTCCGTCCGAAGCCTTCAGTAGGAATCTAGGGTTGGCAGCATACTGGTCGCCGAACCGCCGGGTTGTGCACGTTATGCAGGGAACTTCGCCCTGTCAACGCAGTCGGCCAGTCTCGCAACAAACGTTGCAGATCGCCGGACTCTCGACCACTGCCTGAGAATCGCCCCGACAGCTGTATAAAGCTCAAGTTGAGGTTGAGTCTTGCTACCCCCCGGGCGTGGCGCTGGTCTGGGAGCCTTCTGCTTCGCTCGTGGAACCTGCTTCGCCTGTGCCTGCTTCGGAGCTTTCAGAGGGCGGGGCCGTGCTCGTGGAAGGCGACCCGTTCACCGGTTCCGCCCCTGTCGGGGTACCGGCGGCGGTGCCAGTCGACAGCCCGGCTGCGAGCGAGGCGATGGTCGATTCCGAGCTCGCCGGCGCTTCAGTCGAGCTGGTGCTCGTCGTTTCGCTCGTGGCGTCCGGCGGGCTCACCCCCGCGGGGAATCCCGCGGCAGGACGGCCGGGCAGGCGCACATCGACATAGGACGCTCCCGCTGAGCTTGAATCGGCGAGCACGCGTGCCAGCGACAACCACTTGGCGAACGGTCGACTGGCGTCGCCGAAGTACACGAGCAGCCCGTTGCGCATCGCCACCGTCAAACCCTTGGCACCGATGAAGACTCGTTCCACGTGCTTTGCCAACGGCGTCGGCGCCGCGCCCAACACCGTCAGCGCCGCCAGCAGGTTCACGCCGTGGACGAGCTTGCCCGGCGCTGGGACCGAGTAGCCGCTGACGCTCGGCAGAGAGCCGGAAAGGAGCTGCGGTCCGAGCACGACCCCGTCGGCTGCCACAGCGGTGCGCTCCCCGGCCACTGTGAGCGCCGCCACCGGAAGCTGCTCGCTGACCTCGATGCGAAGCCCATGCGGGAAGCGCGGCACCACCCGCACCGAGCGCACCACGCGCAGCGGCGCGACCGCGGCGCGCAGCGCACCGACGCTCACATCGAGCGTGCTCATGCCGTGTGCCGCCTGCGTCAGGGCCGCCTGAACTTCCTGTGCCTCGGCGCCGTGCACGCCCGTGATCTGCACCTGCTGCACCCCCACAAACGAGGACTTGCGAAACAGCAGCCAGCCGCCGCCCAGCACCGGCATTGCGATCACGACCGCGAGCAACGCGATGCGCAGCCGCCGGCGGTGCAGGACGAACACGAGTGCCGCGCGCGCCAGGTCGGCGGCAGCGCTCAGTGGGCGCAGGATGCCGAGCCCGGAGTGCCTCGCCTCAGGAGCTCTGCGACCCGAGGCCGGTTTTGCAGTGCGGCGGCCTGCGGGCGTTGCGGCGATCGAGCGGCTCATTCATGGGGTCTTCGACCTTGCTGCGGGAACCCCTACCCGCGGGCGCATGGGAGGCGAGACGCCGTCATTCTCGGCTGCCTTCTTCTTCTCCTTCGGAGTATTGGCCGCCCCCGCCACCTGCTTCGCCTCCGTGATCGGAGCAAGCACCATAGATCCCGCCAGCATGGCTGAATGTTTCGTCGGTGCATTCGACGACGGTCCCGTCCTCGGTTGTGAAATTGCCGATACAGCGGTGCGCTTCACAAAACTGTTCGTCGGTCGCGTGGCTCGTCGAACCGACTTCGTCTTCTTCGGCGCTTGCGTGACTTTCCGGTTCGGGTGGGATTCCGAACTCGATGCTCGCGTCACCCTCAGCGCAAACGACTGCCGCGCTGGCACTAACAGCGCCGTGCACGGCGCATGAGAGCGTGTACTGATGGTGTGTAATCGGGCTATACGCTTCGATGCTTTCCGGCGCCGAGTGGTGGGCGTCCACATACGCGCTGTAGGTGCTGTAGACGTTTTCCGCGAATGGGCAGCTCGCGTGGGCGTTCGCTTGAGTCGAGCCGCACGTCTTGGTGGCTGCCGGCGCTGGCTTGCTGCGCGTCTTGGTCGCCGACGGTGCAACGGTTGGCACGGACGGCGTGGTCGCCGCGGTCGTGCTCGACGGGCTAGGCGACTTGCTCGCCAGCGCTGCGATGATGACCACGATCACTGCTATGCCGCCGATCGTCGCCAAGCAGCCTTTCATCGCTCAGCAATACTCCCCCCGGGCGCCATAGCGGATCCAAACTATCAGAATCTTCGAGATTCTAGGCAGCATCCCGAGCCGGGACCAGGACGATCTAACTGTTCGTCCTCACGCGCCCTACCACGCAAACCACACGTCCCCCAGCGTCTGCACCTCCGGCTCGAGCTCCACGCCGAAGCGCTCCTGCACGCGGCGGCGACCCTCGGCCATCACGGCGATCACATCCGCTGTGGTGGCGGTGCCGGTGTTCTCGATGAAGTTCGCGTGCTTGGGGGCGAAGCGCGCACCGCCGATCGCCAGGCCGTTGCAGCCGGCCTCCGACAGCAGCAGGCCCGCGCTGCGGCCCTCCGCGCGGGGGTCGTCGGGGTTCTTGAACGTCGAGCCGAACGTCTTGATGCCCTGCGGCTGGGCCTCGTGGCGCCAGCGTCGCATCTCCTCGAGCTTCGCTTTGACCGCCTCAGGCTCCGCCACCTTCAGCAGCAGGCTGGCGCGCGCGACGATCTCGCCGTCGGCGAGGCTCGAAGAGCGGTACGCAAAGCCCAGCTCGCGCGGCTCGCGACGCTGCATGCCCGACGCCGTGGCGATCTGCACCCACTCCAGCGCCGCGCCCAGCTCGCCGCCGTAAGCGTTCGCGTTCATCCGCACCGCGCCGCCCACCGTGCCCGGGATGTTCACGCCGAACTCGATCCCCGACAGACCCTCCCGGGCCGCGCGCGCGGCCACCGCCGGCAGGCGCGCGCCGCCGCCGCACACCACACGCTGACCATCCACGGCGATGCTCGCCAGATCGCGGTCGAGCTTCAGCACCAGGCCCTTCACTCCCTCATCGGCAATCAGCAAGTTCGAGCCGGAGCCCACGACGTTGACCGAGATGCCCTCCGTGGCAGCCCACGCCAGCAGCTCCAGCAGCTGGCGCTCGCTGCCTGCGCGCGCGAAGTACTCACCCGCGCCGCCCGTGCGCACCGTCGTCAGGCGCGCCAGCGGGAAGTCGCGCTGGACGCCGGCCGGAAGCGTCACGAAGCCACCAGCGCGCGCCCCAGCGCGTCCACGTCGCCAGCGCCCATCACCACGCACACATCGCCCTGCTCCAGCACGGCGCGCAGCACACGCTCGGCCTCAGCGAACTGCGGCGTCCAGTACACCGGCCTGCCCGCCCCCGCATCCGCGCTCGAGCGCGCGATCAAAAGGCCACTCACGCCGGGGTGATCCTCCGCGCGCTCGCGCGCCGGGTACACGTCGAGCACCACCACCACGTCCGCAAGCGCCAACGCCTGGCCGAACTCCCGCGCCAGCAGCGCCGTGCGCGAGTACAGGTGCGGCTGGAACACCGCCACCAGCCGCCGGTGCGCGAGCGTGCGCGCCGCGCGGAGCGTCGCCGCGATCTCGCTCGGATGATGCGCGTAGTCCTCGAACAGCAGCGCGCCGTTTGGCCCCTGCCCGAGCGGCTGAAAGCGCCTACCCGCACCGCCAAAGCCCGCCAGCCCGGCAATCGCAAGCGCCGGCTCGGCGCCCGCGATGCGCGCAGCCTCGAGCGCTCCCGCGGCGTCGATCGCGTTGTGGGCGCCCGGGACCTCCAGCGTCACCTCGTGCCCGCGCCACTCAAAGCGCGAGCCCCCCGGCACGAGCACGGCCTCCGGTGCGTCGTAGCCCACCACCTCGATGCCAGTGCCGGACGCGACCAGCGCCCGCAGCTGTGCTCGATCCCACACCACCACCGCCGTGCGCGCCAGCGCCAGGAACTCGCGAAACGCGTCTTCGAGCTGCGCCAGCGAGGCGTAGGACGCGTGGTGGTCGAGCTCCACGTTCGTCAACAGCGCGATCTCAATGCTGAGGCTCAGCATCGAGCGGTCCGACTCGTCCGCCTCGACCACCAGCCACTCGCCCTCCCCCCACTCCGCGTTGGCCAGCCCGCCGCCGATCGGCGCCCCCACGAGCCACCCCGGCCGCATGCCCGCCGCGCGCAGCGCATGCGCGATCATCGACGCCGTCGTCGTCTTGCCGTGCGTGCCCGCCACCGCGATCGTGCGCCGCATCGCGCTCAGCTCGCCCAGCAGCTCCGCGCGCGGGCGCTCAGCGATGCCGCGCTCGCGCGCCGCGCGCCGCTCGACGTTGTCCTCACCGACCGCCGATGAGTAGAACAGCTCGACATCCTGTCCCGGCGGCACGTTCTCCGCGCGATGGCCAACATGGGCATCCAGCACGCCATCGGCCGCAAGGCGACGCAGGTACGGGCCATCGGCCCCGTCGGAGCCGCTGACCTCAGCGCCGAGCGCGTGCGCCGCGCGCGCGTAAGCGCTCATGCCGGCGCCGCCCACGCCCACGAAGTGCATGCGCCGCCCGCTCCACAGGCCCACAGGCACGTTCATCCAGCGACTCCCAGCGGCCGCCCGGCCGCGTTCATCGCGCCGCCGCCTGCAGAAGCTCCTCGGCTACGTCACGCGCCGCGTCGGGCCGCGCGAGGCTTGCGGCAGCCGCGGACATCGCCTTCAGGCGCTCACGGTCGGCCAGCAGCACCGCCACCTCGCCGCCGAGGCGCGAGCTGCTCAGCTCCGCATCCGCGATCACCACCGCCGCGCCCGCATCGGACATCCAGCGCGCGTTCGCGCTCTGGTGGTCGGCCGAGGCGTGCGGGTATGGGATCAGCACCGCCGGCAGCCCATGCGCGGCGATCTCGAACACCGACCCGCCCGAGCGCGCCACCACCAGGTCAGCCGCCGCCAGCGCATCGGTGAAATCACCGAGCGGCAGGTACTCGCGTAGGTCGTAGTCCGCCGGCAGCTGGCGCGCCGCCAGCTCGGCGTGATCGCGCCTGCCGCTGACATGCAGAACGTGGAAGGGCGCGCCCGAGAACGCCTCGACCGCCGCCAGGTTGATCGAGTGCGCCCCCAACGAGCCCCCGAAGACCAGCACGCATGTCTGATGCGGCTCGATCCCAAAGCGCGCGCGTGCCGCACCGCGATCGTGCACGCTCGCGGGGATCGGCCTGCCGGTGACGCGGTAGCGAGCGCCACTGCGGCCGGGCAGCGCAAACGCCAGGCACACCCGCCGCGCAAAACGCGCCAGCAGCCGGTTGGTCAGGCCCAGATGGCTGTCGGCCTCCGTCAGCACCAGCGGGATGCGCAGGCTCAGCGCCGCCACGCCCACCGGGCCGGCGACATAGCCGCCACCGCCCATTACCGCGTCCGGAGCCAGTTCCTTCAACAGCGCGCGGGCGCGCGGCAGCGCCGCAGCGGCGAGCCACAGCGCGCGCAGAGCGCGCAGCGGGTTGCTGCGGCTGAGGCCGACCACTGCGATCGGGTGCAGCGCAAAGCCCGCCGCCGGCACCAGCTGCGCCTCGGCGCGCGCACCGCCGATGAACTCGACCTCGGCGCCCTCAGCCTGCAGCGCGTCCGCCACCGCGAGCGCCGGCACCACGTGCCCCGCGGTCCCGCCGGCGGCTATCACGATCTTCCTCGCCGTTGCCATCATCGCCCCATCGTGCCGGTTCGCGCGCGCGCGCGTCGCTGGCGCGACCGCGCCGCGTCGCGGGCACCGCGCGCACATGCCCGGTCGCGCCGGCGGCCACGTTCAGCAGCAGGCCCATCGCCGCAAGCATCACGATCAGGCTGCTCGAGCCGTAGGACACGAACGGCAGCGGCACCCCCGTCAGCGGCGCGAGCCCCAGCACCGCAAACGCGTTGAGCACCGCCTGGGAGACGATCAGCGCGGTCACGCCCACGGCAATCAGCGCGCTGTAGAGACTGCGTGCAGCCTTCGCCGCGCGCAGTCCCGCGTAGGCGATCAGGCCGTAGAGGAACAGCACCGCGAACACGCCAACCACGCCCAGCTCCTCGGCGATCACCGCCAGGATGAAGTCCGTCTGCGCCTCCGGCAGGTAGAAGATCTTCTGCACCGACTGCCCCGGACCGACGCCGAACAGCCCTCCCGAGCCGATCGCGATCTGGCCCTGAACCGCCTGGAAGCCACTCGAGGAGGCGTGCGCCCAAGGGTCGATGAAGGAGGTCAGCCGGGCACGCGCGTAGGGGCGCGCGATCGCATAGATCAACACCAGCCCCAGCACCGTGCCAGCGATCAGGCCGAGCTTGCGCGGCGGGATCCCCGCGGCGATCAGCATCGCGCCGACCGTGAACGCGATCACCATCGCCGTACCCAGATCCGGCTCGGTGAACACCAGCACGCACGCCGAGCCGACCACCAACAGCAGCGGCTTGCCCAGCGCGCGCAGGTCGTGCACCTGCCGCGGATGCTTGGCCAGCAGCGTCGCCGTATACAGGACCAGCGCGAGCTTCATCAGCTCCGAGGGCTCGAACTGGAACGAGCTCGGCCCGATCCAGCGGCGCGCGCCGTTGACGCTCACGCCCACATGCGGGATGTGCACAGCCAGCACCAGCACGAACGAGCCGATCAGCAGCGGCGCCGTGATGCTGTGCACTTTCGCGACGCCGTCGCGCGCCAGCACCCGCATCGCCACCAGGCCGATGCCGCCGTAGATCACGAACTTCACGAGGTAGCTGCCGCCATAGCCGCCACCCTGCAGCAGCGTCGTCGCCGAGGAGGCGCTGTAGACCATCACCGCGCCAAACGCCATCAGGCACATCGTGGCCGTCAGCAGCATGCGGTGCTCGAGCGACTGGCCCGCGGCTGTCGACGCGCGTGCGCCGGCGCCTTTGCTCGTGCCGAGCTTTCGGCCGGCCTTGGCCTGGGTGGTCGAGCCACCGATCCCTCGCGCTGCTGGCATCCATGCTCACTTCGACACCGATGGGTGGAAGCCTCCTGGGCATAAACGTGACCGCTCTAGACGAGCGAGAGGCAAGCCAGGCAAGGACGCAGGGAGCGTTGCGTGCTTTGCACGCGAGCGACCGAGGACGCCGCCTGGCGCCGCCTATCGCTCGTCTAGACGCCTCTGCTTTGCCGGTAGATCGTGAACCCGATCGCGCCGCAGATCGAGGCCACGATCCAGAAGCGCAGGATGATCTTCGTCTCAGACCATCCCTTCAGCTCGAAGTGGTGATGGATCGGCGCCATCAGGAACACGCGCCTGCGGGTCGTCTGGAAGGAGATTACCTGGATCGCGACCGACAGCGCCTCGACCACGAAGATGCCGCCGATCAGGACCAGCAGCAGCTCCGTCTTGGTCATCACCGCAAGGCCCGCGATCGCGCCGCCCAGCCCCAGCGAGCCGGTATCGCCCATGAAGATCGTCGCCGGGAACGCGTTGAACCACAGAAAGCCGATGCAAGCGCCGCCCAGGCAGCCGGCCAGCATCGCCAGGTCGTAGTCGCCCGCGAAGAACGTGATGCCGATGTAGGCCAGCAGCACGATCGCCGCGCAGCCGGCCGCCAGGCCGTCGAGGCCGTCGGTCAGGTTGACCGCGCTGGTGGTGCCCGCGACCACCAGGTAGATCAGCAGCGGATACAGCCAGCCGAGATCGATGTGGTAGTCGACGAAGCGCAGCTCGAGCGTCGTCGGCAGATGCGCCTGATAGCGAGCCACGTACCACAGCCCCAGCGAGATCGCGATCGTCACCCCGAGCTTCGTCCGCGCCCGCAGCCCCAGCGAACGGCGCCTGACGAGCTTGATGTAGTCATCGGCGAAGCCCAGCAGCGCACATGCGATCGCCGCGCCGAACACGCCGAGCGAGCGCCATTCGTAGTCGGTCAGGATCAGATAGGAGACCGCGACCGCGAGGAAGATGATGATCCCGCCCATCGTCGGCGTTCCCGCCTTCTGGTGATGGCCCTGGGGGCCGTCCTCGCGAATCTGCTGGCCGAACTCGCGCTTGCGCAGGAACTCGATGAACTTCGGGCTGAGGAAGATGCAGATCAGCAGCGCCGCCGTGCCCCCGAAGAGAATCCGGCCCATTCAGCGCTGCTCCGAAGCGGCGCCGAGGACGGGAGTCGGCCGGTCGTGCGCAGACGGTCCGGCTCCCCGCGCGCCGCGCAGCGACTCGAGCACGCGCTCCAAGCCCACCCCGCGAGACCCCTTTACGAGCACCGTGTCATCCTCGCGCAACAGCCCCCCGAGCAGCTCGCCGGCAGCGCGCGCGTCGGGGGTTGCGTAGCTCTCGCCGTCGAAGCCAGCGCGCATCTGCGCCGCCAGCGGGCCGACCGTCACCAGCAGCTCGACGCCCAGCGCCTGCGCATGCTCGCCGATCTCGCGGTGCATGCGCGGAGCATCGGGCCCCAGCTCGAGCATGTCGCCGAGCACCGCCACGCGGCGCGCCGGCGCCGTCTCGCTCAAGTCATCGATCGCCGCGCGCATGGACATCGGGTTGGCGTTGTAGCAGTCCGCCACGAGCACCACCCCATCCGCCAGCTGCTCGCGCTGCCCGCGCATCGCCGAGAACTCCACGTCCAGCCGTCCGCGCGGCGTGTACCCGAGCGCCCGCGCCGCCGCCACCGCCGCCAGCAGGTTGCGGAGGTTGTGCGCCTGCGCGAACGACGGGCGCAGCTCGATCTCCGTCTCGCCATGGCGGATCAGAACCGATCCGTCGGCGCGCCTCTCCGCCAGCGACACATCGCCGCCCTCGCCGAAGCTGATCACCGGCACATCCGCGCGCAGATGCGGCTCGAGCAGCCGCTCGCCCGCCGGCACCACCACGCTCGCGCCCGGCGCCAGGCCCGCGATCAGCTCGGCCTTCGCCGCCGCGATCCCCTCCAGCGATCCCAGCAGCTCCAGGTGCGCGGGCCCGACGTTGACGATCACGCCGACGTCCGGCTCGGCGATCGCCGTCAGCTGCGCGATCTGCCCAGGACCGCGCATCGCCAGCTCCAGCACCAGCAGCTCCGTGTCCGCCGCCGCGCCCAGCAGCGCCAGCGGCAGTCCGATCTCCGTGTTCAGGTTCTGCGGGCTCGCCGACACGCGCAAGCGCTCGGCCAGCAGCGCCGCAAGGATGTCCTTCGTCGAGGTCTTCCCCGTCGAGCCCGTGATCGCGACCACCATCGCGCCGCGCGCACGCAGCTCACGCCGCCACGCCCGCGCAAGCGCATGCAGGCCCGCCAGCGGGTCCTCGTGCGCAAGCACCGCGCCCGCCCGGCCCGCCGGCCCGGCCTCGCCAGCCGGCTCGTCCCCGGCGCTCGCCTCGACCGCCGCGCGCGCGTGCTCCGGCGCCACCAGCACGCCCCATGCGCCCGCCGCGAGCGCCTGCGCCGCGTGCTCGCCGCCATCGACGTGCTCGCCGCGCAGCCCCACGAACAGATCGCCCGGCTCGAGCGTGCGCGTGTCGATGCTCGCGCGCCTGGGACCCGGGCGGTAGCCCGGGGGCAACGGGCCATCGGGCCGCGACGGCGCGCGCACGATCGTCGCACCGGCAGCCGCCGCCAGATGGCGGGCATCCCAATCCCTCATCGAACGCCCGCCGCCTGCGCGGCCTCGAGCGCCGCGCGCGCGACCGCCACGTCATCGAACGGGATCTTGCGGCCGTCCGCGAACTCCTGCCCCTGCTCGTGGCCCTTGCCCGCGATCACCACCACATCGCCCTGCACCGCCGCCGCCACCGCCGCCGCAATCGCCGCCTGCCGATCCGTGATCGAGCGCACATGCGCCGTACCCGCCCGCGCGTCGATGCTCGCGCCAGAGGACGCTCGCACCTCGCCGGGTGCCGCCGGCACGCCATCCAAGATCTCCTCGATGATACGCTCAGGGTCCTCCGAGCGCGGGTTGTCGGAGGTCACGATCGCGACGTCCGCGAGCCGTGCCGCGATCTCGCCCATCAGCGGGCGCTTGCCGCGGTCGCGGTCGCCGCCGGCGCCGAACACGCACAGCACCCGGCCCTGCTGGCTCTCCGCCACCAGCTCGCGCGCCGCCCGCAGCACGTTCTCCAGCGAGTCCGGGGTGTGCGCGTAGTCCACCAGAACCGCGAACTCCTGGCCCTCCTCCACCGGCTCGAAGCGCCCCGGCACGCGCACCCCACGCTCCAGCGCCGCCACCAGCACGTCGAGCTCCACGCCCACCGCATGCGCCGCCGCGAGCGCGCCCAGCGCGTTGGCCACGTTGAAGCGCCCCGGCATCGGCAGCGCCAGCTCGCGTACGCCCGCCGGCGTGCTCAGCGTGAAGCGGCAGCCGCCGAAGCCGCAGCGCAGGTCCGTCGCGCTGTAGTCAGCCGGCGCATCCACCGCGAACGTCAGCGCACCATCGCATCGTCCCCGGAGGGGGAGCTCCGCCGCCAGGCGGCGCCCATACTCATCGCCCACGTTGACCACACACACCGCCGGCGGCTCAGGCGAGACGAACAGTCGCCGCTTCGCCTGGAAGTACTCCTCCATGTCCGCGTGGAAGTCCAGGTGGTCCTGCGTCAAGTTCGTGAAGATCGCCGCCGCAAACGGCACCGCATCGACGCGCCCCAGCTCCAGCGCATGCGAGGAGACCTCCATCGCGCACGCGCCATCGCCGCCGTCGAGCATCGCGCGCAGGTCCTCCTGCAGGTCGATCGCCTCCGGGGTCGTGCGCGCGACCTGACGGTCCTCGCCGCCGATCACCGACTTGACCGTCCCCAGCAGGCCGCACTGCACCCCGCCCGCCTCGAGCAGCGCCCGCACCAGGTACGCAGTCGTCGTCTTGCCGTTCGTGCCCGTCACGCCCACCACCCGCAGCTCGCGCGCCGGCTCACCGTAGAAGCGCGCCGCCGCCGGCGCCATCGCCGCGCGCGCCGACTCCACCACCACCTCCGGCACGCCTAGGCCCAGCGGGCGCTCCACCACCAGCGCGGCGGCGCCCGCGCGTACCGCGTCCGGCGCGAACTCATGTCCGTCGCTACGAAAGCCCGAGACGCAGAAGAACAGGTCTCCCGGGGCCACCTCGCGGCTGTCATAGGCCAGGCCCGTGATCTCCACGCCGGCCGCTTCGCTCGCCGGGTCCGCGGCGATCAACGCGTCGAGTCGCATGCGCTGATGCTACTCAAGGGATTACAGGACGCTCACCCGGGCGCGATCCCCAGGTAGGGCAGCGCGAAGCTCATGATCTGCGCGAACGCGGGCGCGGCGACCGTGCCGCCGAAGATCGAGCCGGAGCTCGGTTCATCGACGACCACCGCGCACAGCAGCTTCGGGTCATCCGCCGGCGCAAAGCCGATGAACGACGCCACATACGCGGATTTGGAGTATTCGCCCGTGGCCGTGTCGACCTTGCTCGCGGTGCCGGTCTTGCCGGCCAGTTCATAGCCGGGGATCGAGACCTCGCTGGCGGTGCCTTCCGGCCCGAGCACGCCCTTGAGCATGTCGCGCAGCTCCGACGCCGTCGCCGGCGAGATCACGCGATGCCCCGCCGGCTCCGGCACGGCGTGCCCGCCGATCGCCTGCACGATGTGCGGCGGACGCAGGACCCCGCCGTTGGCGATCGCGGAGTACGCCGTCGCCATCTGCATCGGCGTCACCAGCTCGCCCTGCCCGATCGGCAGGTTACCCATCGAGGAGCCCGAGTATTCGCTCAGCGGCAGCGTCACGCCCCTTTCCTCACCCGGGAGATCCACGCCCGTGGGCTCGCCGAAGCCGAAGCGGTGCACCCATGCGTTGAAGCGCGGCGCGCCCTCCAGCGCCCCGATCTTGATCGCGCCGACGTTGCTCGAGCGAGCCAGGATCTGCGACGTCGTCAACGTTTCTTCGGGGTGTTCGGTGTCGTCGTGAATCGTCTTTTCGGCGACCTCGATCTGATCGGGGATGTTGAAGGGCGTGCTCGGCGTGATCAGACC
>Ga0182024_10011973_pt1 | contig 17273 bp, 15 predicted proteins | sample P32metaG_FD_120480 | JGI IMG/M metagenome (GOLD analysis project Ga0182024, IMG submission 120480) | Permafrost microbial communities from Stordalen Mire, Sweden - P3-2 metaG (Illumina Assembly) | ecosystem: Environmental > Terrestrial > Soil > Wetlands > Permafrost | place: Sweden: Stordalen...
CCCTTCCAACCTCGCGGTTTTCGCCGGGGCCGTCTGCGTGATCGATCCGCTCGTTCTCCTTCTCGATCCCTCTTCTTCCGCGTTCGGCCTATCTGATGCTTGTCCCTCGTGGATCGCCGCTTGCCGGTGCCGTGCTCTTCTCCCCCGGCGGATTGACCTTTGCCCGGAACATCATCCTGTTCTCGATCCGCCATTGGCGTTTCTCGCTGCTCCGCTATTCATGATACACAACGTCGGTTCATGGTGGGCCTACGGCAATTCCACCTCCGCGGGTTGCACGACGAACTGATCCTGTCCTTCCGCAGGTCGGGCGATCTTGATCTCCTGGACGCGCCAGCCGTGATGGGTCAAGGTGCCGCGAAACGGCGGTTGGCCGGTGACGTTGCCGGTCAGCCGAATCGCGGAGGGATCGAAGCCGACCGGCACCTCGACGTTAGCCTGTTCGGGCTGATTGAGCACCGGGGCGAGCACGAGATGTTCCTTGATCGCCTTTTGCGACTTCGCTTGAATGTCGCGCACCGAGGCGCCGATGTCCTCGTTGCTGTAGGCCTGGATGTCCTCCAGCAGAAAATCGAGCAAGCGCCCCTCGCGCTGCAAGAGTGCCAGCAGCCAGAGCGGTTCGGCGGACGGTTTGACTGGTTTGGGCGGCGACGGCGGTTGCATCAGGGCGGCGGCCTGGTCGGCGTAGGTCTTGTCACGCAGGGCACGCAGGCCGATCTTGATCGTTTGCAGGATCCGGCCGAAATCGCCGCCTGTAAGAATCATGGCGAAGGCCAGGCGCAGGACCACCACGCCCAGGATGGTCAAGACGATCGTCAATATGATTTCGGGGTTCATGCCGATCCTTTTCGTGCGGGGGATGTCATTCGCAAGCCGCGTTGTCCAGGGAATTATATGAAGTGAGTGTAGTCCTCACGCTCCGCGTGAGGATAGGGCGCAGCCCTTTCTAACCCGCATCCATTCCGGTGACTGCAGCTTGTGCCGGGAACTTGAAGCCCCGCGAGCAACCGAAATAATCGATTTCCCGGCACGGCACTCTGGTTATTGAGGGCTGCGCCCTTTCCTCACGCGGAGCGTGAGGACTACACTGAAGACATGAACGAATTCCTGCCCCCGGTGCCCGACGACCGCACCTCCTCGACCGACGACGAACGCATCGGCGAAGTGGTGCCGTTGCCGCCGCCGGCTCATCTAATCCGCTTCTTCCCCATTCGTGGCACCCCGGCCGAGGCCCTGGTCGCGCGCACCCGGCAAGCGGTCAACGAAATCCTGCGCCGCCAATCCGATCGCCTGCTCGTGGTCGTCGGGCCCTGTTCCATTCACGATCCCGCGGCGGCGATCGAATATGGCCGATTTCTCACGGAGGTTCGCCGTAAGCTGGCGGGCGAGCTGGAAATCGTCATGCGGACCTACTTCGAGAAGCCGCGTACCACGGTTGGCTGGAAGGGGCTCATCAACGATCCGTATCTGGATGGCAGCTTTCGCATCGATGAAGGCTTGCGCATCGCCCGCGATTTGCTGGTGCGGCTCAATCAACTGGGAGTGCCGGCCGGGTCGGAGTTTCTCGATACGATTTCGCCGCAGTACATCGGCGACCTGATCAGCTGGGGCGCCATCGGGGCCCGCACCACGGAGTCGCAGGTCCATCGCGAACTGGCATCTGGGCTCTCGGCGGCGATCGGCTTCAAGAACGGGACGGACGGCAACGTGAAGGTGGCTGTGGACGCGATCCTGGCCGCTCGAGAGCGGCATCATTTCCTGTCGGTGCACAAGAACGGCCAGGTGGCCGTCGTCGCCACGCGCGGCAACGACGAATGTCATCTCATCCTGCGCGGCGGCAAGACGCCGAACTACGACACGGATAGCGTCAATGCCGCCGCCGCCGCTTTGGCTGCTGCCGGATTACCCGAACGAGTGATGATCGATGTGTCGCACAAGAACAGCGGCAAGCAGGTTCGCCGGCAGATCGATGTGGCCACGGACGTGGCGGGCCAGATCGCTCGGGGAGATCGACGCATCATCGGCGCAATGGTGGAATCGCATCTGGTGGAAGGGCGGCAAGATTTGGTGCTGGGGCAGCCGTTGACGTATGGGCAAAGCATCACGGATGCGTGCCTGGGATGGAACGATACGGTGCCGTTGCTGGAGTCGCTGGCCGAGGCGGTGCGCCGTCGCCGTGCCAATGTTTAGCCGCGACGCGACGTACTCGGAGCGGAGCGCGGTGTCGCCCCGCGCTCCGCTCCGAGTACGTCGCGTCGCGGCTAAACGGGTCATCGCTGCCGCTTGCGCTTCCCCGCGGGTTCCGCATCCAGATCCAGCGGCGCCCATAACCCGAGCCGCCATTTCTCCACCGCGAGGGCCGCCATCGCCGCGTTGTCCGTACACAACGACATCGGTGGAATGAACAACTCCGCCCTTTCGTCCTGGACCATGTCCTCCAGGGCGACTCGCAGACAGGCATTGGCCGCGACGCCGCCGCCGACCGCCAAACGTTTCATCCCGGTCTTGCGCAGAGCCTGCCGCGACTTGTGGACCAGCACATCGACGACGGCCTGCTGGAAACTGGCCGCCAGGTCCGCCCGCTTCTGGCCCGGCGGCGGTGAAGGTCCGGTCGCCACGCCGGTGCCGTGCACCGCATAAAGGACCGCGGTCTTGAGCCCGCTGAAGCTGAAATCGAGCCGATCCGTATGCCAGAACGACCGCGGAAAATCGAATGCCGTCGGACTGCCGGTTGTCGCTTCGCGCTCGACGGCGGGGCCGCCGGGAAAGCCGAGGCTGAGAATGCTGGCGACCTTGTCGAACGCCTCGCCGGCGGCGTCGTCGAGCGTGGCGCCGATCGTTTCCAAATGCAGAGCGGTGTGGCAACGAAAGAGGCTGGTATGGCCGCCGCTGACGACGAGGCCGACGCATGGAAAGATGTCGCGCTGGGCGGCCAAACGGCACGCGAAGATGTGCGCCTCGATGTGGTTGGCATCGACAAGAGGCACGAGCAGGGCCAAGGCCAACATCTTGGCAGCGCTCACGCCGACCAGCAGAGCGCCGACCAATCCGGGCGTGTTCAGCACCGCGATGCAGCCGATGTTCGTGAGACGAACCTGGGCCTTGCCGAGCGCTTCGTCGAGCACGGGCAGCAGCCGTTGCAGGTGGGCGCGGGCGGCGACCTCGGGCACGACGCCGCCGAAGCGAGCGTGCAAATCGGTCTGCGAGGCGATGACGCTGGAGAGGATGTGCAAATTGTCGTCGAAGACCGCGACGGCGGTTTCGTCGCACGATGTTTCGATGCCGAGGAATAACATGAGGGAATTATATCGTTCCCAGGCGCGAGAGCCTGGGAACGAGAGGTTGGTTACTTCGAGGCCAGCCCCACGTGTTCGGTGCTGATGCGCACCGTGTAGGCGCCGTTCGAAGCATTGTTCCACGGGCTCGGAGCGATGTTGAGGAACAGCTTGCCTTCCTCGCCGTTAGCGCTGTCATAGCGTTCGCCGACGACGAAGGTCTTGCCGGTCTCGCCGATCTTGCCGAGCAGGGTGCCGGCCATGAAGGACGTGCCCTTGCCCGCGGTGTTGTAGCCCTTGGGCCCGCACATGTACTGGCCCGGGCCCTGAGGCCACAGATCGACCTGCCCATCGGCAATGATGAGCAGCCGATGGGTCGAATCGACCAGGATAGCGGTGTCGAGCCATTGATCGGCGGCGCTGCCGTAGCGGGTGGCGTCCACGGAGACTTCCGAGTCGCCGGCGTTGCCGCGCATGTGCAAGGTGCGCAGGTCGGACAGCTTCAAGGTCACGTCGCCGAAATGGACGGAGTGGATCTTGATCGACGAGGACATGACCCGGCCCACGACGGGAAAGTCGTAGGTGTTGATGACGTCCTCTTCCTTCATGCGGAGCTGCTCGGCGGACACCTTTTCGCCGATGCGCTTCATGACGTGGACCGCCCGCTGAGCGACCTCAAGGTCGGGATGGCGCGAGGCCCGCTGCAAGGAAGGAAAGGCCAGGCCGCCCATGAGCACCAGTTCCTTGGCGGCTTCATCGCGATCGCGGAAGGCGTCGCTGCCGAGCTGCTTGATGGCGGTGTCGATCTTGTCGCTGACTCCCTCGGCAAGATGAAGACCAAAATCAATGCGGCGGATCTCCTGAAAGGGAATTGTCAGCTTGCCAAACTTGGTCATGACATCCAGGTTGTCTTGAAGGATGGTCATGCGAACCAAACTGCCGTCGCCGAGACGAACTTCTGCCAGGTTGGATCGAGGAACATCCTTCTTTCCCTGTCCATGGGTCAGGCTGCTGCTCGCGGCCACAACGCTCATTGCGAGCAGAGCCCAGCGCAAAGGATACCTCATTCGTGGACTCCTAACGTTGAAATGGAGTGAGAGCAATCTGCTGGGAGAGTCCAGGCCATCCATAGCCTGCGACGTGGTGGGAGAGAGTGGTAGTGGTCAGTGGTCAGTAAAGCTGACGCCGTCTTGTCTTTACTGACCACTGACCACTGGCCACTGCTGGGGCCACGCACGAGATTGCCCAATAGGCCTACGGGTATTAAAACGCACAATAGGGCTTTTGTGCAAGCCTAATTTGTGCGCGCTGAGTCGGGCGATTGACCAGGTTATCTGCTTTGACTTGCACCTTTTCTCTTGCCCTTTTTCGCTTACCCAATTAAACTCTGAGATGTAAAAGCGGTTCGGTCAAACTGCCTGCGCGATTTTTTTTGCCCTCCCTGACTGCCCCCGCCGGCTTATTCCCACCCCCTGTTCGGAGATTTTCATGCACCGAAAACTGTTGCTCGCCCTTTTTGCAGGTCTTTTGTCAGCCATTCCCGCCCTGGCCCAAGGGCTGGAAAAATCCAAGGATTGGCCGCAATGGCGCGGGCCAGCCCGTGACGGCATCTGCACCGAGACCAACCTCCTGAGCGCCTGGCCCAAGGAAGGTCCGCCGCTTTTGTGGAATTCCAAGGTCGTCAATGGCGGCAAGAATATCGGCTTCGGCTACTCCAGCCTCGCCATCGTCGGCGGCAAGGTCTTTACCATGGGCGGCCACGGCGGCAAAGACGACATGGAATGCTTCGCCTATTGTCTCGATGAGAAAACCGGCAAGCAGCTGTGGGAGACCGCCATCGGTCCGGACAAGGCCGGCGGCTATCCGGGCCCGCGCTGTGTCCCCACGGTGGACGGCAATCGCGTTTACGTTTTGAGCCGGCTCGGCGTTCTCATGTGCCTCGATACGGAAAAGGGCCACGTCATCTGGAAGAAGGATTACCCCAAGGATTTCAACGGCAAAATGATGTCCGGCTGGGGCTTCAGCGAATCCCCGCTCATCGACGGCGACAAGCTCGTCTGCACGCCGGGCGGCAACGATGCGGCCCTGGTCGCCCTCAACAAGATGACCGGCGACGTCATCTGGAAATGCGCCATCGACAAGGTTGGCGGCGCCGCCTACTCGTCCATCGTGGTCGCCGAGGTCGGGGGCATTCGTCAATACATCACGCTGATGCATCCCAGCAAGGGCCTCGTCGGCGTCGATGCCTCCAATGGCAAGTTCTTGTGGAACTACAAGAAAGCGGCCAACGGCACCGCCAACATTCCGACCGCCGTCGTCAAAGGCGATCTGGTTTTCACCTCGACCGGCTACGGGGCGGGAGCGGCCGTCCTGCAGCTCGTTCCCGAAGGCAGCGGCATCACCGCCAACGAGGTCTGGTTTCAAACCGGCAAGACGCTGCAAAACCATCACGGCGGCGTCGTCCTGATCGGCGACTACATCTTCGGCGGCCATGGGCACAATCAAGGCTGGCCGTTCTGCGTCGAGATGAAGACCGGCAAGTTCGCCTGGGAGCCGGTTCGCGGGGCCGGCGACGGCTCGGCGTGCGTTCTCTATGCCGACGGGCATCTTTATTTTCGCTATCAGAACAACGTGATGGCCTTGGTTGAAGCGACGCCGGAGGCTTACAAGCTCAAGAGCCAGTTCAAGCTGCCGACGACGAGCGGCGCTCTCGGCATCGGCTGGACCCATCCGGTGATTCACAACGGCAAGTTGTTCATTCGCTGCGACGATCAGCTGCTGTGTTACGAAATTTCGAAGAAGTAACTGCACCGCCGCTTGCGGCGTAGCGTTCGCCAAGCGTTCGCTATGCCGCAAGCGGCTTTATCCCAGGAGATCCTCATGCTCAAGTATGCGACCATGTTGGTGTTGACCGCCCCGTTCATCCTCGCCGGCGCCACGGCTGCCGACATCGAAAAATCCAAGGATTGGCCCCAATGGCGCGGCCCGCACCGCGACGGCATATCCTCCGAAACCAACCTGCTGCGCGAATGGAACATCGACGGTCCGACGCTGCTCTGGAACTCCAACAAGGTCAACGGAGGCAAGAGCGTCGGCACCGGCTTCTCGAGCATCTCCATCGCCGACGGCAAGATCTTCACCATGGGCGACCGCGGCAAGGACGGCTTCGTCTTCTGCCTCGAGGAAAAGACCGGCAAGCATCTCTGGCAGACGCGCGTCAGCCAGGGCCAGGGCGACGGCCCGCGCTGCACCCCGACCGTGGACGGCGACCGCGTCTACGTCCTGAGCCGGCAAGGCAACCTCGTCTGCCTCGAAACTGCCAAAGGCGGGATCATCTGGCAAAAGGATCTCAAAAAGGACTTCAAGGGCCGCATGATGTCCAGCTGGGACTACAGCGAATCGCCGACCATCGACGGCAACAAGCTCATCTGCACTCCCGGCGGCGACGACGCGGCCCTGATCGCCCTGGACAAGACCAACGGCGAAGTCATCTGGAAGACGCCGATCAAGAATGCCGGCGGCGCGGGTTACGCGTCCGTCGTCATCGCCGAGGTGGGCGGCATTCGCCAGTACATCACGCTGCTCGGCGCCGGCCAGGGCCTGGTCGGCGTCGATGCCAAGGACGGCAAATTCCTGTGGAATTATCCCAAGATCGCCAACGGCACCGCCAACATTCCGACCGCCATCGTCAAGGGCGACCTGGTCTTCACCTCGACCGGCTACGGCACCGGGGCCGCTCTGCTGCAGCTCATTCCCGACGAAAACGGCATCAAGGCCAAGGAGGTCTATTTCCTACCGGGCAACAAACTGCAAAATCATCATGGCGGCATGGTTCTGCTCGGCGACTACATCTTCGGTGGCCATGGTCATAGCAACGGCATGCCGTTCTGCCTCGAGATGCGGACCGGCAAGTTTGCCTGGCCGCCGACGCGTGGCGAGGGCAATGGCTCCGCGGCGGTGGTCTACGCCGACGGCAATCTCTACTTCCGCTACGAGAACAACGTCATGGTCCTGATCGAAGCCTCACCCGCCGCGTACAAGATCAAGGGACAATTCAACCTGCCCGGCGGACTGTCCACGGGTTGGCCGCATCCTGTGGTGCTGCATGGCCGGCTCTACATCCGCGGACAGGATCAGATCTTGTGCTATGACATCTCCCGGAAGTGATGGTTGTGGTCCGGCGCTGTAGCCGCATTCGCAAGAATGCGGGTGAAGCGAGCGATGCCCGCATTCTTGCGAATGCAGCTAAGGGAGTCCTACAACCGGCGATGGCGCTGCACCGGAATCGCCTTGCGAACCCTGGCGACGCGGGCCAGGTCGATCTCGGCGACGGCGAGGCCGGGCCCATCCGCCGCCATGGCCAGCACCAGGCCCCACGGATCGACGATCAGCGAATGGCCGTAGCTCTCCTTGACCTCGTTGTCTTCATGCCGGCCCCATTGACCGGGAGCAATGACATAGCACTGACACTCGATCGCCCTGGCCCTGAGCAGCGTCTCCCAGTGATCGCGGCCCGTCAGCAGCGTGAACGCGGCCGGGACGCACAAGACTTCGGCGCCGCGCTCGACGAGCTGCCGATAGAGTTCGCCGAAACGCAGATCGTAGCAAATCGACAGGCCGAACTTGGCGAGCGCCGTGTGGGCCATGAGCACGTCCTTGCCGGGCATGACCGCCAGGGATTCCTGGGCGCGGACCTGCTCGGAAACGTCGGCATCGAAAAGATGCAGCTTGCGATACACGCCCAAACGCTCGCCGGCGGGGCCGAAGAGAACGCTGGTGTTGTAAACGCGGTCGGGCCGTTCGCTCTTTTCGTTGAAGGAGCCGAGCAGGAGGTGAAGCTTCAGCTCTTTCGCCAGCTTGGCGAAGAGCGTGCAGGTCGGCCCTTCCAGCGTCTCGCCGCGGCGAACTTTCTCCTGGGGCGAGCCGAGGAAGTCCGTGTTTTCCGGCGTGGCGATGAAGGTGGCGCCGCGCTTCGCGGCCTGGCGAATCAGGTCCTCGGCGGACTTCAGGTTCGCTTCGGAATTGGACGTGGAACAGAGCTGGACGGCGGCGGCGAGGAACATGATAGGTCTCCTGTTTCATGATACATGGTTCAGTTTAGAAACTGCCGGGATGGTTTGCCGATTTCTTCGTTTAGCGTTCGCCGAATGCGCCGAACGCTAAACGAAGAAATCGGGCGCTGCGGCAACCCGGTCGCGTGGCTACAATGTTCAAAGAACGCGCTTTCCATCTGTCCACAGGTAAAGGACCATGAGCATCCTCGATCAATTGACAAGCGGGCGGGCACCGGCGATTGTGCCTCTCACCGTCGATCAGTATCACAGGATGATTGCTCAGGGCATCCTGCGCGAAGGGGATGCCATCGAATTGATCGACGGATTGCTGGTCCGCAAAGACCGGGCCGACCAGGGGGGTGATCCGATGTCGCACGGGCCTCGGCATGCATCCGGTGTCAAGCGATTGCAACGGCCATTTCGCCATCTGGAGGAGTTGGGTTATCAGCTGCACAGCCAACTTCCCGTGATCCTCGGTGGCACGCGCGAGCCCGAGCCGGACCTGGCGCTGCTGCGTGGGTCGGCCACAGACTTCGACCGGCGGCTGCCGGAAGCCAAAGATGTTGTCGCCATCATGGAGGTTTCCGACAGTTCGCTGGACTTCGACCGTACCACGAAACAGCGGCTATACGCGGCCGCGGCGATTCCCGTTTACTGGATCGTGAACCTGGTGGATGGGCAGATTGAAGTGTATCAGGATCCCAATCCGACGACAGGCACTTACGCCACACGCACCGATCATCGACTGGGCCAGACGGTGAAACTTTCGCTGGGGCCTGGAGTGGCAATCGAGACGCCCGTTGCCGACCTTATTCCGGCATAATCAAGGAAAACTCACCATGAACCGCTTACCATCCACCGCGGGCCGTCTGATCCTTTTCACGCTTTTCATGGGAGCGACCATGAAACTGGTCCACGCCGATTTGCCGCCGGTGCCCGAGTTGGCCGCGAATGCGGAGCTGCCCGATCCGCTCGTCATGCTCGATGGCACGCGGATCACCACCAAGAAGGCCTGGGTCGAAAAGCGCCGGCCGGAGCTGAAGGAGCTTTTCCAGCACTACATGTATGGCTACGCGCCGCCGGCGCCGAAAAAGATGGACTTCAAGGTCGAACGCGTCGATCCGAAGGCGCTCAATGGCAAGGCGACGCTGAAGGAAGTGACCATTTCCTTCGGGCCGCCGGGGACGCCGAAGATCCATCTGCTGCTGGTGATTCCGAACAAACGGACGGGCCCGGCGCCGGTCTTCGTCGGCATGAACGTTCGCGGCAATCACACGGTGCTGAATGATGACAAGATCGCGTTGCCGACGGCCTGGGTGGGCAACGGCAAGGGCGTCAAAAACAACCGGGCGACCGATGCGGGCCGCGGAACCGAGGTGGACGTCTGGAACATCGAGCAGACCATCGATCAGGGCTACGCGGTGGCCACGCTCTACTGCGGCGACGTCGATCCCGATCGGGCCGACGTGCGTGAAGGGATCCAGCCGCACCTGCGCAAGGAAGGCGACAAGCCGGGGCCAAGCGACTGGGGCACGATCGCCGCGTGGGCCTGGGGCATCCAGCGGGTCATCGATTACCTGGCGACGGACAGCGACATCGACATGGCACGGATCATCGTGGTCGGCCATTCGCGGCTGGGCAAGACCGCGCTGCTGGCGGCGGCCTTCGACGAGCGCGTCGCCCTGGCCATTCCGCTGCAAGCCGGTTGCGGCGGCACAGCGCCGAGCCGCGGCAAGATCGGCGAATCGGTCAAGCAGATCAACGACCGCTTTCCGCACTGGTTCAACGGCGCCTTCAAGGAGTTTAATGAAAAACCGGAGCGATTGCCGTTCGATCAGCACTGTTTGGTCGCCCTGATGGCTCCGCGGCCGGTCTTGTTCGGCAATGCCGTTGAAGATAGCTGGGCGAACCCGGCCGGCCAGTTCGACGTCTTGAAAGCGGCGGCTCCGGTTTACAAGCTCCTCGGCGCCGGCGGGCTCGACGCCAAGCAGATGCCCGAGCCCGGCGTGCTTGTCAGCAGCACGCTCGGGTACTACATTCGCGCGGGCAAGCACTCGATGAGAGCGGAAGACTGGCGAATGTTTGTCGAATTCGCCAACAAACGATTGGTGAAGGGAAAGCAGCCGGAGGCCGAAAAATAGGCAAATGCTTGACAGGATTGCGGCGACACCCTAGACCCCGCCGAAATTTGACTTTCTGATTTTGGACTCTGGAGGAGTCCTAGAAATTAGCCGGTGGTTGAGCGAAGCGATACCACCGGTCTTTGCCAAAACGGTGATTCACGACCCCGGAGGGGTCGCAGAAACCGAATCGCTGCCGCTTCTGCGACCCCTCCGGGGTCGATTGACATGGCCGCTATCGGTTCCGGTGGTATCGCTGCGCTCAACCACCGGCTAATTTCTGGGACTCCTCCGGAGTCCAAATCAGGAGGACAAGCAATGCCTCGTGTGGACATCAAGAGCGATCGGCAATACGAAAAGGCCATTGACGTATTGACTCGCGTTGGCGGCACGTATCAGGGAATCGGGTACAAAGAGCGGTACCTCCTGGTCACTTTGGCGCAGTACGACGCATTGGTAGCGGCTGGTGTGGCCACTCCCATGGGCGTCGTAACGGATCATCGCTGTGGCTCGCACTCGAAAAAGCACCCTTGATTTTGAAGAGATGCTCCACGGACTGCCTAATTGGTGACGAATGCAAACCAGGCATGGTCACGCAATTCGTCCACGGTAACAGGATTGCTGGCAACGACACTCCAAGGTAGAAGCACTTCGTCGGGATTCCGGGCTGCAATAGGTGAAGCCCATCTGGACTCGCATTCCTCGCAATAGACAAAAAGTTCACCAGTTGATTTCGCCCTAACAACCACTTGCCGCCCTTGGCTGCAAATAGGGCAAGAACCAACCACGGCACAATCAAGGTGGTTATTCATAACGTTAGGTTCCGCTCGACTTCTTCACCCGCGGCGCCCGCATCTCTGCCTTCGTGACGCCCAGGTTTTCGAGCAGATACTGATAGATATCCCGAAAGAAAATCTCCTCATTGAAGATCTCCAGCTCGCGCACCCGCGCGATCCGCTTGGCGCTCTCGTCCAGCAGATCGTGAATGGCCGGCATCTGGAACTGGTTCAGCACCGGCCTGAGCGCCGCGAGGGCCGCGTCGCGGTCCACTTCCATGAACGCTTCGAAGAACTGCTTGAAGATGCCGAAATGAGCGGCCTCATCCACCGTGATAAAGCTCAGAGCCGTTTCCAGGGCCGGATCGCCTCCCTTCGCCTGGATGCGCTGCTTCAGATTGCGATAGTTGATGAAGGTCGCCTGTTCCTGGACCATGGCATAAGCGAGCATGCCGAGCTGGCTTTCGTGCGGCAGGTTCCATTCGCGCTCGAAGACGCGACGCTCCAGGTCGGCCATGTACTCGTCGGTGCGGTGCTTCGATTTGAGCAGCCAATCGCCCAGGGCGAGCGAATGCTTGGATTCCTCATAGCCCCAGTTGGCGTAGAACCAGTTGCGGCTCTTGTGCTGGCGAACGATGGGCAGCACCTTCGACGTGTAATCCGGCAAATAGAGCTCGACGCAGCAAAACGTCTCGACGACGTCGGCGATGGCGGGATCGAGGTTGGGATTGCACTCGTTCCACGGAATGTCGCGATCGACGTCCCAGCGGCGTTTCTTTTCCGCCAGGTCGAAGAAGTCGCGGTAGATCCGCCAGAGTTTCCCTTCCAGTTCGGGGTAGGGCAAGGCTTGCGCAGGGTTCATGCCGTTGCTTTCAGTGGAAAAAAAAGGGCGAAAGCCGTCGGAGTCGTCCGATGCAACTTCGCGACGGGTTGCCATCAGTGAGTTTAGAAAACTCGGCGACAAAGTAAAGCGGCGGGCCTCGCCGCAACATTCCTGTCCGCTTGCGCCGGCCTCTTCCGTTGATATTGCTGAAGCGAACGAAACCCCAACAAAACCAGACGCAACCCGCAAAGTTGCCAACCGAACCTAAGGAGATTTAGCCATGAACAAGATCCTGCTCACGCTCGGGGCCCTGACGATTGCTGTTCTGACTGCCGGCCAGGCCGAAGCCAATGGGCCTCACGCCACCAGCCATTACGGTCATGGAAGTTACGGACGGCCGAGCTATGTGAATTATCACGTGAACCATGGCGTCCGCTTCTCGGGCGGTTACTACTACCGCGGCCGGTCGCACTATCACTGGTCGTACCAACGCTTCGACGCCCGCTACGGCTGCACTTGCTACTTCGATCCCTGCTGCTCGACCTGGTACTACTGGTGCCAGCCCGCGGGATGCTACTATCCGGTCAGCTACTGCCCGTATCGCACCTATGTTTTCAGCGGCGGTTGCTCGCAGGGCGGTATTGTGATTCCTTCCGGTCCGGTGGGGCCTGTCGGTCCCGGCACCGGCCCCGTCGGTCCCGGCGTTGGACCTGGCACGGGCAACGTTCCGCCGATGCCGCCGGTTGGTCCCACGGGGGCTCCGGGTGGTTCGGTTCCGCCGGGCAACGGCCCGCCGATCCCGGCTCCGCAGTCTACTTGATTCGGCCCGCGGCCCGCAAGGCAATCGAACTTCCCGAGCTCTTCGTTTAGCGTTCGATTCATCCGGCCGGATGGAGCGAACGCTAAACGAAGACCTCGGGAATTTAGTTTTATTTGCTTAGCGCTCGCATGGCTCGCCGCGGCGCCAACCAGAACGGCGGCAGATAAGCCGGGATGTTCGATAACGGCAGCACCTCCGGCTTGAGATGGATTCCCAGAACGTCGCGCATGAAAGTGCGCCGCTGCTGGATCCTTCGCCAGGCATCGGGATACTTTTGCTCAAACTGCGCCCGCAAGGCTCCGTCGGCCAGGGCGATGCCATCTTCGATGTTCGTCGTGTGATGCGTTTTGGTCGAAGGGATCACGTCCACTTGCAGTGCCATGCCCGAACGCAGTTTTTGCATCGATCCACGAAAGATGGGCGAGCTGACCCATTCATCCAGATGAATCAAATGGCCCGGATTGAGGCTGACGCCGAAGAACGGATCGCCCAGGTGCCGGTCGATGATTTCGAAGAGATGACCGCCCAGAACGCCGATGCCGATGGTCTCGTACCACTCAACGATGGCGCGAAAATACGGAGCTACCAGCTTGTCAACATAGTCTTTCGCCTGGCTGGGAAGCTGGTCCGCCGCGTCTACCAGGAAGCCGCCGCGGGCCGTGTTGCTGCCCCAGTAACCCAGGGCCGCGAACACCGGATCGCCCAATTGCATCGCTCGGCTCGACGGCCCGGCCAGGCCAAGGTGGGTGCGTTCGCCGCTTTGCACCACGGGATGGTAGCACAACGGCAGGCCGATCGGCGTCATCAGTTGAAACGCCTCGAACTCGGTCATGCGCGGCTTCACATGGAAGAGAAGGTTGCGCAGCCCCTGCGAGCTGTGGCTGGCTGTGAATTCGAAGTACGCCAGTTGATCGACGTCGCTCACGGCCCGGAGACCATGCTCCGGCTCCATGAAAATCTCATTGGCGTTGCGCGGGTCGCAACCCAGATCGCGCAACGTATCGACGATGTATGCCGGGATCTCCAGCCATTGGCCCGGCCTGGCGGTCTCGTTCAGCTGAAAGTACTTCCATCCCGCCACGCCGATGCGCTTGCCAATCGAAAGAAGCCCGGCGTCCGTCAGGATCGTCGCCAACGGGGCGCTCGCGGAACGAGGTTGGCTGAGCAGGCTAAACGATTGGTAAAGGACCCGGTTCAGCTTCAGCGGACTGATGGCCGTGTAGGTCATGCACTCGTTGCCGGCCAGAAGCGTCGGCAGCCGGCCCGGTACGAGAATAAGCAAGGATTCCTCGAAACGCGGCTCAAATCCCGTGAGATACGCGAGATTGGCGAAGTGCTCGCGATCGGCGTAGACGAGCAAGGCATCGAACCCGGCTTCGGCCGCACGGCGCTGAGCCGCGGCGACGCGGGCTTCGTAGGTGGCCGGCGGAATGATTGGTTCGGTGCGCGGAACGCCGAACTCGGGCAGGGTTAGCTCGGCGAGTTCAACTTGCATGAGTGCTCCGATCTGGTCCGTGGGTCAGGATTCCGATCCTGACGTGGCATAAGTGGGTCAGGATTCCGATCCTGACCGCCTTTTCACCCGGTCAGGATCGGAATCCTGACCCACAGAGTGCTAACGCCCACTCACCTGGTATGGCAACGGCTTGCCCGCCAGTCCAGCGACCAGGTTCTCGATCGACATCTGAGCCATGCGCAATCGCGTCTGTTCGGTGGCGCTTCCCAGGTGCGGCGTGATGGTGACATTATCGAGTTGCAAAAGCGGATGATCGCGCGGCAACGGCTCCGGATCGGTCACATCCAGCCCGGCCGCGCAGATCGTTCGCCGGGTCAAGGCCTCCGTGAGCGCGTCGGTATCGACGACCGGCCCACGGGCGACGTTGATCAGGATGCTGGTCGGCTTCATCCGGGCCAGCTCCGCCCGGCCAATGAGATGGCGCGTCTCAGCCGTGAGCGGCACCGTCAGCACCACGTAATCAGACTGGGCCAGCAGCTCATCCTTCGAGGCATACGTCACGCCCAGTTTCTGCTCGGCGTCCGGTTTCCGCTGGCGATTGTGGTAGAGCACGGTCATGTTGAAGCCGAGCGCTCGTTTGGCGACCTGCGAGCCGATGCGGCCCATGCCGAAGATGCCGAGCGTGGTCCCGTGAATCTCGCGGCCCAGCAGATAGGACGGATCGTAACGAAGAAAGCTCGGCCCACGGGCATAGCGATCGCCTTCCGCAAGCCTTCGCCCGGTCGCCAGCAGCAGGGTGAAGGCCATGTCCGCGGTGGCGCCGTCGAGGATGCCCGGCGTGTTGCCGACCGGAATGCCGCGCTTCGTCGCCGCGGCCACGTCGATGTGATCGACGCCGACGCCGAAGTTGCTGACCACGCGCACGCCGGGCAGCCGATCGAGCAGGACGGCGTCCACGGTCGGATGGCCATAGGTGTAGATGGCGGAGATGGCCTCGCCCTCGCACTTCGGGCTTTGCGCCCAATCCCAGGGAAGCAGCTCGACGCTGTCCTTGAGCATGTCCGCGATGGCCGGGGACAACGGCAGGTCCGCGAGAACACGAGGCGTGGCACGTGGGGGCATGGTTAAAATCCGCTTGAAATGAGTGTCCTGGTCATGCACGGAACCTCGCCCCCGATTGCTTCGTTTAGCGTTCGCAGGATGTTGCGAACGCTAAACGAAGCAATCGGGAAGTCATAAGTCGGCACCTTCAAATGCAGGTCGAATGACGACTTTCATGATATGAATTGCTTGCACTCCCGCCGCGGAATTCATATTAGAGCAGTTGACGTAGGTCAGGCTTCCAGCCTGACGCTATCGTCAGGCTGGAAAGCCTGACCTACGTTAACAGTTGCCCGTGGTCCGTGGCCTGGTATCAACATGAGCATCTTCGTCGGCTGGGCGGTTGTCGGTCTGGTGTCGGCCCTCTTTCTCGTGGGAGTGGTGCTGGCCGTGCGTTCGATGTCGGCCCCGGATCCCGCCAGGCCCACACGCGTGCTGCTCGTCCTGCTGCGGCTGGCGATCGGCTGGCACTTCTTCGTCGAGGGCATGGACAAGGTGCACACTCCGGCCTGGACCAGCGCCGGTTACCTGCGCGAGGCGACTGGGCCATTGGCGCCGCGCTTCCGCTCTCTCGCCGGGGATGCGCTCGTCGATGCCCTTGAAGTTCAGAGCGATGGCAGCATTTCCAGCGTGCTGGATCGGGATTGGGAAAACTATCTTGCTGCGTTCGAGCGATTCTACGAGTTGAGCGAGGGCCAAAGCCACGAGGCGGCAGCGGCGATGTCTCGGGCCAAGATCGAGGCTGCCAAGCTTCTTTCGTCCACGCCGAAAATCGTGGAAAAAATCGCTGCCTATCCGCCGCCGCTCAAGGTGCCCATGACCATGGCGGAACGGCTCAAGGAGTACGACGAGCTCAAGCAGCGCGTGCGCGAAAAAGAAGAAGAGGACTTGCCGCTCTACGGCAGCGCCGCCTTCGATGCCTGGAAGACCGCCAAGGCGAACGCCAATCGCTGGCGAGCCGAGCTGCAAAAGGACCTGCTGCTGCTGAACAAGCAAATGAAGCGGGTCCTGCGCGACGTGCTCTTCCAAATCCTCGATGATCAATTGCCGGCCGAGAAGGGGAAGAAGATTCAAGCCGCCGTCAAAAAGCTGCGCGATCAGGCTGGCAAGGAAGTCGCCGCCGCCGATGCCAGAGACTGGGATGCCATCGACAGCATGCTTGATAAGCGCGATGCCGCAATCACCGATCTCTATCGAGCCGTGTTCGTGCCGGCCGATGACGCGAAGTTGCCGGTCGATGCCCAGGCCGCCTTGATTCGCGACAACACCCTCGAACGGCGCGGCAAGGATCAGCCGAGCTTCGATCCGCTGCTAACGCCCGTTTCCAGGCCCTGGGGGCAGTGGGACCTGCTCGACTGGTCGGATCACATCGTCAAGTATGGCCTGGCCGCGGTCGGCGTCATGCTGCTGGTGGGGCTGGCGACGCGGTTGGCGTGCGTGGCGGGGGCGGCGTTTCTGCTGATGTTCTTCCTGGCGATGCCGCCGTTGCCGGGTTGGCCGGAGAGCCCGCGCGTCGAGGGGCATTATCTGTTCATCAACAAGAACGTCATCGAGATGCTGGCTCTGCTTGTGTTGGCCACGACGCGGAGCGGGCGCTGGTCGGGACTCGATGGCGTTCTGCAGTTTTTGAATCCCTGGCGCTGGCGAAAGCCGGCCGAGGCGGGTAAAATAACGTGATTGATTGGAAGGATCGTTCAAGGAATAACTTTCCGATTGGAATGGAGTTGCCCCCACCCCGCTTGCGAGACCGCTGAAAAAGTCTTTTCAAATGCGCGGGGCATTGCAACAATTGCTTTATTGTCCGCTGTTCGTTTTTTGAGATAACACCATGGATGCCGCAACTAATTC
>Ga0182024_10011974_pt1 | contig 17271 bp, 13 predicted proteins | sample P32metaG_FD_120480 | JGI IMG/M metagenome (GOLD analysis project Ga0182024, IMG submission 120480) | Permafrost microbial communities from Stordalen Mire, Sweden - P3-2 metaG (Illumina Assembly) | ecosystem: Environmental > Terrestrial > Soil > Wetlands > Permafrost | place: Sweden: Stordalen...
ATCTCGGTTCCAGCGACCAAGTCCCGGTTGGCGCGGGCTAAAGTTGCGCTGCGCAAATCCATGGTATCGACGGGTGAGCGCGTCGCCGCCGCAAGCTGAGCTTTGTGGGAGGCACGCAATGGACAGGCCGGACAAAGCGACGTCCGAACTGGTCATGATGTTAAGCACCACGCAGTGCATGGGGACGAGGAGGCGATTTGCCGACCTCGTGATCGGTGGACTGCTGGTGGCGTTTGCGATTGGCGGATTCGCCATGTGACAAAGGAGCATGCGTCGCAGCCGGCGGCGCTGCGACTCCCTATTTGCGTGCGGGTACAGAGGAGAAGAGCGGTACAAGGCCTTCTGCAAGCGTGGGGTGTGTGATCGTCATATCGCGTAATACGGTGTACGGTATCCCTGCCCTCATGGCCAACTGGACGGTCGCCATGGTTTCGCCGGCGCCCACGCCGAAGCCCGTAAATCCGAGGATCGTGTCATCCGTGGTGCTGACCAGCGCCTTAAGAAATCCCCTGGTCTCCGCCATGGTGCGGGTCCGCAGAACAGCGGCCATAGCGATCTTCGCCAGCCGGTAAGGGGTGCCTTGCCGCTTCGCTTGCGATTCGTCCAGGCCCACTCGGGCGAGTTCAGGATCGGTGAAGAGGCAGGATGGCACTTGCCTTCCCGTCGTTGTCCGGTGGGCGCCAGCAAGATTGTCGCGGACGATGCGGAAGTCGTCGAAAGAGATATGAGTAAAGAACGGACTACCGGCGCAGTCGCCGAGCGCCCAAACCCCGGGAGCGCTCGTTTCCAGCCGTTCATTTACCTCGACAAATCCTTTTTTGGTGGTTTTGATTCCGGCCAATTCAAGGCCAATGCCTTCCGTATTGGGCAAGCGGCCGGTCGCTACCAGAAGGTGCGAACCTTCGACGATGATTTCGGACCCGCGCCGGGAACCATGCAGGCGAACCCCTCGTCCCGACTTTCCTTCTACGCGCCCCAGGTTGGTATTTGCCACTGTGACAATGCCTTCATCCTGGAAGAGTTGCGTCAGCGCCTGGGAAACATCCTGATCTTCGCGGTGCACCAGGCGATCATTCCGTTCCATGATGGTGACGCGACTGCCCAGGCGCCGCATGGCCTGGGCAAATTCCAAACCGACATAGCCGCCGCCAAGAATCAGCAAATGTTCCGGCACGATGTCGAGTTCCAGCGCTTCCACATGCGTAAGCGGAGAGGATTCAACCAGACCCGGTACGTTGCCGATGAGTGCCCGGGTCCCCGTGTTAATGAAGACCTGCTCGCCATGGACAACGCGTTCCCCTCCCCCTGGCAGTGAGACTCTCATAGTTCTGTCGGCAATGAAGCGACCTTCCCCCATGACAATCTCTGCCTTGCTGCGGCGGAAGTTGTCCAGGTGCACTTGCAGCAGACCTTCGACCATCTGGCGTTTGCGTGCCCGTACGCCCGGCATGGAAACGGTCCACTTGTCGGTCAGCATGCCGAACTCTTCGCCTCTTTGGAAATAGGAGGCTACCTTGGCTCCATGAACGAGATTCTTGCTCGGCAGGCAGGCGATGTTGGGGCAGGCGCCTCCGATATATTTGCGCTCGATGACTGCAACCCGTTTGCCGCTCGAACCCAGGTGCCAGGCCATGTACTTTCCGGCCTCTCCACTGCCCAGCACAACGGCGTCGTATCGCTCAACATCGGCCATAGGGGCTATCTCCTATCACCCTGCGTGACCCGCACCTCAACACTTCTGGCTGCCATCTGATCTGCTGAAAATTGCATCTCACCTACCGTAGCGGGAGCACTGACTTACCCTCTTGTTACGGCTTGCGCATAGTTTGCTTTTATTGCTGTAACCAGCGAGAAAAGTTTGACGGCACCAGCAAAGGGAGAAAATTAAAGCGCGTCTCACGGGCCGCGTGCATCCATCAAACGTAGCGTGCTCGAGCGAGAATCTCCAGCGCGGACAAAAGGAGACAATAATGGCAACAGCAGAAAAAATTGAATCGAAGAATGAAAAAGCTTCGGTGAAGAACGTTGGACAGTTGGATCATGCCGCAGTGGAAGAAATATCAGGCGAGCTGCGTCCCTTGTTGGCCGACACTTTCGCCCTCTACGTAAAGACCAAGAATTTTCACTGGCATATGACGGGCAAGAACTTCCGCGATTATCATCTGCTTCTGGATGAGCACGGCGACCAGATTTTTGCCATGACCGATCCCATCGCGGAGCGAGCCCGCAAGTTGGGGGGAACCACCATTCATTCCATCGGCGAGATCGCGACTCATCAGCGGCTCAAGGACAACAATGCCCAACATGTTTCCCCGAAGGCGATGCTCAGCGAGCTGTTCGCAGACAATCGGCAGCTGACGGCGTTTCTCCGCTCCGCTCACGAGGTATGCGAGCGGCACAACGATGTTGCCACCACCAGCCTGATCGAGGTTTGGATCGACGAGACGGAGCGCAGGTCCTGGTTCCTCGGCGAAATCGTTGACAGCCTTGATTGATTGTCGTGGAAATTGAGTTGGGGCGGCGAATGCAAGGTCCTACTGCATACGTATTCGCCGCCACTCCCCGGGCGTAGTCGCGAGCAACTTGCGAAAGGCTCGGATGAAACACGCCTGATCGGCAAACCCGCACTTCAGCGCAATCTCTACCATGGGTAGGCCGGAATGCAGCAGGAGTTCCTTGGCCGCGTCAATGCGTTGGCGTAGAAGCCAGCGGTAGGGCGGTTCGCCGGCGGTCTGCTTGAAGGCGCGCACGAAATGACTGACAGATAGTTTGCATTCGCGTGCCACTTGAGAAAGCGCTATCTGCCCATCCAGGTTTGCCTTCAACATTTCCGTGGCGCGGTGTAGTTGCCAGGGGGCCAAGCCCCCGCGCACAACTGATGGTGCAGGTTTAATCCCACCGTAGGTGCGGGCTATGTATGCATGCGCGGCCAACACCAGGTGGTCGACGTACAGTTCGGCGGCAACTTCGGGTCTCTCCAGCACGGGCAAGAGGCACAACGCCAGATTCTTCAATCTGGCATCGACCTTGCCAAAAGGCCAGGATAAGGTCTCGCATCGGCAACCGTCATTTTCGTCGGCGAACTCATCCAGAGCGGCACGAGACACATAAAACTGCACCATATCGAAGGCACTTCCCAGATACATGGAGGGGTCCTGCTCCAGGGGGAGGATGCTGACGCTGCCATCCTCTTGTGCCGTCTCGACCGGCGCCGGCCGTCCATGGAGCCAGAGTTTCACTGGCGAGACTGGCCGCAGGTGCAACTGAACGGTGAAGGCTCTTTCGCACGGAAATGGTGTGGTCCTGTCAGCGAGGCCCGTCTCAGAGCGCAGCCGGGTAATGGCGAGATGCGCCCGGTGACGGGTCTTGACACTAATCATGGGCGCGTTCGTCAGGTGCAGGTGCTTGGCCATGCGATTTCCGTAGGTTCCTGCTTCGACCAAACTGAGCGCATGCCCCACACGCGCCCTCTTTTTGGCGGCAGGAAGCACCTTTGGCGAAATGACCCCAGGAAATGGGCTGACGGTATCGACGGCAAACTTAGCACTCAGCATTCGCGGACCACCTTTCGTACCAATCGCGGGAGGAGCGTGCAGCGATGAGTTCAAGTTAATGATCCATTCGCCGGCACGAAACCCTCATTCGGGCGGATCTCAAGCAACCATTTGGAAGAAGCAAAGTAAGATGAACAACGCGGTTGGTCGATGATAGATAAAAGCGCTTCCGACGGCCAAAACCGCATGGTTACTGGGCAACGGTCGGCAACCCCGGCAAGCAGACGCTGCGGGGACCATCAAATTCGAGAGCTGGAGAACAATCCTTTCGAGGGGGGTGGGACACCCTGTTAGGAGTGGTTTCAACGTGGAGGAGAAAGACGCTTGAAGAAAATATTTGTAGCTATTCTGTGCCTGCTAGCCGTAAGCCCAATGCTGGCGGGGGCGCAGGCTGAGCAGGCAATTGATCCTGCTCTCGGTATTTCAACCCTGCAGCTATGGCCAAGTGGAGCACCGCAGGTAGCGGGCACCGACACACCCGATCTGCCCACGCTTACCCTTTTCCTTCCCCAGAAAGGAAAAAGTACGGGATCGGCGGTGATCGTAGCCCCTGGGGGATCGTACCTCGGTCTCGCCAGCAATCTAGAAGGCCGCCAGGTCGCTGACTGGTTCACCTCCCGGGGTGTCATCGCTTTTGTGCTCAAATACCGGCTGGGTGCGAAGTACCTGTATCCCATTCCACTTGAGGATGCGCAACGCGCAGTAAGGCTGGTACGGTCCTTAGCTTCTGACTACGGTTTTGCCCCGGAACGTATCGGCTTTGTTGGCTTTTCCGCGGGAGGGCACCTGGCAGCAGCCACCGGTACGCTCTTCGACGCTGGCAAGCCCGACTCGGCCGACCCAGTGGAGCGGCTGAGCAGCCGGCCTGATTTCCTGGTACTCGGCTACCCCTGGCTCAACGCCATGCAGCCCAGCGGGCACTACATCACCTACTGCTCGCGGATCAAAACCATCCCGGCGGAAACCTGCAAGCTGGACGAGCAGAAATATACCCCCAGCCTGCACGTGACTCCGCAAACCCCAACCACGTTTATCTACAGCACTACAGACGATCAAACGGTCCCCATCAGCGCCAGCGTCAATTTCTACAACGCGCTGATCGCCGCCAGCGTCCCGGTAGAGATGCATATCTTCCGTCACGGCGATCACGGCAGCGGACTGGGAGCGGGCTTCGCAGCGCTGGACCTATGGCCGGTTCTGCTCGAACAATGGCTTCGGGATCAGGGTCTGCTCACTCCCATCCCCAAGCCGTGAGCCGGCAGCCCAATTGCTGAGTTGGCGGTTGCGAGTTTTTTGCTCCTCCTTTGATGGCCTGAACGAAAGGGTGCGGCTGCAGGTAAGCCAACCAGCTAAACGCCCCAAATCCGCATCTACCTGATTCTGCCCTTTTTTGTTGCAACTACATTCAATTCAGTTAAGACAGGACTCACACCATCATGGCCGCAATGACGATGACTGAACCCCGCACGACCCCGATCAGAGAAGGCTTACCTCACCCGCGAGGCGCAACCTGGGACGGGAAAGGCACCAACTTCGCTTTGTTCTCGGCCCATGCCACCAAGGTAGAGGTCTGCATTTTCGACGAAGACGGCGAGCAGGAACTGGAGCGGATCGAACTGCCGGAATACACCAATCAAATCTGGCATGGTTATCTTCCCGATGTCCGCCCGGGCGCGGTGTACGGCTATCGCGTCCACGGACCTTATGAACCCGAGGCTGGGCACCGCTTCAATCCCAATAAGCTACTGCTCGATCCTTACGCGGTCGCCCACACAGGCCAGCTGAAGTGGGACCCGGCGGTCTTCGGCTACAAGATGGAGTCTGGTGACGACACGACTTTCGACGAGCGCGATAGCGCCCCGTTTATGCCCAAATGCGTGGTGGTGGATCCCAATTTCGATTGGCACGGTCAAAGTGTGCTGAGTGAGGTTCGGGTAGCCTTCGACGACACGATTATCTATGAGCTGCACGTCAAGGGCTTTACCAAGCTCTTCCCCGGAATGCCAGAGCATCTACGCGGCACTTACGCGGGCTTGGGGGAAGAGGCGGTGGTCAAGTACATCAAGCAGCTGGGCGTTAGCTCGATTGAGTTGCTGCCGGTCCATTTCTTTATCAATGACAGCCACCTGTTGGAAAATGGCCTGACCAACTACTGGGGCTACAACAGTATCGGGTTCTTTGCCCCTGATACGCGCTATGCGGCCGACCGCAGGCACGCGCTCCGCGAGTTCAAGGAAATGGTTGCGCGCTTTCACGACGCCGGGATCGAAGTCATTATGGACGTGGTTTACAACCACACCGCGGAAGGAAACGAACACGGCCCCACTCTATCGTTCAAGGGAATTGATAACGCAACTTACTATCGTTTGCTGCCCGACAATCCGCGCTATTACATCAACGATACCGGTACCGGCAATACTCTGAACCTCAGTCACGCTCGAGTGATCCAGATGGTCACGGATAGTCTGCGATTCTGGGCGGAGCAGACGCGTGTAGACGGCTTCCGGTTTGATCTCGGAACTATTCTGGCGCGGGAACCCAACGGATTCGACAATCAAAGTGGATTTCTCAAGGCGTGCAGTCAGGATCCATGCCTCTCCAGAATCAAGTTGATCGCCGAGCCGTGGGATTTAGGGCCTGGTGGTTACCAGGTGGGCGCCTTTCCTCCTGGCTGGGCAGAGTGGAATGACAAATTTCGCGACACAACGCGCAAGTTCTGGATCGGAAATGCCCCGGCCGGCGCCTTGACGGAAAGCCTGTGTGCCTGCCCCTCCATCTTCAATCATCAGGGACGCAGACCGTGGGCTTCGATCAACTTCGTTACCGCACACGACGGCTTCACCTTGAACGATCTCTTCTCCTACAACGAGAAGCACAACGAAGCCAACGGAGAAGACAACAAGGACGGCAGTTCAGATAACAACTCCTGGAACTGCGGCGTGGAAGGTCCTACCGGCGACCCCGAGATCAACGCGCTGCGCCAACGGCAGATACGGAATGTTCTGGCGACGTTGCTGCTGGCCCAGGGAACACCGATGGTATTGGCCGGCGATGAGTTCGCGCGCACGCAAAACGGCAACAATAATGCCTATTGCCAGGATGACGAGATCAGTTGGGTCAACTGGGAGCTGCTCAAGAAGAACCAGCACCTGGCTACGTTTGCCCGGCGGCTCATGAGGATGCGGCATAGGTACCCCATCCTGCGCCGCAATCTCTTTCTCACCGGCCAATATAACGAGGAGCTGGGGGTAAAAGATCTAACCTGGATCAACGCCAACGGATCAGAAATGGAGCAGGAGCATTGGGGTGACACAAACATGCGCTGCTTCGGCATGCTGCTGGATGGGCGAGCCCAGGTAACCGGCATCCGCCAGAGAGGAAAGCAAGCGACACTCCTGATCGTGATCAATGACCATCACGATCTGGTTGAATTTACTTTGCCTGAATGCTCCGGTGGGGATACCTGGTCGTTGTTGATCGACACGAATGTTGCGGACAACAGCGAAGAGGGGAGCTTTAAGGTCGGCGATTCCTATGGAGTCACGGCACGCTCATTGCTCGTGTTTGCCCTGGAAGCGGCCGCGCAATAACGGATGGCGTTCCCATCCTTGAACTCCAAACCGGTTCAAGGATGGGGCATCTTTTTTTACTTCATCACCTGCCAGTTGTTGCCGTTCATCACCAGCGAATCCTGTCCCGGCTGGCTATGCGCGAGTGCGGCGCCTACCGATGAAAAGGCTGTTTGCACTTCCTGGGACTTGGCCCAGGCCGGAACGTCGGCAAAGCTGTAGTGGTAGTTAACCTGTGCCGTCTTCAAGCCGGAACCGTTGACGCCGCTGACAAAGCTATCGACGGCATCGACAGCCCGGTGGCCAAAACAGAAGTTACCATAACCTGGCTGGGTCGTATCAGGCGTCCAGGCAGAACGTCCCTGGTCCGACAAATCGTAGTTGTTCACCTGCTTTGAGGCGATGATGAATACCTTTTTCTCCGCGGTGGTGCGGGTAAGCAGGCCGGCATCCGTAAGGGCGTCGAAGCCCTCTGTCTTAGCGTCGTCAGAGGTCGCGGCCTGCACTGGAAATTTCTTGGCATCCTGCCAGATGCAGGCGGGATGAGCCTTGTAGTAATCGTTGATCGCAGTTTGGTAATTCATTTTGGAATCGTCTTGCTTATTACAACCTGCGAAGAAAAGCATGGCAGCGCAAACGATCACTGCTCTCGATTGGTTGTACCTGGTCATCAAAAAATCCTTTCTGTTCCGAGCTGAGCAGGCGATAGGATGCTTTCCTTAGGCTCTGCTGTTGCTAGCCACCTCCTCCCATCGTTCATCTCGACAAGCTGAAGGGAGGGTACGTATGCTCACTGGTGAGGTGAGCAATGAACGTGGAACAGGATTGGGCTTCGATGTTGGCGGTCGCGATCCGCGAAGCCCGCACTGGCCTGGCGGAAGGTGGCCTGCCTATTGGTGCAGCAATGTTCAATAGCCAGGGGCAGTTGCTCAGCTCCGGGCACAATCGACGGGTACAGCAAGGCGATCCGTCGGTGCACGCAGAGACCGATGCTTTTCGCCGAGCGGGCCGGTTGCGTTCGTACAGGGATGTCGTCATGGTGACTACGCTGGCGCCTTGCTGGTATTGCAGCGGGCTGGTGCGCCAGTTCGGCATTCGCACGCTGGTCGTAGGGGAGAGCAGGACCTTTGGCGGCGGCCTCGAATGGCTACGCGGGGCCGGGGTGAGGATTTTTGATCTGGACTCTGAAGAATGCGCGCGCATGATGGAAAGTTTCATCCGCGACTTTCCGGAGATCTGGCACGAAGATATTGGTGAAGACGGCTAAGCAGATCAAAATGTGTCCATCACGGTATCGTATTTAGCTGGGACACATTAGACCCACAGCCCCCGCAGATTTCGTCGTCTTCTGCCAGAGCGTGACAGAGGAAGTTATGCCCGTGGCCGTTCCAAACCAGTCGGCGAAGGTGTTTGGTGACGAGTAGGCAGATCCTGCGTTCACGCTGAAAGCCATGATGTTGGTTTGGCATGGAATTGGGCTGGCCATCCCGTTGGTCACAATGCCATAGGAAGCGATAACGTTGAGATAACCCGCGGCGAGCATGGCCGAGGGTGGCCAGCCCATGATCAGTTCCAGCCGGGGGGCCTCGGCGGCCGCAGTAAAGCCCACAGGGCCGGCGGCCACCACCCGGTTATCCTGCCCAGCGACTTCTCCCTGGACATTGATCGTTCCATAGGGCCTGGTCTGGCCATTCGAAAACACGAAGCCACCGTTGCCGCTGTACTTGATGAGCTTGCTGCCTTCGACAACGCTATTCTTCGAAGTAAGGGCCGGAATAAAACTAAAGCCCAGCGATATCCTCAGATCGAATGGCACTGCTCCTACGAGGATGGGAACGTGATAGGCCGCTTTGGAGAGCGGGGCACTCTTCAAAAGCTCAGCCGGCCAGGAGGTGATCTTGGCCGTGGACCCGGGCTTCATGGCATCCGTGGCGACGGCAAACCACTTCAGCTCGGCCTGGCCGCTGAGGTCAAAATTGGTAAAGCTCAAGTTGGTCACTTCACCATCTTTGATTTGCATCTTGACGGCCGAAACGAAGTTGCTGAGGTAACCTACTCCTTCGTACGCCAGCGTTCCCTGGCTGCCTCCAAATTTAATGGTCGCCCGAACATCGATGCGATCCTTGCCTGGCGTGAATTTGACGTGGTAATTGTAACCGCCGAAGTCTACATCGAAGTCAGCGATGCCCTCTTGAGTAGATGTAGACCTGTCCGCTTGCATCCTGCTGAAATCTATCCTGTACGTGCCTTCCAGCCGGCCTTCCTTGATGGCGTCGGTGATTTTCGCTGGTCCTGTTTTGAGCACGTAACCGTCTCCGGTATCTTTAACATCCACCACCGTGCACAGCGCCAGGCCGGAAAGCAGGAGCACGCCTCCGGGCTGGAGGTTAGCGATCTGGCTGGCCGAGGAGTCAAACACGTAGCTTCCGTCCCGGCGGATGGCGACCAGGTGGCGCATGGTGTCGCCTCTGCTGATCACGGTGACGCCATCCTGATAGGTCACGTTGTACGCGGTGGTGCCGCCTTCCATAGGAGAAAATCGGGGAAGATACACCGGGCCGCTGAAATGATTTCCGTGATATCCGCTCGCTTGCACGCTTAGGTTGGGGTCCTGGGGTTTGCCCCGCGCCGCGGTTTCATTCGGATCGGCGTGGTTCCTGCACGCTGAAAGCATCAGGAGTGCAGCGACCGAACCGGTTACCAATATGCTCGTGCGCATCACGGTTCCTCAAAGTCCAGCGGGCTCAAGAATTCTTCGAATAGTACAGCCTCGGGGCCGATCGGGAAAGATGCCGATTACAATCGGCTCAGTACAATTCACCTCTTTGAGAAGGCAAGCAGGCACGGGAGATGAAGCATCGGTCCGCCGCATCCGCGCGAAAAGCTATTTCTGCGCTGTTTGTCGCCAACGAGGAGCACGCAGTGATGAGCCAGCTACTTGAATCAAAGCGGATCGTGATCGCTACCATCGGCTCACTTGGGGACCTTCACCCTTGTCTTGCTTTAGCACTTGAGCTCATGCGGCGCGGCCATCAAGTCACGATCGCAACCACACCTTATTACGCTTCCAAGGTGGAGGCTTTGGGAGTCACTTTCCAGCCGATGCGCCCTGATTGGAATCCGACAGACCCAGAGCTAATCCGGCAATGTGACGACTTGAAGAAGGGTCCGGAAGTGCTCTACCGGAAAATGCTTCTACCGGAGCTGAGAGGAACTTATACAGATCTTCTGTCTGTGGCGCGTGATGCTGACCTCTTGATTGCCGGGGAACTTGTATACGCTGCGCCGCTTGTCGCGGAAAAGCTCAAGTTGCCTTGGGTCTCAGCCATTCTGTCGCCGTTCTCGTTTTTTTCTTCGTTTGATCCATCGGTCATGGTCAATGCCCCTGCGCTGATACATCTACGCAAAGCAGGTCCATCGGTTTACAGAGCCGGGCTAAACATCGGCCGGCTAGCAACGAAACACTGGTCGAATCCAGTACGTGACCTCAGGCGGGAACACGGGCTGCGACTGGAATGCGATCCAGTGTTTCGAGACAAGTTCTCTCCTTATCTCGTTCTGGCGCTCTTTTCGCGCTGGCTCGCCGAGCCACAGCCAGATTGGCCTCCGCAAACATCCCAGCCTGGTTTCGTTTATTTCGAGGCCCCGACTGTGGGCACACAACTTCCGTCGCTACTGTCCGACTTCCTGGCTTCCGGAACTGAGCCCATCGTTTTTACGCAAGGATCGACGGCAGTTCACAGCCCGGGAGATTTCTACAAGGTGAGTGCGATTGCGGCGAAGCGTTTGGGCCGGCGCGCGGTGCTGCTTGGCGCTATAGACGGTTTGGAGGTCGATTCGACCGACCTTCTCACGTTGCCGTATGCGTCCTATTCGCAATTGTTTCTCCATGCCATCGTGAATGTGCATCAGGGCGGTTCTGGAACAACAGGCGAAGCGCTGAGAGCAGGCCGACCGATGCTCATTGTTCCCTATGGTTGGGATCAGCCTGACAACGCCGCCCGGGTGGAACGGCTGGGTGCAGGACTCCACGTTCCCCGAAGCCAATACACTGTCGAAACAGCTACAGCCGCCCTTAAGGCACTCCTGGATAATTCACGTTTCTCGGTTCGAGCAGCGGCAGGGGGAGCGCAAGTGGCTACAGAAGATGGACTCGCATCGGCTTGCGATGCGATTACGGCGGTCTTTTGGAAAACCGCTTAGCGCCGTTTTCTTTCTTGCTATGGGCCAATTTTACTTCAACATAATCCTTGCCATCTAAACGCTTTGAATTCCCTTCATGGAGGCTTGCCACCGGAAAGGAGGATGGGTTATCGTTGGGCTTCTCCAGTGAAGGCAGGCAGCAAATGGAAAGTCTCGCGATTCTGGGTGGGCACGCGGTGCGGACCAGCCCATTCACACCCTGGCCACTGTTCTCGGATAAGGAAGAGACGCGATTGCTGGATGTGTTACGCGGTCGAGCCTGGGGAGGGCAGCCGTTTCCGGGAAAGTACTCCGTCCTGTTCGCCACCGGTTTTGCCAAGCTGCACGACACCGCCTACGGCCAATGCGTAAACACCGGCACGGTTGCCATCCAGGCCGCGCTCAAGGCTATCGATATCCGCCCTGGCGACGAAGTGCTGGTCCCCGCCTATACCTGGGAGGGGACAGTGGGGCCGGTGCTGCTGGTGAACGCAGTTCCGGTGTTTGTCGATGTCGACCCTGAAACCTATTGCATGGACGCGGCAGCCGCCGAGGCCGCCATCACTCCCAAGACTCGTGCCATCCTGCCCGTGCACCTGGGGATGCGGTTCGCTGACATGGATGCACTGCCTGAGATCGCCCGCAAACACTCACTGAAGATCATCGAAGACTGTGCCCACGCGCACGGCGGCAAGTGGCGGGGCAAAGGTGCGGGGTCGATCGGTGACCTGGGAGCCTTTAGCTTCCAGTCGAGCAAGCTCATCACCTCCGGCGAAGGCGGCATCGTGCTGACCAACAACCTCGAATACCACGAGCGCGTGCAAACCTATATCAATGCCGGCCGCGCCAGCGAGACCGACCAATTCCATCATCGGACGATTGGCTTCAACTACCGGCTGGGTGAGTTTCAAGCCGCACTCCTTTCGGCCCAACTGGAGAGCCTGCCCGACCAGGCCAAGATCCGCATGGCAAACATGGCCTATTTTGAGCAACAGCTCGCGAAAACCGTAGGCATCGGATTCTTGAAGCCAGAGCCGCGCATCACCACCCTCGCTCCCTACGGCTTTGTGCTGAAATACTTCGCCGAACACGTGAAGGACATCCCCCGCGCCGCGTTCGTGGCCGCTCTGCAACTGGAAGGTATACCCTGCGACGGTTTGTTCTATGAGCCGGTCTATCGCAGCTCACTGTTTCCACTCGATCCGGCCGATTTCCCCGCGCTGAGTTGGGGTCGACCGCAGCCGCTGGACCTGAAGACCATGTACACCTGTCCAGAATCAGAAAAGGCAGCGTATCGGGAAGCGATCTGGTTCCCGCACCAGATCTTCCTCGGCCCGCGCAGCGACATCGACGCTATCGTAGAGGCGATGCACAAGGTTCTCACGCATATCGAGAGCCTGTGCGACCTGGATCACAAGGCAATCCGCAACCAGCGGCTCTCACGCGCAGACCGTGAGAGTTAATACGTGCCTCCGGTAGGCTTGGGCACCCTGGCACGACAGCCATCCTGCCTGCCTTCCGTGGCATGCAGCGGGCCAAGCAGATCGAGGTGTTTTCGCGCAGCTTGTCGAAATTATTCCTTTGTCTTGAGCAAGTGGGCGTTGTCGTGAAGGAATTTTTCTATGTCATCCTTCATGCCCAGGACCTTGGCCCACTGTTCTTTGTAGAGCGTCACCGGGAACCGGCCCACTCCGTACAACGATACTGCCCCCTTTTCGCTCACTTTTAAGCTCAGCCCACGCACGCTTTTATTTTTCAGCTGATCGTTTTCTGCACGGAGCCTCTCAAGTTCTGCTTTTAGATCGTCATCAGACATGGCGCATCCTCCTGCATCTTAAATATGCCAGAACAGTCTAGAGCATTTTTCGTTCTACGGTTCCATGGTCGCTGCCGCCGCGTGGGATTTACCATGCCATATGCCTCTTTGTGACACGCTTATCCGGAACGTTCGCGTGCTCGACGGTAGCGGCGCCGAAGCGGAGACAGCTGATGTAGCTATCGATGCCGGTGTCGTTTGCGCGGTCGGCCAACTCTCCCAGTACGAGGCCCGGCAGGTGACGGAGGGAGATGGACTGGTTCTTTCTCCAGGTTTCATTGACGTCCACACCCACGACGACACGAACGTCATACGCGATCCCCAGATGATGGCGAAGCTGTCGCAGGGAGTCACGACCGTGATCGTGGGTAATTGCGGCATCAGCGCGGCGCCGGTGCGGTTGGCGGGGCCTCCGCCCGATCCAATGAATCTGTTGGGGGAGGCCGACGCTTTCCGCTACCCCACCTTCGCGGCCTACGTCGCGGCAGTGGACGCAGCGCAGCCAGCGGTCAACGTGGCTGCCCTGGCCGGCCACACGGCTCTGCGCAACAACCATATGGATCGGCTCGACCGCGCGGCCACCCCAGCTGAGATCGAAGCCATGCGCGCGCAGCTGATCGAGGCCCTGGAGCACGGTGCGCTCGGGTTGAGTTCCGGCCTGGCCTACGGGTCGGCCCGCTCTGCCCCGCCGCAGGAAATTCTGTCTCTTGCCGAACCCCTTGCGGCCGCCGGCGCAATCTACGCCACGCACATGCGCACCGAAGCAGAGGAGATTCTCGCTGCCATGAGCGAAGCCTTTGCCACCGGGCGTAGCTGCCACGTGCCGGTCGTGATCTCCCATCTGAAGTGTGCGGGCATCGCGAACTGGGGCAGGAGTGAGGAGATCCTTCAGGCATTGGAGACAGCTCGGGCCGAACAACCCGTGCAGTGCGACTGCTATCCCTATGCGGCATCGTCCAGCACCCTTGACCTTCGCCAGGTGGATGAGCGCATCCGCATCGTGATCACCTGGTCTACGCCCCATCCGGAGATGGCCGGCCAGACACTGGAGCAAATCGCCCTGGTCTGGGGTATGAAGCAGAGAGAAGCGGCAACGCGTCTGCAACCTGCCGGAGCGATTTACCACAATATGTCTGAAGAGGATGTACGCCGCATCCTGCAGCATCCGGCAAGCATGATCGGCTCCGATGGCCTCCCCAACGACCCGCGGCCACACCCGCGCTTATGGGGAACCTTTCCTCGCGTGCTGGGTCACTACTGCCGGGAGCAGGGTATCTTCCCCCTGGCACAAGCAGTGCATAAGATGACAGGCCTGCCTGCGCAGCGATTCGGTTTGGCCGGGCGAGGATACATCCGCGAAGGCGGCCACGCCGACCTGGTGCTCTTCGACCCGGAGACCATCCGAGATACGGCAACCTTCAGCAACCCGGTCTGCGCCGCTGAAGGAATCGCCGCCGTGTGGGTGAACGGGGTGCTTTCCTACAAAGACGGGGATGCCACCGGTCAGCGAGCCGGACGATTTCTCCCTCGTCCCTCCTTGGTTCCCGCTTGAACCCGGGCCCCCTGCTCGATAGTCACGGAGTTTTTCTACTGCTCGCCGCTGTCAGTGCGGTGATTGGGCTGGTTCTGCTCATTGCGGTGGCCAAGCTGAACGCCTTTCTCTCCCTGATGGTGGTTTCGCTGGCACTGGCAGCCGTGACTGGGATGCCGCTCGGGAGCATCGTTTCCTCCTTTGAGACGGGGGTTGGCAATACCCTCGGACACATCGCGATCGTGGTTGGGTTGGGCACGATGCTGGGCAAGATGATGGCGGAATCCGGGGCCTCGGACCGCATCGCGGAGACGTTGATTGACCTTTTCGGAGCGCGGCGCGTGACCTGGTCCATGATGTGCGCCGGGCTGATCGTCGGCTTGCCGGTGTTTTTTGAAGTCGGCTTTGTTCTGCTTATACCCATTGTGTTCACGGTTGCCCGGCGCACCCGCACTTCTCTCATCCTGGTCGGCCTGCCCCTGGTGGCGGGGCTTTCGGTGGTGCACGCGCTGATACCGCCGCACCCCGCTGCCATGCTGGCGGTTACGATTTTTCACGCTGACGTGGGACGCACCATCTTGTATGGCCTGCTGGTTGGCATTCCCAGCGCGGTGATTGCCGGGCCACTCTATGCCCGGTTCATCGCCCCCCGGATTGTGCTCGACGCGCATAACCCCATGGCGGAACAGTTCGCCGAGCATGATGAGAATCGCTCGCTACCCGGCTTTACCATCTCGATGGCCACGGTTTTGCTGCCGGTGGTGCTGATGCTGCTTGGCAGCTGGGCAGGAGTACTGGCAGCGCCGGGCACGTATGCCAACCGCGTGCTGCATTTGCTGGGGACCGCTGACATCGCTTTGCTGGTAGCGGTGCTGATCAGCTTTCTCACCCTGGGCAAAATGCGGGGATTCAACCGGGAGACGATTCTTAAATTCTCCAATGAATGCCTGGCGCCTACGGCTCACATCACGCTGGTGATCGGAGCGGGCGGCGGGTTTGGGCGGATTCTTCAGGATAGCGGCGTGTCGCAGGCGATTGTCTCGGTGGCGCTGCACGCCCATGTATCGCTGTTGCTGTTGGGATGGCTGGTTGCCGCACTCATCCGCCTGGCTACCGGGTCTGCTACCGTCGCCTTGACCACGGCCGCAGGCATCCTCGCTCCCATCCTCGCGCATAGCCCAGGGGTTCGGCCGGAATTGCTGACCATCGCCACAGGCGCAGGATCGGCCATCTTCTCCCATGTAAACGATGGTGGCTTTTGGCTGGTGAAGGAGTATTTCAACATGAGCGTCGCCGATACCATGAAGACCTGGTCCATCAGCGAAACCCTGATCTCCGTCATCGCTCTGCTGTTAACGTTCGCCCTTGCAGCAGCTCTTTGATCTGTAACTACGCATGTATCTTAAGGTTTTTGCGGGCTGGTGCGCCCTGGCTTGGGTGCCGGGGCCGGGAGGCTATTTCCGGGACCGCCCACCCTTTCGAGTGTGGGTAACCTCTGCTCTACGGGCGGGAACGGGGGGAAGGGAGCGTGCGGCTCTGTCTGATACCAATAGGCCACCGAGTAGTAGTTATCTGAGCGATGGTTTGCATTGCCGTGTTCAATAGTCGCCTTGAACGCTGTCTTGAAGACGATGGGCGAATCAAGATGAAAGCGGTACACGCTCGATCGGGATCCTGCCCTGCCCTTTTCTACGATGGGCGCACCGTACAACTGGTAAGAAAAGGGATGGTCTCTGAAACCCCAGGCACCAAGGAAGTAGTCCTCTGCCCCGGTGCCGGCGATGGTTGGCTTCTTTGCGCCGTCCACGAAAAACATGTCGTCGCCCTCGCCCCACCAATCATCCTGGTTCTGCAAGATGGACATGGTCACACCCGCATATTGGCCGGTGCCCTTGGCATCAAGCCACACGTAATTATCTTGTCCGGTAAGGTTAGCTTTCTTGTTCACCAGCGGTTGGCCGTTACGCGTCCAGTTACTGGTCCAGCCGTGGTTGGGTTGCGCCTGACGAAATTGCGCATGGAAGTACAACGTCCCTGGCGCGAGGGTCGTTGGTTCCATGCGGTATTCGATGTTGTAGTAGAGTGCCTTGATGGCTCGCTGGCCTTCATTGGTCACGGTGATCCGGGCATGCCGCTCAAAGGGCATGGGGAAAAAGCAGTTCAAATCCTTAACGCTTCCAACCGAAAGCATTTCCGATTGCCAGGGGTGGTAGTAGCCGAGGCCAAGCCCAAAGAAATCGCCGATCGGGGCCTCTACACTCGGGGTCTCTTCACCATCCCAGTAGATGCGCAGTACGATTCGTTTCAGATGGTAGGGTTCCGTGCTGGCAATGGTGAACCACAGGTGCGAGACCAAACCGGGGCCATCCGTGTCCAGCACAGTCAGTGTTTCCCCGGGGTCGACCTTGCGACGGTCGGCATTGGCTCCGGTAGGATCTGCGCTCGACGACCGATGCAAAGTGTACGTCTGCTGACGGGTTAGATTTGGTTGCCAGGCGGCGCTCTGACCCAGCGCTGTGAGCGATACGCTCGCAGCCAGGTACACGAGCAAAATGCATCGGCTCACAGGCAACTTCCTCAGCTCCGCTAAGATTATTGCATTGATGTCGGCATAAAGCG
>Ga0182024_10011975_pt1 | contig 17268 bp, 16 predicted proteins | sample P32metaG_FD_120480 | JGI IMG/M metagenome (GOLD analysis project Ga0182024, IMG submission 120480) | Permafrost microbial communities from Stordalen Mire, Sweden - P3-2 metaG (Illumina Assembly) | ecosystem: Environmental > Terrestrial > Soil > Wetlands > Permafrost | place: Sweden: Stordalen...
ATCGACGAGCTTGAGCCCACGCGCCGCGGGATCTATGGCGGAGCGATCCTGTACCTCGACTTCTCGGGCAATCTCGATTCCTGCATCGCCATTCGCACCATGGTCGTGAAGAAGGGTGTGGCCTACGTGCAGGCCGGAGCGGGCCTGGTCGCCGACTCCGTCCCCGAAAAGGAATACACGGAAACGGTAAACAAGGCGCGAGCCCTGCTCACCGCGTTGGAAATCGCGCACATGGGGCTCGATCCCGCGCCGGGCGGTCACAAATTAAAGAAGCGCGGAAAATAATCCGATAGCAACACGCCTCTGCATTTCGAGGAGCCAAAACGCATTCTTTCGGAGGGTTTCTCGTGTTCCAGGACCCCGCTCCCGAGCCCCGCATCGGTTTTCAAATTTATATTGTCGTGTCGTTGGTTGCATTTCTTTTTGTAGGGCTTTACGTGGGCTGGGTGTTTTATTCGCGCTGGGCGGCAAATCAAGCCATCGCAGAGAAGACTGCGGAAAAGGGGCGCTCGCAGGATCAACAGACTTTCGAGGCTATGGGCGGAAATCGTTTTGAGATTCTCGTTTTTGCCGCCAATCCTCCGGACCTACATGTTGGGGAGAAGAGTTCTCTTTGCTACAGCGTCTCCAACGCGAAGGGCGTGAAGATCGACCCGCAAACGGAAGAGCCCGTGTGGCCCGCGTTCAGCCGGTGCGTGCATGTTTCGCCGCGCAAGACCACCAAATACACCCTCACGATTGACGATGGCGCGGGGAACACCAAGACTGCCGCTGTCGAAGTTAAAGTCCAGTAGCGCGGGCTTCAGCCTGCGGGTTTTAAACCTTGCAAGCACTAAACCCAGCAGGCTGAAGCCCGCGCTACTAAAACCGCCTACTTACTCGTGCTCGATGCCTTAGGCTGCGTGTGAATAATCAATTTCTGCACTCGCCAGTTGGAAGTTTCCGCGGCGTAGATGACGTTGTCCGAGGCGCAGGCAAGCTGGTGCGCGCCGGAAAACTGCTTGAGCTGGCGGCCTGAGCGGCCGATCACGCCGAGCACGGTTCCGTCCAGCGCAACTTTGAAGATGCGTCCAGGGAATGTGGTTTCTCCCACATAGAGGACTTGATTCGTGCCGGGCGTGATGCAAATGGAATTGGGCGCGCCGAGCACTGCGGCCAGGCGGTCGCCTGTGGGCGTGTTGCCGTTGACGGCATGCGTGCCGGGAACGGGCGGCACGTCTATCGTGAACATGCGAAGAAATTTGCCATCTGTGTCGAATACCTGAATGCGCCGGTTGGTGCGATCGCCCACGTAGAGATTGTTGTTGCGGTCGACGACGATGGCGTGCGGCAGGCGGAATTGTCCCGGCGCGGTGCCTTTGTCGCCCCAAGATTTTACCCAGTCGCCATTCTTGTCATATTTGGCGACGCGCGAATTGACGTAGCCGTCGGTGATGTAGGTGTTGCCTTCGGAATCCCAGGCTACGTCGGTGGGCTGGCGGAAGAGTCCGTCCACGGCGGGAAGCGGAGGATTCGGATGCCCCCAGGGTTTTGTTTCCTCGTCGGCGCCTTCGGCGCGGCGGCCGAATACCATCGTCACGCGTCCCGCGGGATTGAACTTGATGACCATGTCGGAACCTTTGTCGATGGCCCAGATGTTGTCGTCCTTGTCGATGCGAACGCTGTGCGCTTCCGACCAGGCATAGAGGCCCTTGCCGATTTCACGCAGATAATCGCCGTTGGCGCTGAACTCGAAAAGCTGTGCCGCCGCGGACGCGTAGGCAGGCCCGTTTGCGCTGTTGGAGCGCGTGAACACGAACACGTGTCCCTTGGAATTGACGGCCACGCCGGGGACTTCGCCAAAATTCACGCCCGCCGGAAGTTTGAAGAAATCCGGAACGGAATCGAATGCAAGTTCGGGGACATTTTGTTGAGCGAATAGAGGCGACGCAAGTAGCACGCAAAACAAGAGAAAGCACAATCTCTTTATCATCGGTAGGCTCCGCCATAAGACTGAATTGGATTCCTTCATGAACGTGGCGCGAATTTACGCCGGGAGTGGGAGAGTGTCAATCGGCTGCGGGTTTATGTGGCGCGGGCTTCAGCCTGCGGATTTTCGTCTTTGCAAGCACTAAAATCCGCAGGCTGAAGCCCGCGCCACTCAAACCGAAATGCATTTCTTCATAGGAATTTATTCAGGCCTTTTTCTGGGTATTATTCAAGACGGAATCCGGAATGATCAGCCGCGCAACTGGCCGGCCGCCAACAATGTGCGAGTCAACGATTTCATCGACGTCCGCGAGAGTCACGCCGCCGTACCAAACGGCGTCGGGATATACCACCACCGTGGGGCCAACCTCGCATTGATCGAGGCATCCGGCCTTGTTCGCGCGCACCTTGCTGTTTGAAATTCCGCGCTGCTTCAGCTTTTCCTTGAATGCGCCGTGAAGTTCGGCATTGCCCGTAGGATTGCAGCAGCCGCGCGGACTGCCGTCGGGCCGCTGATTGGTGCAGATGAAGATATGCTTTTGAAATTTCGCCATGAGGCCTTTCTGAGATCGCATTCGGTGAAATCTGCAATGATTGCTATGCAATTGTACACGCCCGGAAGGTGCAGCGCTCGTGTGGCGCGGTGCGCCGCGGCGGACTGCGGGCTTTAGCGCTTGCAAGGCCTAAAATCCGCAGGCTGAAGCCCGCGCTACTGAAATCGTGTACTATTACATTTTAGGGGGATCGGGGCCCCATCGCACGGCCATCGCCGGCAGGAGTCCATTATGAAGGCGCAACCGATTCGAGCCATCGCCGTAGCAATTTTTTTACTGGCATGTTTCGTCGTTGGGACGGCGCGCGCACAGCAACAACACCAGCGCGGGCCATCGACGGCAGAGGAGCGCGCGCGCGCCGTGAAGATCGCGCACCAACTGGAAGACGATCCGCTGGCCAAGGACGCCAAGGACAACCGCGATTGGGTCGTCCAGTGGATAGTGGATATTCCCGACATTACGGTAACCGTGTGCGACGATTATTTCGGCACAATCAGCAAGACGATGCGCGGGCACGCACGGGAAATCGTCAATCAAATGGTCATCTCCAGCGCTGCATTCATGATCGAGCATCCGGATAAGGCCAAGGATGAACAGGCGGTGGCCACGGCGGGCCTGCTGGGCTCGTTGAAGGCGTACCAGTCGATCCTGAAGCAGGAGCCCGATGCGCGCTGGCCCTATGTGGATAAAATTATCCTGATGCGCGACCAGGGCAAGCTGGACGATTTTGTTTCCGATACCCGCCGCAAGTGCGCGCAGGATGAAGAAGAGCCCGACCCGGATACGATACGCGCGGATGCGCGCTGAGTTGTTACGTGCGCTGTGGATCGTCTCTTCAGAGGCGAGGGTTTCTGCCGCGCGCTAAGAAAGTCCCCGTCCGCCGCGGCGGACGAGCTACAAAGATCTTCAATCCAGCCGCCCCGCACTCCTTCGGATATAATTTACGTTTCGACGGTGTGGAAATTTTTGGCTGAGCGGGGAACACTGAAATGAGTTTGCAGCAATGATACTGCTTCTCGACAACTACGATTCGTTCACCTATAACCTGGCGCAGTTCCTCGGCCAGCTGGGCGAAAAACTCGAGGTGCATCGCAACGATAAGATTACACTCGACCAAATCGCCGCGAAAAAACCGGAGCGAATCGTGATTTCTCCGGGGCCGGGCACGCCGCAAGAATCGGGCATTTGCGTGGATGTGATCAAGCGCTTTGCGGGGCAGATTCCAATTCTGGGAGTGTGCCTCGGGCATCAGGCTATCGGATACGCCTTCGGCGGAAAAGTTGTGCGCGCGCCGGAAATCATGCATGGCAAAACCAGCCGCATCCACCACGACGACAAAACAATCTTCCATGATCTGCCTCAGGATTTCGTGGCCACGCGTTATCATTCGCTGATCGTTGAGGAGAAATCGTTTCCGGCCGAACTGGAAATTTCCGCGAAGACCGACGGCATCATCATGGGTCTGCGTCACCGGAAAATTCGCGTGGAAGGCGTGCAATTCCATCCCGAATCGGTGCTCACCCAGGTGGGCATGCAGCTGCTGAAAAATTTTCTTTCTCTCTAGGTTTTCTCTGTGCCCTCAGCGGTGAAATCCGAAGAGCTTTTAACACAGAGGACACAGAGGCCACAGAGAAAAACAAAAACATTCAGAACACCCAACTCCCATTACGCAATGGCGCTAGGTGTTCGTGAAGGCGACTAGCGCGTCGAGTTTTTTGCTGGCTTCGCCGGAATTGATGGAGACGGCGGCCAGTTGCGCCCCTTCCAGGAAATCGGCGGCGCGGCCCGAAGCAACAATCGCGGCGGCTGCGTTGGCGATGACGATGTCGCGGCAGGGGCCGTGCTCGCCGGAGAAAATCTTGCGGATCAGTTCAGCGTTATGCGCTGCGTCCCCTCCCGCAAACGCTTCGAGGGGCGCGCGCTCCAACCCGAAATCTTCGGGCGTGACTTGATAGATGCGCACCACGTCGCGGTGCACATCACCAACCGTTGTTTCGCCGGACAGCGAAATTTCGTCCAGGCCGCCCGCGCCGTGAACGACGAATGCGCGCTCGATGTCCAATTCGCTGAGCGTCAGCGCCATTTTTTCCACCACTTTATCCGAAAAAACTCCGGCTACTTGCGCGCGCGCGCCTGCTGGATTGGTCAGTGGCCCGAGTAGATTGAACGCGGTGCGGCCCAGGCGGCGGCGCGCGGGCATGGCGTGTTTCATGGCCGTATGCAACGCGGGAGCAAATAGAAATCCGATTCCGATTTCGCGAATGGCTTCGCCGACGCGCTCTGGCGGTACATTCAGCGAAACACCCAGCACTTCCAGAACATCGGCTGAACCGCACTTTGAGGAGATGGAACGGTTGCCGTGCTTGGCGATGCGCACGCCCGCGCCGGCCGCGACGAATGCCGCTGCCGTTGAAATGTTGAAAGTCCCCGAGGAATCGCCGCCCGTGCCGCAGGTATCCACCAGCAATTCATCGGGGCGCGATCCGTTCGCGAAAACTGGCGTGACTTGCCGCCGCATGGCGCGTGCAAAGCCGACCAGTTCACCCACCGTTTCTCCTTTTGCGCGCAGCGCCGCCAGCAAGGAGACAATGGTCTCTTCATTCGAGCGCCCCGAAAGGATCTCCTCCATGGCGTTGTCGGCTTCCTGGCGGGAAAGATCCGAGCCGGCCTCTACCTTTTTGATGAGCGAATGCATCATATCTGCGCGGGCCTCGGACTGGTAGACCAGGATTCAGGCCGTATTCTTTTTTTGAATTTTTCAGCGCTGGCAGAAGTCAAAAGAAGACAGGCGGAAGCCTGTCCTACCAGGACGGCGGAATTTGAGTTGCGCGATTTGCAATCGGAATTCCGGAATAAGGACAGAGAACGGGCAGTCATACTGTTCCGAATTGGCATTTTTTGCGAATGCACTTTATTCCTTTCGCCTTGCCCGCTTCGTGTGTTCCCTATAAACTCTTAAGTTCCCAATGTAGCTAAATTCTAGCACCGATGGACGGACGATGAAGATTCACGAATATCAGGCAAAGGAAATTTTCAGGCGCTTCGGGGTACCCACGCCTCGCGGAGAAATGGTCACCACGCCGGAACAGGCGCGCGCGGTGGCCGAAAAGCTGGGAACGAAAATCGTTGTGGTGAAGGCGCAAATCCACGCCGGAGGGCGCGGCAAGGCAGGCGGCGTAAAGTTGGCGAAATCGCCGGCGGAAGCGGCGGACCTGGCCAAGTCCATACTGGGCATGACGCTGGTGACGCCGCAGACTGGCCCCGCGGGGCGCGTCGTGCAGCGATTGCTGATCGAAGAAGGGCTGGATATCAAGCGCGAACTTTATCTCAGCATTCTCGTGGACCGCGCTGTCGCCGCGCCGGTAATCATGGCAAGCACGGCGGGCGGGATGGAAATCGAGGAAGTCGCGCACAAGAATCCCGAACTGATCTTGCGTGAGACGATTCTTCCGGCCACCGGCTTGCAGCCCTACCATGTGCGCAAGTTGGCCTTCGGACTTGGCCTCACGGGCGAAGCAGCCGCCGCTGCCGGGCCGTTCCTGCAGGCGCTCTACCGCACGTTCCTGGAAACGGACGCGTCGCTCGCGGAAATTAATCCGCTGATCGTGACCGGCGACGGCAGGCTGGTTGCGCTGGACGCCAAAATGGCCTTTGACGACAACGCACTTTACAGGCACAAGGACCTGGCCGAGCTGCGCGATTTGAACGAGGAAGATCCGCTGGAAGTCGAAGCGTCCACTTACAAGTTGAACTACATCAAGCTCGACGGCAACGTCGGCTGCATGGTCAACGGCGCGGGCCTGGCCATGAGCACCATGGATATTATCAAGTTGTCAGGTGGTTCACCTGCTAATTTTCTGGACGTTGGCGGAGGCGCTTCGGCCGAGCAGGTCAAGAACGCCTTCAAGATTCTAATCAGCGATAAGAGCGTGAAGGGCGTGTTCATCAATATTTTCGGCGGAATATTGCGCTGTGATGTGCTGGCGAGCGGCGTGGTCGCGGCGGCAAGGGAATTGAAGCTTACGTTGCCGGTAGTCATCCGAATGGAAGGAACCAACGTGGAAAAGGGGCAGGAAATTTTGCGTGACTCAGGTTGCAATTTCACGATCGCAAAGGACATGAAAGACGGAGCGGATAAGATCGTCGCGCTGGCTGGAACAGCATAAGAAGTAGAGGAAGTGAAGGAAGCAAAGGAAGTAAAGGAAATGGTGGAGCGCGCGGGTGTCGTTCGCACATATTCGGATTTGCTGGTGTACAAGCAGGCGTATCGGCTCGCGCTCGATGTTTCGAAGATTACGAAGGGGTTTCCGCGGCAGGAACAATTTGAGATGGGGCGGCAAATTCGCAATTGTAGCCGATCCGTAGCGGCGAATATCGTGGAAGGCTGGGCCAAGCGCAATTCGGCGGCCGAATTTAAGCGGCATCTCATAATTGCAATTGGTGAGAGCGCTGAAACGAAGTTCTGGATTGATCTGGCATCTGACGAAGGTCTATTCGAATCCAACCGGGCGGCACTGTTGGGTTCGGAGTACGGAAAACTGGGATTCATGCTTCATAATCTATGGAAGGAATGGAGAAAATTTTGATGACGAGGGCATTTTCCTTTACCTCCTCAACATCCTTTACCTCCTCAACGTCATTATCATGAGCGTATTGGTAAACGAAAAGACGCGTGTGCTTGTGCAAGGATTTACAGGTCGCGAAGGCACATTCCACGCGCAGCAGATGATCGAATATGGGACCACGGTGATTGCGGGTGTTACGCCCGGCAAGGGCGGCACCAAGCACGAAAACGTGCACGTGTTCAACACTGTTTCGGATGCGGTTCGCGAAACCGGCGCGGACGCTTCCATCATTTTCGTGCCGCCGCCTTACGCTGCGGACGCGATTCTGGAGGCCATCGACGCCGGCATGCCGCTGGTGGTTTGCATCACGGAAGGCATTCCCACGCTGGACATGGTCCGCGTGGCGGCCGCGCTGAAAATTTCCAAGACGCGGCTGATCGGGCCGAATTGCCCGGGAATTATTTCGCCGGGAAAATGCAAGATGGGCATCATGCCGGGGCGCATTCACAAGCAGGGAAACATTGGCGTGGTGAGCCGCAGCGGAACTTTGACTTACGAGGCCGTGCATCAACTGACGCAGCTCGGCATCGGCCAGTCCACCTGCATCGGCATCGGCGGCGATCCGATTATCGGCACGACGCACATCGACGCCATCAAGCTCTTCAACGAAGATCCCGAGACGCACGCCATCGTGATGATCGGCGAAATCGGCGGAGACGCGGAAGAAAAAGCGGCAGCCTACATTAAGGACAACGTGAAAAAGCCGGTGGTGGGATTGATCGCCGGGCAGACCGCGCCTCCGGGACGCCGCATGGGCCACGCGGGCGCGATCATCAGCGGCGGCGCGGGCACAGCCGTCGAGAAGTACAAAGCCATGGCCGCGGCGGGAATTCTTACCATTCAAAGCCCTGCGGATATCGGCGTCACACTGGCAGCAGCGATTAAAAAGTAGGGAGCAGGTTCTTGTGGCATAGGCTTCAGCCTGTGCGGGTTTAGTCCTTGCAAGGTCAAAACCCGCACAGGCTGAAGCCTATGCCACAAAATGCATTTCACAACTAAAGATTCGAGCAATCGAAGAAGTGTGAATAGCCCGCCAAAAAATTGAGATCACGGAGAATTGACGAATGGCAATCGAACGTACATTAGCAATCATCAAGCCGGATGCATTTGGGCGCGGACTTTCGGGAGAAATTGTTTCACGGATTCAAAAGGCTGGATTCCAAATCGTCGCGATCAAATCGCTGAGGCTGACCAGGAAGGAAGCGGAAGGATTTTACGCGGTGCATTCCGCGCGGCCCTTTTTCGGCGAACTCACCGAGTTTATGAGTTCCGGCAAAGTGGTCGTGCTGGCGCTCGAAGCGGAAGGAGCAATCCTGAAGTGGCGCGACACCATGGGCGCCACCGATCCCGCAAAGGCCGCGCCGGGTAGCATTCGCCGCGACCTCGGCACCAGCATTGGAAACAACTGCACACACGGTTCAGATGCTCCCGAAACGGCGGCGTTTGAGCTGGGCTATTTTTTTGCCGGCTACGAATTGATCTGAAATTTTCGCGCGAATTGCCGCGATCCGGCGTGCTCATCAGAGCAGCCACCAGAGCGCTTAAACTAAGGCTTGGTTGTTGCTGGCGCCGCAGCTTCCGGCGCGGCCGCACCTTTGCGATACATGATCTTTTTCGATCCGCCCTCGCAAGTGCCCACCATGCTGCCTTCCGCGTCCTTGTCCTTGGCCACGATATCCAGCGTGTAGGACTTCACGCCTTTGGCATCCAGCTTCGCCGCGATTTCCATCTTCAAATCTTCGCAAGGTTTTCCTGCCGCTTGCGCCTGAGCGCAACCCGCCAGAAGAAACAATATGCCAACTGTCGTTAATGGTCTCATTGTGCAATCTCCTTCGTAGGGATTCCCACTCTAAGCGGAGCATATCACAGCTTCAGAACACACGAGCCGATGGCAAGGACCGGGGCTGAGAGGGAAACAAAGAATCAAATTGCATGGATACGCTATTTTACATCGCCTGCCTTTCCTGCTAACGCGTTACTCGTTGATCGCGCACTCAACCGAATACAAGAGTCGCATTCGGATCAGCCAACAGTCGATACGGACTGCTCATCCCCTGCTTGTTTGTCTGCCGATGCAATTACTACAGTGTCTTTCCCTGTCCTCTTTGCCATATACAAGGCCTGATCGGCAGCCTTCAATACTTCGTCGGCACCGTCGCCGTGTTCCGGGAAGACCGCAACGCCGGCGGAAAGCGTTAGCGATTCAACAGCATTGCTGAATCCCAGCGCCTCGTTTAAATGGAGATTGCGGAACCCACGCAGCGCCTTTTCCGCCCTTTTGTGAGTGATTTCTCGGGACGCCCCGGGCATCACCAAAGTAAATTCTTCACCGCCGAAACGGCAGGGGATGTCCTCCGGGCGTACCAATGCTTTCAAGAAAGTTCCCAAGCTTCGTAGCAACTGGTCGCCAGTTGGATGTCCATAGACGTCGTTGAACTGCTTGAAATTGTCGATGTCGAACATAATAAATCCGACGGAAGCGCCCAGGCGCCGAGCCTTGGAAATTTCACGGTGCAAAGCTTCTTCCAGGTAACGCCGGTTGTACAGACCGGTAAGGGGGTCGCGAATAGTTTGGTCTTTGAGGGCTTCACGAAGTCTGACATTGGAAATGGCCAGGGCCATGATATCGGCGATTCCAATGGCCAGGTTTTCCATATTTTCGGAGCGAATAATGGGCAGCGCAGAATCGGATGCAGCCCACGCCAAATGAAAAACCCCTAACGATTGGCCTTGAGCCAGCATCGGAGCGCAGATGGAACCCACCTGCCTGGTATCTTTTACGTGCGCGCATCGGATTGCCGCGCTTTCGGGGCTAATAATGTGGGGACGGCCACGTCGAAGCGCCCAGCATTCGTGGGGCTCGAAGCTTTCCGTCAACTCCAATTTGGCATTATTCCAGCTTGCGAAAGTTTCCAGCGCGCCCCCGGGCAGATTGGTCAGGTAAATCGCCCCTGCTTCTGCCGGGAAAAAACGCTGCAAAGCTTTTTCCGCGACCTGGCGCGCTTCCTCCGAGCTGGCGCAGGATTGCAAAAGGTCGCTCATTTCCGCCAGCCGGCGCATATGAGCGTTGGTTTGCTCCATTTCAATCGAATGAGCGATCACTTCCTGGTGAGCCTTTAGAAGGGCGCACTCCGCGTTCTGCCGATGGGCCACCTGTTCCCGCAAGTCATTGTTCATGGATTCCAATTGCAGAGTGAGACGTACCTCATCGGAAATGTCCTTGGAAATAACCAGGAATCCGATCGGTATTCCGGAGGAATCCAAGCGCGGGGTTGCCACCACACGCGCCAGGAATTGCTCTCCATTCTTTCGGATCTTTCGGACCGTTCCTTCCCATTTTCCATCCCGCAAGGCGGCGTCGAAAATCTCACGAGGCTTCCCAATTTGGATCTCTTCGCGGGCATGCAAGTGTGCGCTATTCATTTTTCCGACAACTTCAGGGGCTTCATATCCGTAGACGCGTCGTGCACCCTCATTCCAAAGAAGGATGGTCCCATTCAAGTCCATGCCGATAATCGAATACTCCGTGGAAGATTCCAAAATATTGCTGATGAATTCGACAGCTTCTGCGGCCGTGGTCAGTATCGAATTGTCAAGCAGATGAGGTTTCAAAGCTACACTCTGATTAGCAGTATCGGATGAAACCATTTACAACTTCAATGAAAGATTGCGCTCCGAAAGGGGAATGAAGAGGGGTCTCAACCGACAATCCATAACCCCTTTATTTCGCCTCTCGTGGCCGAGTTCCGCGCGAATTGAGTACAATTGGAACACATGGAACCCATGCGCGAATTGGCACGGACGATGATTTTTGCGGGCGCGGCGCTTGCGGCGGTTGGCGCGCTCCTGTGGCTGGCTGCGAGGGGCGGAGGACTACCGCTGCGGCTGGGGCGGCTGCCGGGCGACATTGCGGTGCAAGGAAAACATGGCTCTTTTTATTTTCCCGTTGTGACGTGTATCCTGCTTAGCCTGGTGCTTACGCTAATCCTGTGGCTGGTGCAATGGCTGAAAAGGTAAAACAACTGGAGTTCAATCTCGCGCCGGAGCGAAAAATCTGGAGCGTGGCAGAGCTGACGGCGCGTATCAGCGGCGTGCTCTCTTCGCAATTTGCGAATTTGTGGGTGGAGGGCGAAGTCTCCAATTATCGCCCAGCGCAATCCGGGCATTTGTATTTCACTTTAAAGGACGCCAAGGCGCAGGTGAAGTGTGTGTGCTTCCGCACCCAGGCCATGCGCCTGAAATTTCGGCCCGAGGACGGATTGAAATTGATTGTGCGCGGATCGATCGGCGTGTATGAGCCGCGCGGCGAATATCAGATTTACGTGGAGCATATTGAGCCGTCCGGCGTGGGTGCGCTACAGCTGGCCTTCGAGCAACTCAAGAGGCGCCTGGCGGCCGAAGGGCTTTTCGACGAAGCGCGCAAGAAGCCGCTGCCCATGATGCCTCGCCGCGTCGGCGTGGTGACTTCGCCCACGGGCGCGGCGGTGCGCGACATTATCCGCATCCTGCGCCGGCGCTTTCCGAATCTGCACTTGATCGTTTATCCCGTGCGCGTGCAGGGCGATGGCGCTGCGGAGGAAATTGCCGCCGCGCTGAAATATTTTAATCGCAAGCAAATGGTGGATGTGATTCTGCTGGCGCGAGGCGGCGGCTCGATCGAGGATCTCTGGGCATTTAACGAGGAAGTGGTCGCCCGCGCGATTTCGACCTGCACCATTCCTATCGTCAGCGGCGTGGGGCATGAAAGCGATTTCACCATCGCCGATTTCGTTGCGGACGTGCGCGCGTCCACTCCTTCCGCCGCCGCTGAAATTGTGGTGCGATCGCGCCAGGAATTTCAGCGGCATCTGCTTGAGCTGGAAAATAAAATTTCGCTGCGCATGAGATACATCCTGCTGGAGTGGCGCAACCATTTGCAGGAACTGGCCACGCACACGGGGTTTCGCCGTCTGGAGGAGTTGCTGCGCCTATACCGCCAGCAGACAGACGAGTTGACTACGCGCCTGGGAGACGCGCTGCTGGATCGCCTGGAAGTGCTGCGCCACCGCCATACCATTGCCGCGACGCGCATCGCGTCCTTCGATTTGCGCGCGCGAATCCGCACGTTGGGGCTGCGCCTGGTGCAGCGCTCGGCGGAACTGGGTATGCGCATGGAGCGCTTCCTGGTTGGAAAAATCCAACGGCTGGAAACATTGCGCGTGCAACTCGATGAGCGCAGCCCCATGCGCCTTCTGCAACGCGGCTACGCCATCTGCACCGACGCCGCCGGAAACGTCGTAAACGCCGCCGATCAGGTGCCGATTGGCGCTGAAATCAAAGTGCAACTGGCGCGCGGCCATCTGGGCGCGCAGGTGCGAACCCGCGAAATTCCAAAGCCATAACTCTCGAACGGTTTTCTCAATGTTTTTCTCTGTGTTCTCTGCGTTAATTCCTGAATAGCTTTAACACAGATAACACAGAGAAAAGAGGAGAACGGCATCGCTGATTTAAATTAAGCGTGGGACCTATTCGTCCGACGTGCTGGCGACCTTCAGCACGGCGAGGAAGGCTTCCTGGGGGATATCCACTCGGCCTACGCGCTTCATGCGTTTCTTTCCTTCCTTTTGTTTCTCCAGCAATTTGCGTTTGCGCGAGATGTCTCCGCCGTAGCACTTGGCCAGCACGTTTTTGCGGATGGCCGCAACAGTCTCGCGGGCGATCACGCGGCTGCCAATGGCGGCCTGAATGGGCACCTCGAACATTTGCCGCGGAATCAGTTTCCGCAAGCGCGTCACCAGGTCGCGCCCGCGGTCGTAGGAAAATTCGCGATGGCAGACCAGCGCCAGCGCGTCCACAGGCTCGCCGCCGATCAGCACGTCCAGCTTCACGAGGTCGGCTTCCTTGTAGCCCGCCAAGTGGTAGTCGAGCGAGGCGTAGCCGCGCGAGGCGCTCTTCAGCCGGTCGTAAAAATCCAGCACGATTTCGTTGAGCGGCAACTCGTACGTCAGCATCACGCGCTGCGGCGATAGATACTCGAAATTTTTCTGCGTGCCGCGTTTTTCCTCGCACAGCTGCAAAATTGCCCCCACCGAATCCTCCGCCGTAATAATCATCGCGGTGATCACCGGTTCTTCGATCTTGGCCATTTCGTTGGGCGGCGGAAATTTGGTGGGGCTGTCCACTTCGACCACGTCTCCAGCGGTGGTGGTAATGCGGTAGCGCACGCTGGGCGCGGTGGTGATCAGGTTAATGTTGAATTCGCGCTCCAGCCGCTCCTGCGCAATCTCCATATGCAGCAGTCCCAGAAAGCCGCAGCGGAAACCGAAGCCCAGTGCCACGGAATTTTCCGGCTCGTAGAAAAACGCCGCGTCATTCAGCTGCAGTTTGCCAAGAGCATCGCGCAAATTTTCGTAGTCGGTTGCCAGCACCGGAAAGAGTCCCGCGAAGACCATGGGCTTTGTGGCTTCAAAGCCAGGCAGAGGCGGCATGGGCCGCGCGGCTTCGATCACGGTATCGCCCATGCGCGCATCGGCCACCTGCTTGATGTTGGCCACCACGAAACCCACGTCTCCCGCGGCCAGCTCTTCGAGCACCACGGGCTTGGGTGTCAGCGCGCCCAGAGTTTCGACCTCGTACACCTGATCGTTGAAGCACAGGCGAATTTTCATTCGATTAGTGATTCGCCCGTTCATCACGCGCACCAAAACCACCGCGCCGCGAAATGGATCGAACCACGAGTCGAAGATCAGCGCTTGCAGCGGCGCTTCCGACGTGCCAGTTGGCGGAGGAACGCGCGCCACAACCGCTTCCAGCACGGATTCCACGCCCAGGCCGCTCTTGGCGCTGATCAGCAGCGCGTCGGATGCAGGAATGGCCAGCACGTTTTCGATCTGCTCCTTGGCCTGATCGGGCTGCGCCGCGGGCAAATCGATTTTGTTGATTACCGGAATGATGGTGAGATTGTGCTGCGCCGCAAGGAACGTGTTGGCCACGGTCTGCGCTTCCACGCCTTGGCTCGCGTCCACCACCAGCAGAGCGCCTTCGCAAGCGGAAAGCGCGCGAGAAACTTCGTAGGAAAAATCGACGTGCCCTGGCGTGTCGATCAGGTTGAGCTGGTACTCGTTTCCATCTTTCGCCAGGTAATGCAGGCGAATGCTCTTGGCCTTGATTGTGATGCCGCGCTCGCGCTCCAGGTCCATCGAGTCCAGCACCTGCGCGCTCATCTCACGGCGTGTGAGCGCGCCCGTAAGTTCAAGCAGGCGGTCGGCCAGCGTGGACTTGCCGTGATCGATGTGCGCGATGATGCAAAAATTGCGGATGAAACGTGGGTCCATCAGTTAGCCTGCCGGCACGCGCCTTTCAAATTCAGCGGACCAAAAGAAAAGCCCGCATTCGTGCACCGGGAAAAGTCTCCTGTCCAAAGCATTTTCCGGGCACAACTTTAGCAACTTATCGCCCAGATGGATTCTCGATCCCTTTCGTAACAATTCAGTGTGCCACAAATGGCCGCAGGCAGGAAATGGCGGCCGAAATCAGCGGTGGACAAATTTCCAAGGGGTTTGAGTTAGTTCGACTTGGACTTCCGCTTTAACGATTTTGCTTTTTCTAATTCTCTACGCCGGGCCGCACTGAGCTCTTTTCCCGCGCGATTGACGAAGTAATTCAGCACGCGCATCCCTGACCCAGGCCCTCAGGGAGACCTTCCTTGAAGTGATATACCCCGTTCGCGTTATGCTTTAAAATCGACCACCAAAATAACGTGACCGCACGGTCAGGTACCATGAACTGTCATGGAAGATTTCCTTTTAATTCGTCAATCGACTCGAATAATTTTCCATGTAGAGTTTGCTTGGCCACGTAAAGGCCATACCCCGCGATTTCTTTCGCATCTATTTTCGGTGGCAAGGCCAAGGCATTCGGATTTGTCACCACGTCAATGATGGCTGGCCCGCCATGCCGAAAGGCTGCGGTCATCGAATCCTTCAGATTGCTGGAATCTTCGATGCGGAAACCTCGAATGCCAACGGCCTCCGCCAGCTTTGCAAAATTTACACTTTTGAAATCCACACCATAATCTTCAATGCCCGCCACCCTCATCTCGAGTTTGACCATCCCTAATGTCCCGTTATTAAAAATGACAATCTTGATGGGCAAATCGTATTGCGCCAGCGTGAGCAAATCCCCCATCAGCATGGTAAAGCCGCCGTCGCCGCTCATCGAAATGACCTGCCGCTTAGGAAATGCAAGTTGCGCCCCGATTGCCTGCGGCATTGCGTTGGCCATGGAGCCATGATTGAACGAGCCAATCAGTCTTCTGCCCCGGGTCATGTGCAGGTACCGTGCGGCCCACACAGCAGACATTCCTGTATCGACTGTGAATATCGCGTCGTCCTCCGCCACTTCATTGAGAACCGTGGTCACATATTCGGGCGCCAGAGGCCGCACGTTCTTGTTATCTTCGGCATGCTGGCGAAGTGACTTCTGAGTTTTCCTTGATTTCTCCAGGCATTCTTTCAGGTGTTTATCGTTTTTCTTCGGTCTTAACATCGGCAAGAGTGCGCCTAACGTGGCCTTCACATCGCCCATCAGGCCGAAATCAAGCCTTGATCTCCGCCCGAGCCGCTCGGCGCGAATATCCAATTGAACGAGTTTGGGCTTCTTCGGATACCACGCCGTGTAAGGAAAATCCGTTCCGAGAAGAAAGACCAGGTCGGCCTTCTCCAGCGAATAGTGACCGCTTTCCGTTCCCAGAAGCCCGGTCATTCCTGTTGCGTTCGGATTGTCATACTCCAGGAATTCCTTTCCACGAAAGCTGTAGGCCACGGGAGCTTGCAGTCGATTGGCAAGTTGCAAAACCTCATCGTGCGCGTTGGCACAACCTGCCCCCCCAAATAATGTTACGCGCTGCGCCTCGTTCAAGAGACATGCCAGTTGTTGAAGATCGCTGGCCGATGGCTGAATCTCCGGTCTGGGATGGAAGGTGCGATGCTCCAATTCCTTCGATGTCATCTGCGAGGAGGCCACATCTCCCGGTAGAACCAGAACGCTAACCCCACCTCGTGAGATAGAAGTCTGCATGGCGATTTGCAACAGCCGCGGCATCTGTTTTTCCGTCCCGACGAGCTGGCAGAAGTGGCTACAGTCTTGGAACAATCTCTCCGGGTGCGTTTCCTGAAAGAAATCGGTACCTATTTCGCTTGACGGAATTTGAGCCGCGATCGCCAGCACCGGAGCAAGCGTCTTATGCGCGTCGAATAATCCATTGATGAGGTGGAGATTTCCCGGGCCACAGCTTCCGGCGCAGACTGCGAGACTCCCTGTCAATTGCGCCTCCGCGCTGGCAGCGAAGGCGCCGGCCTCTTCATGACGGACATGAATCCATTCAATCTTCTTGTTGCGGTGAACCGCATCGACAATGCTGTTCAAGGAATCTCCGACCACTCCATAAATTCGACGAACACCGGCGTGTACCAATGCTTCCACCAGATGCGTAGCTACGGTTGTCATTTGTTCCTCTCCGTCAGGCACGTCGGCCAAACACACTATAGCTATCAAAATAGATTAGACAACAATAGGATCCGATTCGCCCTCCTTTGAACGGTGTATTTTCTCGTCCTTCCAAAGTTGCACGTCAATGCAGGAACACCAAAATCCGGCTCCTGGTATCTCCTGAATTATTGGAATTTGGTCGGGGCGTCCGGATTTGAACCGGAGGCCTCCTGCGCCCAAGGCAGGCGTACTATCTCTGGGAAGTCCTTCCTTTTCAACCTTAGTTTTGAAAACAAACGAGTTAGAAAAATATTTGGTAGTGCCTCCATGTACGACAATGTGGCTCCGCATGCATAGAGTCCCCCGAATTTCCCCCACAGCGAAGAGAAGGCGAAGCGTCTCCGAACGATGCCGGCCCACGTAAGAAATAACCCCTTCGGTTCGACAGAGAATGCGTGGCCAAGCGCACACGTATGCGACACGAACACACCTGTCTCGTGAGCGCGTGGTCTACTTGATCTCGTTGCGACCGTGAACTCTCCTTTCATGTCAGGATTTATGCAATTTGGGGACTACGCGTGACCAGAGAACACAGCAACGATACTTTTAACCTAACTCGTCGCGGAAGGTGATTGCGAAACAATCCTGCGAAC
>Ga0182024_10011976_pt1 | contig 17266 bp, 13 predicted proteins | sample P32metaG_FD_120480 | JGI IMG/M metagenome (GOLD analysis project Ga0182024, IMG submission 120480) | Permafrost microbial communities from Stordalen Mire, Sweden - P3-2 metaG (Illumina Assembly) | ecosystem: Environmental > Terrestrial > Soil > Wetlands > Permafrost | place: Sweden: Stordalen...
CTGGGTAGGTAGCTTCCGTCGACTCATCGTTCGTCATGAATACTACAGCTTTATCTATCAAGGGTTTATCCACCTGGCCTGCATCCTGATCTGCCTACGCAGGTTTTGAAACCAGCTCTAGTCCCGTTAGTCTCGTCGGTTTGCCTGACATAAAAACAAAACTTGCGCATATACCAGTTTTCAAAGACATCGCGATACGTGACGTGACCATATACCCAGAATCTGTAAAGTCCTGCATCAATCCAACTAATTTGGGCGGCGTTTAAACGGGCGCTGATAAAAGAATGTTTTGTGTCTCTTGGATTACAGATTGCTTTGGTTGGTTTGGTATCGGATGGAATATGCTGAGGCAAAGTCTCCGGCGTTGTATTAAGATCGTACGGCCCGACGTGCCGTATCTCGCTGTTAAAATCATAAGCGGGCGTTTGCCCGCTATTCAAAAATCTGATTTGCACTCTGAAATCGGTTTCCGGCTTAAACGATTCGCACCATATTTCACTCACGCCCATATAGGCCCGCAGTTCTCGTCTGGCATTCTCTCTTGCCGACTCAATAGCCTCTTGAGCAGCATTAGCAGACTGGGCAGCAGCAAGCGCTGCGTACGTCGCAATGCAAATAGCGCCGAGCTGAAGCCCTCCCGCAATCAAGCTTGCGACAAAAATCGCCCAGGTGGCATGAGAAGTGTTGACATTGGCATCCGCGATGGCGCGATCAAGATCGAGCTTTTGTTGCTCTGTGCCCTCTCCCTGATTTGGCCCATTTCCAGCACGCTGGCCTATTGTGGCATTGCCAGCTTGTGGTACGGCTTTTCCATCGGCGGAGGTGCCATGATTATCATTGGGAGCCTTGCCACCGTCTTCGCGCTGCCAGTCTGTGTGTGCATTTTGTTTGAAGTGACAGAACGCCAGAGAACAAGCAAGAAGCAAACCACTGGCAATAATAACCCCAGACAGGATGTCTAAATTGCGACGCTCCATAGCTAGCCCCGACAAGATGTTGCGCACGCCGCAATTCCACCCGCGAGCAGCGAAGCGATGCAAACGATAAGCGTTTTGAAGAATAGGGACATGGAGGTATGCTAACCTCCCCGACGGTGGTAGGAAAGCACCCGGCATGTCTCGTTGGTTCGCGAGAGCCGCGCGAACGAAATACCCGTTGCTCCCATCAGTGACCAAAGCGATTATCGCCCAGCGAATGAACTAACTTCGCCGAAATAAGCCCACCATCAAGGCAGCCAAGACCAGCACTAAGGTGCTCGGCTCGGGGACTATTTTTTCAATTCTTCGTGGAAGGGTTTGCCCGATTTATAGAGTTCCAGCCGGGCGCGGAGTTCCTCGGGCTTCTTATCGCTCGAAACGTCAAGTTTTAACTCCAGCGCTTTGGTCTGCCATTTGACGGCCGATTCGAAATCTCCTCTTTCCGCATAAGCGGCGGCCAATGTATCGGCATCGTCGGCATCTTGCAAATTGTCTAATTCACAGGCCTTCGTGGCCGATTCAACGGCCATGGCACCATTGCGGAATTTCTCGTCAGGACAAGTCGCGCAAAGCCAAGCCAGACTGGAATATCCCGAAGAATTCTTGGGATCGATTTTGATTGCTTGGTTGTAATCACTCAGCGCTTTGTCGTAGTTTCCTTTGGCTTTCCAGGCGTCACCCCGATTATCGAACGCGCCAACGTGCTCTGGATCGAGGCGGATCGCTTCATCGTAATCGGTAATCGCCTTGTCGTACTGCTTTATCTTCTTCCAAGATAAACCGCGATTAAAGTATGCCTCAGGGTCGATTGGCTCATTACGAATTACTTCGTTGTAATCGGCAATGGCGAGGTCGTACACGCCTTTGTCGTACCACATAAGCCCCCGAGTGTTGTATTCAACTGCGAGGTTTTCGGGATGACCAGCATCGAGCTGGATCGCGTCTGTTTCGTCGGCTATGGCTTTGTCAAGTTCACCCATTTTGGCGAATGCCGTCGCGCGGTCATTGTAATATGTGCCCTGGCTTTTATCGCGACGGATTTGATCAGTGAAGTAGGCGATTGCCTGGTCGTACGGCACGACATTACTCTTCGCAATCCAACCGCGTCCAATCCACAACCAATCGCCATTGGTTTTGGTGACGGTGAAAACGTCGCCCAATTCGACACCCGTGTTCGCGTCCTTGCCGCTTTCGGCCAGCTTGGCGTCCCGGTTGTTGACCATTACTTTGTCGCCACTTTTATACGTTTGGGCCTGCGCCACTGAGATACAGACTAGCAGCAGGCAAGGGAAGCATAATCGCATGATCGATTCTCCCAATTTCATCGCAGTAACAGCCAAGTGCCGTGCAGTTTAGCGGCATCCAGAGGGGGCAAGGAATAGCGATTCCCGCCTACTATTCCTTCGCCTAGCAGCCCCAATCAGGGCTAGAGATTAGAGAAACCCGTCCGCTTGGCGGATCGATCCTGGAGCGGCCCACCATTACTTCGTCGCGTCGACCCGGGCGATAATCGCTCGGCGGATCGTGTTCACGCGGTCAATCGCTAAAGAAAAGCGGCTCCCAGGCCGCCCGGTGGGACGGCCCAGGAGCGCGCGATCGGCAACGTAAATGGGTCAACCTGCGTCAAGCTGCGATGGGAAACGGCGCCACGGAGATACGACTCAACTTTTCGGACCGCAGAAGAGATCCGACGAATGCTCAGGCCAAAATTAGCGATGGCGATGGCGCGGTCGCCGCTTGCGGCGGCCCGCGCGAAATCCAAACCGGCTACCCATTCGTTTGCCATGGCCGAACGACCAATAGGCAATCGCGGCGATTAGCAAAAGTGCCATCAGAGTTTCCATACTTTCCTCCTTACCGGCGGCAGTGACAACCCGGGCGCCGGTGATGTCGGGGCTGACGTAGATTGCGGCTGAGAAGCCACACGATGGCGCCCAGGCAGATCAACCATAAAAAAAATCCATTCGATGTCCTTCAAAAGTGAAATGACGTAACCAGCGGGAACAGGAAATCACCACCCGGCTTTTTAGGCTGCGCTGCCGCTGAGAAGCATCTCGCCCTGGAACCGTTCCCAGTGCTGGCGTAGCCACCTACGAAGTTGACTTACCCTGCCAGCACTTAAACGGTATTGCCTTGCCACTTCGCTGGTCGATGCTCCTAGCGCCAATGTCTTTGCAATCCGGCGTTGCCTCTTCGATAGCGAACCCAGCCATGCGGCCACATCGATTCGGGCGGCTGCGATCTCGGCCGGGCCCGCCTGGCGGTCTTCGACCAGCAGCTGGTGCAAGGCACCGGATCGATTATCGGACTGATCGAGCTGTTCGATGGTCAAACCATGGCTCTTTCGGGCCCAGGGGGATAAGAGGTCTTTCGAGTTCAACGAACAACCCACTCGTCGTCCGGCACGAACCTGACGAATCGCAAACTGGGCCAGCGGTGTGGGAAACGCCACGGATTGTTTACCCTGGCGTACCAGGCGGACGAACGCGCAGTACGCGTTGGCCACAACTTCTTGTGTCAGATCGTGGCGCGATTCGGCATCCCTGCCGCGAAAAGCAATCCAAGCTTGCCTGCGAATCATTGGTAGCATTGTTAAAAACTGCTGGTGGAATGGTTCGATCCGACTGGCACACAATTCAGATTTCAACGGAGCGATCATCGGGCCACCTCCTGGAATGGAGGACCGCCCAGCTAAGGCGGTCCTGTTGGTAAAAAACAGAACCGCCTCAGCACGCGCCGAGGCGTCAACTAAGCAAATTCAGACACCCGGCGCAGTTCAGATAGTCTCCTTCTGCATCCATCAGTAAACTAAGCCTTGCAATCTTTGTTGATTGAATAGTTACCTCCCGAAAACCGCAGATGGCTTGAGGCTGTCATACGACAGTGGGCCGACACCATATCGCAACTATGTCGACCGACCCGCCGAAAACCGATCCGCGGAAAAACGCTCCAACCCGGGAAATCAGCTTCCAGCATTCGCCGAATCTGCCGTCCGTATTGGAGGAGCTTCATGGATCGCTGCTGATCAGCACGTATCAGGCTGGCAAAGTGGCCGTGCTCGGCGTGCAACACGGTAAGCTCGCCCTGTCGTTCCACAATTTCGATCGCCCCATGGGTTTGGCAATCAGTCCCACGCGATTGGCCGTGGGATCGCGCAACCAAATCTGGTTTCTCGGAAGCGCCCCCGATATCGCCCGCCAATTGCAATCCACCGAACAGGTCGACGCCTGCTTTCTCGCACTCCGCTCCCACATGACTGGCGAAATTCAATGCCACGAAATGGCCTTCGCCGGCGACGAACTGTGGATCGTCAATACCTTGTTTTCCTGCCTGTGCACGCTGGATCCCAGGTTTAGTTTTGTTCCTCGTTGGCGGCCGCCGTTCATTTCTGACCTGGCCGCGGAAGATCGCTGCCACTTAAACGGCCTGGCGCTGGTCGATGGTCAGCCGAAATATGTTTCCGCACTGTCCGAAACCAATGCGCCGCAAGGCTGGCAACCGAATAAAGTCGAAACCGGCTGCCTGATCGACGTAGTCAGCAATCAGACCGTCGCGCGCGGATTCGCCATGCCACATTCTCCTCGAGTCCACTTCGGCCAGGTGTGGCTGCTAGATTCCGGTCGCGGGCAGCTGGTTCGTGTCGATCCCAGCAGCGGACATAAGCAAGATGTGGCCGCGGTGCCGGGCTATGCCCGCGGGTTGGCCATTGCGGGCAACTTGGCATTCGTGGGCCTGTCGAAAATTCGCGAAACTTCCACCTTCGGCGGCGTACCGATTGCCGAGAAGCGCGACGAACTGCGCTGTGGCGTCGGTGTCATCGAACTTTCCACAGGGCGCACCGTGGCGACGTTCGAATTCAGTAGCGGCGTGGAAGAAATTTTCGACGTGGCCGTGCTACCAGGCATCCGCTCCCCCGCCCTGCGCGGTCCGTTCGCCGCCGAAGATGGCCATGGCGCCATTTGGGTCGTGCCGCACCCGCAATAATTCCGCGCAACACTTCCTCCATCGGCCCCCAGCCCACATGACGCAACCCCTGGGCTCAAATCGACGCAAGCACACCTCCGCGCTCCCCGGACAATTTGACGCCCCCGGAAAGTATGGGTAAATTGTAGAAGCGTTATCTCCTGCCGGATGCCCAGTTCCCATGCGCAAATCCAAGCCGTCTACTCGTCACCGCAGAATTCATGGGCAATCTTTCCCGCCCCACACCCCCTTCTCCCGCCGCAAACTTGCGCTGGAACCGCTCGAGTTCCGCCGCCTGCTGGCCGGCTTGCAACCGCTCCCCGTAACGACCAGCAATGTTCCGGGCTCATCCTCCCCTCACGATTTCGTGGCCATCGGCAACATCCTTTATTTTTCGGCCACCGACGTGGTGCACGGCACGGAACTCTGGAAAACCGATGGCACTGCCGCCGGCACCGGCATGATCAAAGACATCTATCCCGGTACTAGCAGCTCTTATCCAACGAATCTTACCAACCTCAACGGCACACTATTGTTTACCGCCAACGACGGCACGCACGGCACGGAACTCTGGAAAACCGATGGCACCGCCGCCGGAACCGTTCTGGTCAAAGACATCTATCCCGGCAATGGTGTTGGTTATAGTCCACAGTCATTCACCATCTTCAATGGCACGCTGTATTTTGCCGCCGACGACGGCACGCACGGCTATGAACTTTGGAAAAGCGATGGCACGACCGCCGGCACCGTTTTGTTCGCCGACATCAATCCCGGCAGCGGCAATTCCTTTCCCGGCAGTTTCACGAATATCAATGGCACGCTGTATTTTTCCGCCAACGACGGTACGCACGGAACCGAGCTCTGGAAAACCGATGGCACCGTCGCCGGAACCGTCATGGTCACAGATATCAATCCCGGCAGCGGCGGTTCCAACCCCGGCAGGTTTACGAACGTCAACGGCACGATCTTTTTTGTCGCCAGCGACAGCACGCATGGCGCTCAGCTCTGGAAAACCGATGGCACCGCTGCCGGAACCGTCATGGTCACAGATATCAATCCAGGCACCAATGCCGGTCTTAATCCCTTCGAACTTACCAACTTTAACGGCACGCTGTTGTTTGACGGTAACGACGGCATTCACGGCGGTGAACTCTGGAAAAGCGATGGCACCGCCGCCGGCACTGTTATGGTCGCTGACATCAGGCCGGGCAATGTTGGTTCCTATCCACAATTGTTGACCAACTTCAACGGCACACTCCTCTTTCAGGCCGACGACGGCATGCATGGCCTCGAGCTTTGGAAAACGGATGGCACCGCTGCCGGAACCGTCATGGTCGCTGACATCAATCCCGGCAGCGCCAGATCTGCTCCGTTCGGCTTTACCAACTTCAATGGCACACTGTTTTTCTCCGCTGACGATGGCACGCACGGCTACGAGTTTTGGAAAACCGATGGCACCGCCGCCGGAACCGTCATGGTCGACGATATCAGTCCCGGCAATGCTGGTTCCTATCCACAATTGTTCACCAACTTCAACGGCACGCTGTTTTTTCAGGCCAAAGATAGCGCGCACGGCCTCGAGCTTTGGAAAACCGACGGCACGGCCGCCGGCACCACCATGGTCGCCGACATCGCAATCGCCTCCGAAATTTCGATCTTTTCGAGCACACCGCCAATCGACATCAATGGCACGCTTTACTTTGTCGGCGAAGACCTCGATGCAGGTGGGCCAGGGCTTTGGAAATCCGACGGCACTCCCGAAGGCACCGTGCTACTGAACGACAGCTTCACCACGGGGCCGAGCTATCTCACCGACGTGAATGGCACGTTGTTTTTTTCAGCCGGCGATAGCACGCACGGCGCGGAGCTTTGGAAAAGCGATGGTACCGTCGCCGGCACCGTCATGGTGGCCGACATTAACCCGGGCAGTGGGAGTTCAAACCCTGGTTACTCGTATTCTTACGGATCTAGCAAAAATGGCTTTGCCAGCATCAACGGCACGCTGTATTTCGCCGCCAACGATGGAACGCACGGCACCGAGCTTTGGAAATCCGACGGCACCGCCGCCGGCACGGTGATGGTTAAAGATATCATGCCCGGAACGAACAGGTACGGCCCTGAATACTTGACCAATGTCAACGGCACGCTGTTTTTCACAGCCAACGATGGCACGCATGGCTGGGAGCTTTGGAAGAGCGACGGCACCACCGCTGGTACGGTCATGGTCGACGACATCTATCCCGGCGGCCCCTATTATTCCTCCTATCCCCAGTTCCTTACCAACGTCAACGGCACACTGTTTTTCGCAGCCAATGACGGCGTGCACGGCACCGAGCTTTGGAAAAGCGATGGTACCGCCGCCGGAACCGTCATGGTCGATCCCCCCAGCGGCATTAGCGCCTCAGACCTCGTCGACGTCAACGGTACGCTTTTTTTCTCCGGCTACGATGCCACGCATGGCTACGAGCTCTGGAAAACCGATGGCACCGCTGCTGGAACCGTCATGGTCGACGACATCAACCCCGGCAGCGGCAGTTCTTCTCCGTTCGTTTTGACTAACGTCAATGGCACACTGTTTTTCGATGCCAACGATGGCACCCATGGAACGGAGCTCTGGAAAACCGATGGCACTCCTGCTGGAACCGTCATGGTCGATGATATCAATCCCGGCAGCGGCAGTTCTTTTCCGTTCGATTTGACCAACGTCAATGGCACACTGTTTTTCGATGCCACCGACGGCACGCATGGCCAGGAACTCTGGAAAACCGATGGCACCGCCGCCGGAACGCAAATGATCGATAATACTGCTAAGGCCGTGTTTATAACCGCCGCCGACGGGTTGGTCTACTTCGTGAGCGAGGGCTTTTTCTACCGCTTAGCGCCATTCGTCGGCGATTTCAACCAGAATGGCCACGTCGATATGGGCGACCTGATGCCGGCCATGCAAGCGCTAACCAATTCCAGCGGCTATGAAGCCCAGTACGGTCTTTCCGCCGCCGATTTACAAACCATCGGCGATGTGAATGGCGATGGCAATTTTAATAACGCCGATCTGCAAGCCCTGCTGAATTTGTTGAAATCCGGCGGCGGTAGCACCAGCGCGGAAGGAAACGGCAGCGGAGCGGCCAGCAGCAGCGGAAGCTTGAATTCAGAGGAAAACAGTGGCAATGGCAGTCTCGGTACGGAATCGCAAAGCGGAGCGATTGCCAGCACAGACATACCGGCGGCCAAGACAAGCAGCCCGGCAATCACCACTGTTATTACCCCTCCATCATCAGACGATAATGCAAGCAGCCCACCGCCAGCGCCGGTTGTTGTCACTGCTGGGGATGTGACCACATCCTCGACCACAGAGTCTGCCTCACCACCTCCAGCCGATCCGGCCACGACAGCTGTTGTCGACCAAGCTTCGCCAAGCGTTGTGACTTCTGCCGCGCCAACCGACATAAGCTCTGTTCTGGTGCAGCTCATGTCGCAAGACGATCCCATTATTTTGCCTGCCAGCGATTCAGCCGCCGCAACGACATCGTCAAGTAATGAAGCCGTGGCCACGGCGAATTTGCCGGAAGCGGTACGTGAATCATTGTTTGTCGGGGTATTTGAAACGCTGGTCCCCAATGATCCACTCGCCGCAGAAAAACCGGTGAGCCCTCCATCATCACAAAACATGACGAGCTCTTGGCCGCAGCATTTGCTCCCCACCGCCGTAGATCAGGTTCTTCTGACTCCCGAGCTCGATCGGAATCGACCGCTGAATCGGCACGGCGAAAAGCACGTTGACGACGACGCCTTCGCCGACGCTTCGTTGGCGGACATATTTGCCCAATGGTCTCAGTGGCAAGCTTAAATTGTCCCAAGCGCTCGTGCGTTTCGCGCGAGATATTTGCCATCGCAAGTCGGACGTAGGATCCTCAAAGGTCCAATAGCAATCTGGTCGCAATCACTGAATATGCCAGGTAATTGGCCAGATTTTAGGGCGCAGCCGGCACACCCAATCGCACGCGACAAGGAGCATCGAGGGACAAATTTTTAGCTATTGGCGATTAAGAACATCGCCGCCGACCGTTGACGGAAAGTCCAGAGGCCCACCACTGCCGGTTGAGGTAGCTGGATCACCAAGCGCTGCTGTGCCAAGAAGCTAATTCGCCAGAAAGCGTCCGCCGAATCCATACTTGTCGACCCTGTTAGGCTGAGAGCAGTTGTCTCAGTTACTGATGGAGTCGAGCGATGGCGAAGAATGGAAGACCTCCGGCCTCGTTGGATGAGTGGCTGGATTAGAAGGAGCGTTTGGAGAGCCACGAAGGGTAGAAAAGTTGGGTACGCTTGGTATGCTTGCTCTGAGATAGCGAAATTGATAGGCTACCACTTGGGCCAGTTCGGGGGAGTGTTTGCGGATTGACGATGCTAAACTGGCCACCCGCCTGATGCTTGCATGTCTGTTGCCGCACACTGTGGCTCGACTTCTTAATACCCAGTCGGAAGTATAGATCCACTGATCGGAATCTTCATTGCAATTCAACAACATCGTGACTAAGGAGATCTCATGAACAAGCCAAAATCCGCAGTTCTAGTTGCCATCGCTGTCACCATGATTCCCTTGCCGGCATGGGCGCAGCGCGCGCGCATGAGCCCCCATGAAACCACCAGCGCCGTCGTCGACGGAGACCGAGTGACGCTAATATATGGTCGCCCCTACTCGAAAGACCCCTGGAGTGGCGAGATACGAAAGATTTGGGGGACACTGGTGCCGAACGGCAAAAGCTGGCGACTGGGGGCCGATGAAGCCACGCTCCTGATTACTCAAAAACCCATTACATTTGGCGACACGACAGTTCCAGCCGGTGCGTATACCCTATACATGATCCCGGACGAAACTGGCGGTAAACTAGCCATCAGCAAATCCATTGGCGCGTGGGGAGTGCCGGTGGACGAAAAAAATGATTTGGCGCGCATTGATCTAAAGAAAGAAACACTGGATAAACCGAACGACCAACTTGAGCTGGCCGTTGAAAAAAATCCCTCCGGCGGAGGCAATATCAAGATTATGTGGGAGGCCACGCAATTTTCGGCGCCATTTACTGTAAAAAAATAATCTGCGTTAATATTTTCGGCTGATCGCCTGATCACTCTGATTGTCCCTCATGCAACGAGCACCGCTACTACGCGAGTTCGGCTGCTGTTTTCGGCTGCTTGTTTGGTTTACCGCAGCGATGTTCGTGATTTTGGCGACTCCCGGCGGTCTTATCCACGCGAGCGATTCGTCGTCAGGATCGGCCATTTTGCAACAGCTGAAAGACTTGCAAGAGCTAGGGAGCGTGTTGCATATTGCGGCGCATCCGGATGATGAAAATACACAGTTGATTACTTACTTGGCGCGGGGTCGTCATGTTCGCACGGCTTATTTGTCAGTGACGCGGGGAGATGGGGGCCAAAACGTGCTCGGCCCTGAGTTTGGCGACGAATTGGGATTGATTCGCACGCAGGAGTTGCTTGCTGCTCGGCACCTTGATGGCGGGCAGCAGTTTTTTACGCGAGCCATCGATTTCGGTTTTTCCAAGGATTACCACGAGACTCTCAGGATTTGGGATGAGCAGGCAATTCTGTCTGATGTGGTGCGTGTGATCCGGACGTTTCAGCCAGACGTCATGATCACGCGATTCTCTCCGGAGCCCAGACGCACGCATGGGCATCATACCGCGTCGGCGGTATTAGCTCTGGAAGCATTTAAGTTAGCCGGTGATCCGACAGCGTTTCCCGAGCAACTGAAGGATTTGTCCCCCTGGCAACCAAAGCGAGTGCTATTGAACGCCTTCGTACCTGGCGGCAGTCCGACCGACGGTGGCACAACGGGCAGTGATGCGGTGCGAATGGACATCAGCGGGACCGATCCGGTGTTAAATGAGTCGTTTGCCGCGATCGCTGCGCAAAGTCGGGCGATGCATAAAACCCAAGGTTTCGATAATTTTGGCCGAGGCGGCGCACGAAGCGGACCACGCGTGGAATCGTTCCAACTTTTAGCGGGAGAGCCTGCCTCTGGCGATATTTTTGACGGAATCGATACGACCTGGAATCGTATTCCCGGCGGTGCAGAAATCGGGCAATTGATCGGCGAGATCATTGCGAAATTCAATTCGCAGGAACCGGTAACAATTGTGTCCGATTTGCTGGTGTTGCGCGGAAAGGTGGCTGCATTGCCATCAAGCCATTTAGTTGACGAAAAGCGCCGCCAACTCGACCGAATTCTACTGGCATGTATCGGTCTGAGGGTGGAAACCACCGTGGCGCAGGCGGAAGTTGTGCCTGGCGAGGCCATTGCATTGCACCATACCGCGACCGTACAGAGTGATGTGCCAGTTCGCTGGCTGGGCATACATTATCCGAGTATTTCAAAAACCGAAGACCAGGCGATTGATCTCCATGCCAATGAAACGGCCAAGCGCGAAGTAACACAGTCGATTCCGACGAACGCAATCCTAACCCAACCCTATTGGTTATCCGAGCCGCCAGAAATTGGTCACTATCGGGTAACGAATCCGTCACTAATCGGACGACCGGAAAACCCACCGGCATTTCCGCTCGAACAGATTTTTGAAGTCGGCGGCCAGAAGCTGGTGATTCCGGACGAACCTGTGGAGATCGTCACCAACGCCACCAAGCAAATTGTGCATCGTCGGTTGGAAATCATTGCGCCAGTCGCGCTGAACTTTGCATACGAGGTCGAAAGTTTTGTTCCAGATACCGCCCGCGCAGTTGAGGTGAAAGTTGTGGCCCTGCGGCCGGGTATTACTGGCGAACTTAAATTAGCTGCGCCTTCTGATTGGGAGGTTGCGCCCCTGTCGCAGCCGTTCACAATTTCCGATGTCGGCCAAAGCGCAAAACTTTCGTTTATGGTAACGCCGCCACCGCAACCCAAATCGACGGAAATTACTGCTCGGGCAGAGATCAATGGCACGACGTTTGATAATCAACGCGTGGAAATTCATTACGATCATATTCCTCCGATACTACTGCAGCCGGTGGCGAAATTAAAAGCTGTAGCGCTAGATTTACAGATTCGCGGACATAATGTGGGATATATCGCTGGAGCAGGAGACAACGTGGCCGATTGCCTCTCGCAAATGGGCTATCAAGTTAAACAACTCAATGCCAGCGATCTGACCGAAGACGGACTTCGCGGCCTGGATGCTGTCGTGGTCGGTATCCGCGCTTTCAATGTTCGCACTGATTTGTCAGTACATCTTCCGGCACTATTTTCTTACGTAGAAAGCGGCGGCAACCTGATTGTCCAATACAATCGTCCCGATGGTCTAAAAGCAACTCAACTGGCTCCCTACGATCTGCGGCTTTCGGCAGACCGTGTCACGGATGAGCAATCGCCGGTTACATTTTTGGCACCCGATCATCCGGCACTAAATGTCCCCAATAAAATCACCAGCGCCGATTTTGAGGGTTGGGTGCAGGAGCGTGGGATTTATTTTCCGAATCAATGGGATGAGCATTTCATTCCTGTCATCGCTTGCAATGATCCGCACGAAGCGCCATTGAAGGGTGGCATTTTAGTCGCCAAATATGGCCGGGGTTACTTTGTTTATACTAGCCTGGTCTGGTTTCGTGAACTTCCGGCCGGCGTGCCCGGCGCCTATCGGTTGTTTGCAAATTTGGTTTCGTTGGGAAAAGAATAGATTTTCTTTCTTCAGGCGGATGCAATGGCAGAGTCGAATCGCGACCACACAGCCGCAGAAAACGAGGACGGAACCGATTTACCTGTTCTTCATGCTTGGGCGGCGGTTTATGCGTTCGTGTTAGGTGTATTTTTCGTTTGGATTGTGTTGCTGACCGTGCTTTCGGGGGCGTTTTCGTGAACGCGCTCGATTACGTGGTTCTGTTGGGCACGATCTTAGGTATTGCGTGCTACGGCATTTGGCGCACCCGTGATCAACGTACGTTCGACAGTTATTTGAAAGGGCACGGTAAGACGCGCTGGTTAGCCATCGGCCTGTCGGTCATGGCTACCCAAGCAAGCGCCGTCACCTTTCTCTCGACCCCGGGACAGGGATACGAAAGCGGGTTGGGCTTTGTCCAGATTTACTTTGGAATGCCCATTGCCCTGGTGATTATTGCGGCAGTTTTTCTGCCGATCTATCGCCGGCTGAATGTCTATACAGCTTATGAATATCTGGGACAGCGGTTCGATAAGAAAACACGATTGCTAGGAGCAGCTGTTTTCCTAATACAACGCGGGCTAGGCGCCGGCATTACGATCTATGCGCCGGCCATTGTACTGTCTACCGTGCTAGGCTGGCGGCTCGATGTAACGATTATCTGCAGCGGGCTAGTGGTGATTATTTACACTTCGCTCGGTGGTAGCGATGCGGTAAATGTCACACAAAAGCATCAGATTGCTGTCATTTTTATGGGAATGATTGCCGCCTCCATTGTGCTATGGTCGAAGCTTCCAACCGAACTGACGCTGAGTGACACACTGGCCTTAGCCGGCGGCTTTCACAAATTGCAAGCTGTCGACTACTCACTCGACGTTCACAAGCGATACACATTTTGGTCAGGAATATTGGGCGGGACGTTTTTGATGCTCGCCTATTTCGGCGCCGATCAATCACAAGTGCAACGATATATTTCCGGTGCCTCGCTGCGCGAGAGCCGCCTCGGACTGATGTTCAACGCCGTGTTTAAAATTCCGATGCAGTTTTTCATATTAATGCTGGGTGTGCTCCTGTTCGTATTTTACCAGTACCACCAGCGGCCGATCTATTTCAATCAAGCGGCTTGGAAAAATCAGGCGCAACATGGTAATCAGCAGCAACTCGAGGAACTGCAAGCGAGATTTGCCACCGCCCACAATCAACAGCAGCATAATTTGCAGACCTGGATCGAGGCACGGCACCATAACGATCGATCCACGGAAAACGAAGCTCGCACTTCTGCTCTAACCCTCCAAGAGCAGATGGAAGCAATCCGTGCGCAGGCTGCCAGAACAGTCGATCCTCAGAAAAAGACCAACGACTCAGACTATGTGTTTATTACCTTTATTTTGGATTATCTACCCCATGGATTAATTGGTTTGCTAATTGCTGCATTTTTTGCGGCCGCTCTCTCGGCGAAGGCTGCCGAACTGAATGCACTGGCCTCGACTACGACAGTCGATATATATCGTCACATCATTCATTCTTCGGCGGATGATCATCGTTGTCTCGTAGCGTCAAAATACTTCACTGTAATGTGGGGACTGGTAGCCATTACTTTCGCGCTATCAGCAGCACTAACCGAAAATTTAATTCAGGCTGTGAACATTGTTGGGTCAATTTTTTATCCCGTCATGTTAGGTCTATTCATGGTTGGCTTTTTTCTAAGGTGGATCGGAGGAGCGGCGGCCTTTTGGGGTGCTCTAATCGCCCAGGCGCTAGTGATCGTTCTCTATTTCTCGCTAAGCATTAGTTACCTTTGGTATAATTTCATTGGTTGCGCCACTTGCATGATTTTCAGTGTGCTGTTGCAAACCGTTCTTTCCGCTCCCACCCACCCTGCCGGTTTCCCGCCTATCGAATGAGCACCGCTCCCGTTATTTGCTTTGGCCAGCAACCGTGCGGATTTTTTCCGCGGCGATATCTTTACGCGAAAATTCAGACTGCCAGACGGTTGCAAGCCCAGATAGGTGGTGAGACTGTTTTCTTCTGCCACGACAGTGATCACGATCCGCGGGAAACAAAGACCACGCTACGACATCGCATGCTGGGCGACCCAGCACACTTTAATTTCGAGTTCGAAAACAAGATTCAGAAAAAGTACTCGCCGCTGTATCTGAAACGCATTGCGAAAGATTGGCAGCCGCAAATGGCACGAATCTTACCGGAGTACGTGGATTCCCGCCTTGTCGACGCATTTATGCAAATCTCCGCTGGAAACGTCGCCGATTTTTGTCTGGAAGTATACCGACAAATGGGATTGCTAGAGGGCGTTCGAGTTGCCCGCTCTAGCGATCCGGAGTTCCGGCGTTCAGCCTGCGAAATCTCAGACTTTTTCGTCGATGTGACTTACGAGGGCGAAGTGGTGAGAGCTCGTCGGTTGCATGGTGTGCTCAAGCTCCATCGAGGTGGGGACTCCTTCGTTACGTTGCCGGACATGCCATTCACCCGTCAACAAATTAGCCCTACGCGCGACACACGGCTGCGCTGGATGCAATCGGTGATTCATTGCACGCACTATGTGGCGGGCGCAAGTGAGAAGATTTATCTTCAGCGAAATGACGAACCCCAAATTGTCTACCTCGAACGAGATCCCATCGAATTTGCAGAAGAAGCCTATGTCCAAATCTGAAACAAAACCCACAATGTTGCTGGCATTCGGCGCGCATCCCGATGACATAGAATTTGCCTGCGGAGGGATCATCGCCAAAGCTACGCGCGCAGGTGAAGTTGTGCATTTCGTGGTCTGTTCTCGGGGAGAAGCTGGAAGTTTTGGCACACCGGAAGAACGGATCAAAGAAGCGCAGCGGGGCGCCGAAATTCTCAGAGCTACGATTGAATTTGTGGAACTGGACGGTGATGCTCATCTGGAAGTGCGCTCTGCGCACGCAATTAAGCTTGCTGCCGTGCTACGGCGAATGCGACCGCAGATTGTTTTGGCCCCGACCTTGGTCGAAAACCAGCATCCCGATCATGCCCGACTGGGAAGGCTCGTCAGTGATGCGACACGCCTAGCCCGTTACGGTGGTGTGCATGAACTTCGGAGCCAAAAACCGCATGCAATTCTGCATCTGTTGTACTATGCCGTTTCACCTGAGGCAGAGCCAAAAGACATTACCCCGATTTATATGGACGTCTCGGCGATGGAAATTATGTCCGATTGGTCGGCGGCCATGGGAGCACATTGTTCCCAGGTCACGGCTCGCAACTATGTGGAACTGCAATTAACGCGAGCACGATTGAATGGCCTGCGCATGGGAACTGCGCATGCTATAGCGCTGTTTCCCAATGAACCACTATTGTTGGATTCGCTGTCAGTGTTTATAGGCAGCAGCGTGAACCGTTTTTAATATGGCGAGCAAACAGTTCTTGAACATCGGCATCGCGTGCTATCCAACTGTCGGCGGCAGTGGTGTGTTGGCCTCGGCGCTAGGCGAAGAACTAGCGCGACGTGGACACGAGGTGCACTTTATTAGTTATGAACGTCCATTTCGGCTGCCCATGGATATGCCGCGATTGCATTTTCATCAGGTAGATGTGAATGATTATGGATTGTTCAAATATCCGGACTACACGCTGCCACTATCAGTAAAAATGGCAGAGGTTAGCCGTCATCATCGTCTCGATGTCTTGCATGTACATTATGCCGTGCCACATGCTACCGCTGCGATTCTGGCACGCACAATGTTGCCCCCTGAATACCAGCCCCGCATCGTCACGACACTGCATGGGACAGATACCACATTGCTTGGACGCGATCCTGGCTATGTGGCTGCAATCCGTCACGCATTGCTCAATTCCGATGCCGTGACCGCCGTCTCCGTTTTTTTGAAACAGGAAACCGAACGGCTTATAGAGGTTGAACATCCGATTGAAGTGATTCATAACTTCTTTGCACCTAGACCAGTGCGGCGTTCTCATGAGGCAGTACGTCAAGAATTGGGGCTGGACGATGAAGTGTTGCTATTTCATAGTTCCAATCTTCGTTCGGTTAAAAGAATCGATTTGTTGTTAGAAGCAATTGCACGCATTCGTCCACAACATGCGTTCAAACTATTAATACTCGCCGGCGACGATTTCTCACCCTTTGAGAGCGAAGTGCATCGACTAGGTCTGGCAAAGCAGCTTATTATTCGAGATAAGGTTATGGAGATTGAAGATTATCTACAGGTGGCGGATATAGGAGTATTCACCTCCGAATTGGAAAGCTTCGGCCTGAGCATTCTCGAAGGCATGTGGTTCGGATGCCCAAGTGTTGCCATGCGCGTTGGTGGTATTGCGGAGGTCATCGATGACAAGGTTACCGGATTGCTAATACCGTTTGGCGAAATCGGCCCTTTCGCAAAAACGGTAGAGGAATTGATCGACGACCCTGATCGACGCAGAGTTTTTAGTAGGGAATCCCAACATCGCGCCAGGCAGCAATTCTCGGCAGATATCATTGTGCCGCAATACGAAAGTCTATATTACCGACTCTGCCGAGATTCTAGCGACCGGCCAAATTGCTAGAGCTGGTTTCAAAACCTGCTTGAATTAAACTTGCGCCCTGCTTGGAGTTACGTTATCAAGGCTGTTGAAAGGAGACCTTTCAATGGCTCGACGACATGAACTCTTTGTCAGCGATGA
>Ga0182024_10011977_pt1 | contig 17266 bp, 14 predicted proteins | sample P32metaG_FD_120480 | JGI IMG/M metagenome (GOLD analysis project Ga0182024, IMG submission 120480) | Permafrost microbial communities from Stordalen Mire, Sweden - P3-2 metaG (Illumina Assembly) | ecosystem: Environmental > Terrestrial > Soil > Wetlands > Permafrost | place: Sweden: Stordalen...
ATGAAAAGCGATACCAGCAGCAGCGCGTCAGAGGCCTTGAGTCCCGGGCCAAACAGCTCGGCTATCAATTGACTCCGATAACAGCCTGATATTGCTACATCAGAGGAAGGAGTCACAGGCCAGCAGGCTCTTTGAGAGATCGGCAAAAATGCGAATATAGTCGACGATGGCTTTTCGCCTGATATTGCTTCTCCTGTTCGCCTCCATCGCCTGGACCGTCACCCGTCCCGACGACATCCCGTTTGAGAAACACACCATCGATCTGGGAGCCAGCGAAGCCGCCGCCGTCGCCGATATGAATGGAGACGGCAAACTCGATATCGTCTCGGGCGAGAACTGGTATCAGGCCCCATCCTGGACCAAGCACAAATTTCGCACCCTCAATTTCCAGGACAACTACGTCGACGATTTCAGCGACATGCCCCTCGACGTGAACGGCGACGGACACGTGGACATCGTGAGCGGTTCCTATTTCACGCGCAAACTCTACTGGATGGAGAATCCCGGCAAGCTTGCAAACGAACCCTGGAAGGAACACCTGATCGACTCCGGCTACCCGGTCGAATTCGCCCTGCAAGTCGATCTCGTCAACGACGGCAAGAAGCGCGAAATTCTTCCCGAATACGACAAGGCCGACGCGCCTCTAGCCTGGTACGAGGTTCAGAACGGAGCGTTCGTCAAGCACATCGTGAGTCCCACCAGCTTCGGTCACGGCATCGGCGTGGGCGATGTGAATGGCGATGGCCGCAACGATATTCTCACGCCGAAAGGTTGGTTTGAAGCGCCGCCCGATCCACGTACGGGAAACTGGAAGTGGCATCCCGATTTCGATCTCGGCTCCGTCGGTTTCATGTATGTGCTCGACGTGAATGGCGACGGACGCAACGACATCGTCACGTCGATGGCTCATAACTACGGCATCTTCTGGATGGAGCAGGGTGAAGGCGGCCAGTGGACCAAACACATCATCGACGAAAGCTGGTCGCAGTCGCACGCCATGACCATGGTCGACCTCAATCGCGACGGCAAAATGGATTTCGTCACCGGCAAGCGCTATATGGCCCACAACGGACGCGACCCAGGCGAGCGCGAACCGCTCGGCGTCTACTGGTATCAATATATGAAGAGCGACGACGGCAAAAGCATCGTGTGGATCCGCCACGTCATCGACTACAGCACCCGCTCCGGCGGCGGCCTTCAGATTCCCGTTGTCGATATCGATGGCGACGGAGACCTCGACATCGTCGTCGCGGGTAAGAGCGGATTATTTCTTTTTGAGAATCTGACTAGGAAACATCCATGAAACCAATCTCAGCTTTGCTCCTCGCAATCGGCCTGATGCGTGCCGACTCCCTGCTCGTACTCTCGAAGGGTGACTTGACGCTATCTATCGTCGATCCTTCGACGCTGAAAGTAATCGCGCACATGCCCTCCGGCCCGGACCCGCACGAAGTCGTAGCATCGGCCGACGGCAAGACGGGGTACATCTCGAACTACGGCGGCGGAGCGTACAACACCATCACCGTAGTCGATCTCATCGCCCAAAAGACTACCGGCACCATCGACCTCGGCGCCCTCCGCGGCCCGCACGGGCTCATGTTCGTCGGCGGGAAATTATGGTTCACGGCGGAAGGCGCAAAAGTCGTCGGCAGTTACGATCCCTCGACCAAGCAGATCGATCTGGTCATCGGCACAGGCCAAAATAGAACCCACATGGTTTACGTGATGGAAGATCTGCAGCGCATCGTCACCTCCGATGTCAGTTCCGCGACCATGACCATCATCGACAAAACCTCTCAAGGCGGCCGCGGAGGCCCAAATTGGGAGGAGACCCACATCGCCGTCGGCCGTGGCGCCGAAGGATTCGATGTCAGCGGCTCCGAGCTATGGGCCGCGAACGCTCAGGACGGAACCATCTCCATTCTCAATCTCACTACCAAGAAAGTCACGCAAACGCTGGATGCCAACGTCAAGGGCGCGAACCGCCTGAAGTTCACGCCCGATGGCAAACTCGCTTTGGTGTCGACCCTGAGCGGCGCGGACCTGTCGATTTTCGACGTCGCGACTAAAAGGCTCAAAAAGAAAATACCGATCGGCCACGGTGCCGCGGGAATCGAAATGCAACCCGACGGCAGCCGGGCCTTCGTCGCCTGCACGCCCGACAGCTACGTGGTCGTGGTCGACCTGAAATCGCTCCAGGCGACCGGTCACCTGGATGCCGGCAAGAACCCCGACGGAATGGCCTGGTGTCACCGTTAAACCGGACTAAACCTGGTCGCGATCCTCCCTCGCGCCGCCCTCCGTATCGACCGTACCAGCCGCTTCACCCCTCGCTCCCAATCCGGGAACAGATCGACATACTGCACCTGCTCCGCGATCCTCTCCGGAACCACGCATCGCTCCAACCTCACCGGCAGGAAAAACACCTCGTCCAGAGGCCTCTTACCGGCGCAGGCGAGCGCATGCCTCAGCTCACTCTGAAACTGCCCTCGTTTCGAAACCGACCGCGGTGAAAAGCAAGCCACAAACGCATCCGCATCGGATATGGCCCGCGCAATCGCCTCCGTCCAATTCTGTCCCGGCATCAGACGATCCTTGTCGAGCCAGATCGAGCAGTCCTCCACCCGCAGGGCCTCTGCCAGCCGCCGGACAATTGCCAGATCCTCTAACGCATACGCCACAAAAACCGTGGGCTGAGTCTCGGGATCGAACCGGTACCCCTGCGCAGTCGCGTGAAACCTCCCAAGCCCTTCAATCTCCACCGCTTGCCCCGCTTCAAGCGATTTCCGGACAATCTCAAATATCTGCCCCGGCTTCGTCATCGAGCTCTCTTGTTCCCGACCAGCTTTCCCACCCCGGGCACCTTAACCTGCTGCCCCTTACGAAGTTTATGAAGGATGTTATGAACCAGTTCGTCCACTTCATTTCGAGCCGCGGTATCCGACAATCCCGTCTTGCGGGCGAGCTTTTTGGCAATTTCTTCACGCTTCATCGCCTTCAGCATAGGAAGAACCTGCGAGTTCCGTATCCTAAGTAAAATTCATCTGATTGAAAACACTGGGCTTGACCACTAAAATCCCCTGTCACCCTTGTCAATGAAGCCATTTTAATCGCGCTTTAAGGGTGGTTTCATGTCTAATTGACATGATAGTTCTGCAAGACGGCCTAGAGTCGTCGACATAATCAAGGAGAAACACACCTATGAAAAAGATCATGACCTCGATGCTCGGCCTTTCCCTCTTCCTCGGCGCCGCCAGCTTTGCTTTCGCCCAGGACAAGACCACCAGCACCACCAAGACCAAGACCAAGAAAGCCAGCAAGAAGACCACCTCCACCACCAAGATGTAATTGGTGCTCGGTCTTTTAGACTGAGAGTTTTAGTTTTTACTGCCGCGCCCGGAGCCTTCTCTTGGAAGATGGTCCTGGCGCGGTTTGATTTTTTGCCCCGTCCGCATCCCTTCCTGTAGATCGGCTCCCCCAAGTAAGTGAAGATTTCTGAATCCGATCGAACTTTTGCCTCATCCACATCGTTAAAATAGAGTACGGTGTTAACTGAAATTTTGCCGATAAGGAGATTATGATGATTGAGCGTCTTTTACTGCTCGTTTCCGTGATGGGTTTGGCCGTAGCCAGCGCCGCCAGCAACTTTAACTTGAACTTCTACCAACCGACCGTTGTAAACGGTATTACCCTCAAGATCGGCGAGGCCAAACTCGAGATCCGCGACAACAAAGCCATCGTAAAGCAGGGAAAAACCAGCGTCGAAGCCAACGTCAAGGTGGAAACGGCAAACTCAAAGTACCTCTACACCACCGTGGGCTACAAAGACAGCGAAAATCATCAGATCAAAGACATAACGATCGCCGGCACCACCACCAAGCTAATCTTCGAGTAATCCAGTGGGGCAGGTTCCCGACCTGCCCCACTATCGTCCACCACCGAACCGCCATGGGTGAGCATGCGGACCAAATCGCCGGCACCCCCGATCGGCCGGCTAAAAGCTGAACCTCATCTGCAGCTCCAACCTTCGATTATTTGCATTCTCCGAAAACGCGCCGAATCCCCCCGCCATCGAGTTCGCCTGCCCGAACAGAGGCGACGTGATATCCCCGATGATCGGCCCGGGATTGGTGTGATTGAACAAATTCCGCCCCGACATCGAGATGGTCAGGTTGTACCGGCGGTCCGTCGTGGGCGACGCGAAAACTCCGCCCATGGGACCATGATCGTGCCCCGGCCCTCCGCCCATATTTGCCGGCGTCATCCCCGATGCCTTCGCCTTCTCGGGCCCAAACCCGAATGTTTTTGAAACGCGCAGGTTCACCGTAAACTGCCCCGGTCCTCGCCCGTAATTGCGCGGCAGAATCCTCTCGCCCGGCGTCGGATTCGGGTCCAGCAGCCCATACTTCGTTTGAATCACACCCTGCTTGGCCGGGTCTGTCGCAATCCCCGGCCGCGAATTGAAGAGCGATGTGCCATACAAGTCCGATCCCGACGTAATGTCGAACGGCGAGCCTGAGTTCAAATTGATAAACGGGCTGAACCGCATGTTCCATTTCGTATTGATCGATCCGCCGATGAACGCGCGGTTTCGGATATCGTTCGAAGACGGCCCATATTCTCCCACTTGCGAGTATGGATTCGAAGGATACGTGCCTAGCCCGTCGGTGTTGCTCATCGCCTTGTTCAGCATGTAGAACCCGAACAGCGAGACGTTTTGACCGACCCTTGAATTGATATTGGCGATCAATTGATTCTGGTTATACAAACCAGAGGTGGTCATCAGCAGTTCCGGATTCGAGTTGCCCAGTGGATAAATCGGATTCAACGGATACGTCCCCGGCAGAGGCGCGTTGATGTCGAACGACCGCAGCTCATGCAGCCCGTGCGAATTCGTATAGGTCACCGATAGCGTGGTATTCGAAGGCAACTGCCTCTCGAGAGTGACCGCGCTCTGCATGAGATAAGGCGCATGCAGATTCGAATCTTTTTCATAGAGAACCTGCGGCGCGAGCGATCCGTTCAGCGACGCGATCGATGGAATATTAGGATAGAACAAAGGATTCGTCACCACATAGGCCTGTTCCACCGATCCATTGAACCGGTCCGCGGTCAGCGTATTGCCCAGTCCGAAGCGATCGTAAAACATTCCGAATCCTCCGCGAATCACCGTCTTCGGCTTGGGATTGTTCGCCCCGCCGAGCGCGTACGCGAAGCCGATGCGAGGCGCGAAATCGGCATGATCGCTGATGTTGGTCTGCATCTCATAGCGAAGGCCGAGGCTGAGCGTGAAGTTCGGCCGCAGCTTCCAGTCGTCTCCCGCGAATACACTCGCGTCCATTTGATGCAGCGCCAGATTCGGGTTCCCGGCGCTGATGCTGAACTGCGAAGGCTCGCCGCCCAGTGCCGCGACCTGCGAGGGCGTGTATCCCATTCCTTGAAACAGCAGCGTGCGGCGGTACCGCTCGATCGAAGTGATCTGCACGTCCGTCCCCGCGGTCGGGAGATTATTCGCGTCCAGCTCCGGCGCGAATCCACCCGCGAACGTGAACGTGCCGCCGAAATTTGTCGGCGCCGTATTGTTGTCGGTCTGCCCGCGCATTCTCACGCCGAATTTGAACTGGTGCGCTTTCTTCGAAATCGTCGTGTAATTTTGCAGCTCGAAATAATTTTGCTGATCGGACGTATGCCCCACCGTCGACGCGCCGTCGTTAAAGGAGTTCAACACCAGGATCGTCGGGTCCGTCGAATTGGCCGTGAGCTGATATGCGGACCGGTAATACTGAAATCGCGTTTCGTTGATGTTCGTGCCCAGCACCGCCGTCTCCGTCGCTTGCACCGTCTGGCTCAGATAATCGTTGTGATAGCCGCGAGTAGGAAGATCGAAACTCCCGATGCCCGCGTCCTCGATCCCGTACTTCGTTGCCGAGTAGCGAACGACAAGCGTATTATTCGGATTGATCGCGTAGTCGATCCGCGGGCTCGCGATTAAGCGGTGCTGGGGAGTCGTCGTGTTCTGAAAAAACGGCGCCGCCTGGAGGGTCGTCGGACTAAGCGTCACCGCATTCACGATCGATCCGTTATCCACGATGTGCGCTTGCAGATCCATCGTGAACGACGCGCGCTTGCCCAGCGGTCCACTGACGTTGCCGCCGAATTCGTCCAACGAAAGATCCGCCTTCTGCGCCGAATAAGGATTGCGCGAGTTCCAGAACTGGTTGGCAAAATTGTAAAAAAACGAGCCCCGGTATTTGTCGGTGCCCGGCTTGGTGAAAATCTCGATCCGTCCGAATCCGATGTGGTCGTACTCGGGTGAGAACGGATTCTGATTGATGCGGATCTCGCGAATCGAATCCTTCGGAGGCAGTTCGCCGCCGCTGAATCCGTCAATGAAAATCGAGCCGCCGCTCGGCCCCGCCGATGGACCGGCCAGCGCTTCAAGGTCGGCCTGCAAATCCTCCGGATCGTCCGAGAGCGCCTGCAAATCCTCGCCGCGAAAAACCAGTTGGCCGGCGTTGCTCGATGAATCGGCGCTTAGCGCAGGCCCGACGCTTTCCTGCACCGTGACCTGCTGCACGGTCGACGCGACCTTCAATTGAAGATTCAGCGTCTGCGAACCGGTCTTCAACACGATGGTCACGGGTTGCATCGCCAGATCCGGCGCCGCCGCGACCACCGAATAACTGCCCAAAGGCAGTGCCTTCACGGAATACCGACCGTTATTGTCCGCAGTCGCCGATTGGGACGCGGCGCCGGTAACGGTGATCTTCGCGCCAGGAACAACGGCTCCGGTTTCGTCTGCCACTTGACCGGTCAGTGTTGCTGTCTGGGCGAAGGCTGCGGCGGCGCCGAGCAGAAGTGTAATGATAAGTGTATTGATACGTGTCATTTTGATAAATTTAGGAACGGGGCGACGTGGCGGAGAGATAGGGATTGCGCGCTCTCGGCCTTATGAAAGCATGTAAGTTATTGATTCTCTGATTCGCCAGATTTGCTCAAGTATAGCAGAACTGTAGCTTCAGCGCGATTTGCGTGCAATCCTGCTACAGCTTCGTACTCTCCGAAGCGACGCTCTCGACCTTATTTTAGGCGGTTCTAGGCGGCTCCGATTGGGCAGCACTCATACCCTGCTTCCGCCTTGGGAACCGCCCTTAACCGATTTCTACCGTTCCTGGCGCTATCATCGTCCGTAATCCCCTCTTGGGCCGCCTGGAATCGTTCTCGCGTGAGCCGATGCCAACCGCTAGTTGAAGTTGCGCTCTCTTGCGGCGAAGTGAACAATGATAATGTGGGGGTTTGTGAAAACCCTTCAATCAATTTGCAAGCGAGGCAATTTCTGTCTCACGAATCAGTTGGATTTCAGCGAGGGGCGGGTTTGATTGTCATGCATGCCGCCGTTATCGACATCGGCAATCCTATCCGCTGCGCCCCTGATCGGCGGAGCGTTTGAGCGGCGCATCCAAGAAACATGAATGCGATAAGGAAGCTGATAATCTGAATGTTCATCCTCACTTCGCACGCGGCGTCTTCACCCGGTCTTCAATCCGCGTCTTGATCTCGGCGGGAATTTCAGCCAAGCTGAGCTTCGTTTTCGCGATAGTGGTTGCGGCTTCCATGGCGGCAAGCAGGGTTTTCGGGTTCTTCTCCCCACTCTTGACCAATTGCCGAATCTTGCGATTAGCAGCGCTCATTAGAACGTCTGTGTGCGTACGCGGCTTGCGCTCCTCGTGGGATTCTGCAATCCCCAACATCTTCAGCGCTTCGCCGCTCTGCGCGCGGTACTGCTCGACGAGCGCCGTTCCATGCGCTCGTTCGGTCGCGAGTTCTGCCTCCAGATTTCTGACTTTCTCGGCCGTTATTTCGATGTCGGCCATCAATGTACTTAAATTGCTCATTTGGGAATATCTCCTTTAATTTCGGCGACTTAGGATCACCGATGGATGAATGGTACGCGGCCTCCAGTGGAAGTCAAGGGAAAGTCTAATTGCTTTCGCGCCGATGACGACGGTCTGCAGCGAATGGTCTGGCAGAACGGCGGTTTATCGGAATCCGCCGTTTTCTTGGCGCTTTAGGAGTTTCCGGGTTAGCTAGGTTGCGGGCGCGGCGACCGCCTGCAGCCGCTTAGAACGGGTTCTAAATGTATTTCTCACGCCGAGCGGCTATGCTGATGCGGTCCTCGTTCGAAAATGGCTCAAAGAAGTAAGTGATTGCCGTTCCGCTGATACATTGTCCGCAAATTCCGATTTCAATGCATTGTGGCCAATTTACCCTGTAGGTTTTGTCGATAGTCGATTCATGCTCGTAGATGCTGCGGATGCTCGGCGATACTCCATTACTACGAGCGGACCACCGCACGACGCTGTCGAAGCATGGACTGTATCGCGACTGCAGTACCAAAAGAAGGACGCGTGGCAGGTCCTATTTCGCAAAGGACTAAGAGTGAAATTGGCCGAGACTCCTTATGGGCCTGGGAAAATTCTCTGCGGGATTTACGAGGCCGAATTTGAGACCAAGGGGCACCGTCCCGATGCGGAGAACATTCTTTTTTACAACGTCAGTACGAGCGCCTTCAGGCACCTCGCCGCTTCAGGACTGCGTTTTGAGCGACGATTTTCGAAACCAGCCGATCTGATCGAGGATCTTGACGACCGCGCACAGCACCATCATCTGTACAGATCCGCTAGCCGGGAAGACGGTTACTCAGCCTGGAAGCGGACTCGCCAACTTGCCACGTGGGACGCAATAGACTGTGGAGGTGGTGAGGTGTCGGCAAACACAATTTGGTGCGCAATGAAGAGCGCATTTCGTCGAATTCACGGGCAGACTGAAGGCCGTGAAGTATGAGAAGAGTTTCGATTCGGAGATGGAATTGTACAATAAATTTCTCGCCGGTGATACGGATGTGTCCAATAAATTTGTCGCGTGTGGGAAAGTTAAAGCGGAGGATTTAGACGAGACTCCGGAAGGTCGCGCACTCAAAAGCTTCTGCGCGCTTCCAGACGAAGTAAAGTTCTCTTCGGTAAAGTTCCAATTTCTTTTGACGGCAGATGATCAATCCTTCACTGTGGGCTATTTCGATCAGGGTCCATGGTTGAGGTAGAAGAACAATCTTGGGATGCTTTGGACATGAAGTCGATATTGACAAAATCCTAAAGTACATCTACGAGTAGTTGCGATAATAGAGGTATGGCCAGCCTGTACTTTTCCAAGGTTCGCTTCCTGCAGTATGACATTGACGTAGTGGTAATTTCACCGCGCATACCATTATGAGTCAAATTGAAACGAAATCGCGATGGCAGGTGGAACTGTTCTTCAAATGGATCAAGCAGCATCTCCGAATCAAGGCCTTCTAGGGGACCAGCGAGAACGCCGTGAAGACCCAAATCTGGATAGCGGTGTCGGTCTACGTGCTGGTCGCCATCATCCGCAGGCGCCTCCGGCTGCCGATCAGCCTCTACCAGATTCTACAGATTCTGAGCGTGACGCTTTTTGAGAAAACGCCCATTTTACAGGCACCCTGCCCATCCCGCTTCCAAGAGGATCTATTCGACGATCCCAACCAATTGAATCTCTTCACCTTATAGCCGGACAACAGTGATTGGTGGTATTCGTTTGGATTACCAAAGACTACTCTTACGGTCGCGGGGCTTCCGCGGACAGAAAGCCGTGCTACCGCGATCGCGCCGGTTCCGTCCCGTGTTTTCGGATCGCTGTCTTTGCCCTTTCCGACGTGAGGAACGCGATTAGCCGCCTGGCAGACTCAGCCTCTTTCGAGCCTGCCACCATCGCAGTGGAGAACACCGATACACCGCGCTCTCCGATTCTCCGCCACCGTGGTCAGTGTGACTCAGATTGTCGCCGCATACATATTACGACGGCGAGAACCGCCAATCCAATCTATTTGTAGTAATCGAGCGTCCAGAAATCGCTTGCAGAATTCAACCTAGAAAACATTCCTAAATATCAGGCCCAACACCCTTCAAGACGTCCAAGCCATCATCCAGAAAAACAAGTGCTCCAAAATCGAGATGGTCCGCCTGGAACGCACCAAGCCGAAGGAGAATCGATCCAAAGACAAAGCATTCGCGAGCTTGACGGACCGAGCGCTCTCGGGTTTCCAGGATAGCGATGTGGTGCTGCTCGCACTCACAGTTAACCACAAGCCGTGGCGGTAGAGGTCAGTGCGAGTTAAATAGTCGCGCCGTAGGGTCTCTGGTCGCGAGCAGCACAATCTGTTTTTTCGCGTCCGCTTCTAACATTCAGTCTCTGCTGATGGGCCTGGTCAACACCGGTGACCTTTCATCTCCACTGATCTTTGGTTTTGAGCTGAACTGGCAGTCTGCTCCGCGTCCCCATTATTTCACGAGAGCTATGATCCGAGGCGATCCAGGTGGTTTGGGTCTCCCCCTGACTGACGTCCGCGCGCGCCGGCTAGCTTAGAAATCGTATCGGAAGCCTAAACGCACAAAACGCGATGGTTGAATCGCCACCGGCAGCCGCAAATTGAACGACGGGCCGCTCAAGTCGTTTTCCTGCAGCCTCTGGCCGGCATTGGTCACATTCAGGATGTCGGTGAAGATTCGGACGCCATAGAATTCGCGGCTGACGCGGAGATTCCAATTGATGGCATACTGGCTCCGATTGCCCCCGCCGGGGTTCCCTCGAGGGGTGGTTGCGACGAGGAAAGGACCCTGCGGAAGGCTCGTTACCAGCAATTCCCGGGCAAACGGCAAACCGTCCATATAGTCGGCCACGTTGGAAATTTCGATCCCGCCCTTCAGCCGGTAAGTGGCTTGAACCTTAGCTATGTAAGCGCGGTCCACCAAGCTTCGGCCGTTGGCGTTGATGAGGGTGTTGGGGTCTAGAAAGAGAGCGCCTACGACGCCAGGATCGTTTTGATAAACCGAGTCGCCCGGATTGGTGGGTCCGTACGATTTTTCCGCCACGAAGGAGGCGTGCAGCACCCATCGCCGCCAACGCGTGCCCGCCTCGGCCGCCAGGCCGGTGTTGAGCATTCGCAGATCGCTTGGATTCGTCAATAGGTAGCGGTCCTGCCCCAAAGTGGCCGGGTTCTGCGCATACACAGTCAGGCGCTGGTCGTCGAAGGTGCCTGGAATTCCGTCCGGTCCCGGATCGAGAATCGTGACGGGCGTAAACGATATGCCTGTATCGATAGCCGCGATGCGATCCTTGTCGTCGCGGCGAAACAGGTGAATGCTCGCGAAATGAAACTGCGCGCCGATGTTGAGTTCATCCGAGTAGGGACGCCGCAGACCAGGTGAAATCGACGAGTACTGTCCTCCGAACCGCACCAGCAGGTTCGCTTGTTCCGATCCGTTCCATTCATAAACGCTTCCACCAAGACTGTTTGGATCGCCGAAATCGAGATACCTTCCAGCCAGCGCCGCGTACAAACGCGAATAAGCGCCGCGAATCACCAAGCCATGCGAATGCCACGCGAAACCGGCGCGCGGCGAAATGTTGTTCCAGGCGATCAGCGCCGGCCCCCCGGGAAGCGAGCCGCGCGAAAAATCGGCGTATCCGCCCAGATCGAGCAACAGCGAACGCGTAACGCTTACATGGTCGGCCAGGTAGCCCGAGAAGGACCGGACCAGCTGACGCGAATCGACCGGCGTGTTGAACTTCACCATAAATGCTGGAGCCCCGTCGGCGGTGATCAGATTCTCGCCGGAGGGTGTGTTGAAACGGTTGCGAGGCTCCGATGTCTTCCACCCGCCTCCGACAGACAGATGGTGATGAGGTAAAATCGCCGTCTGCCAGGCTGCATCGATTCCCTGCCGGGTACGGACGGCCAGATTGCCCAGCGGCGGCGCGCCATAGACCATGCCTCCCAACAGCTCGATGCGGCTTTGTCCGTTCACCACCGTGTCGGTATCGAGATGCGCGGTCGAATATCCGTATCGAACCTCTATCGGGCCGGTGGCGGCCACGTGGGTCCAGCCCGTTTGCAGGAAGTCCATATGGTCAACCTCAGGCTGGCCGGGAAAGCCTCCCGGTAATGCGAAGGAGGGCGCAATGCGGTTGCCCGTCACCGCTTCGAGGCCCGCGGGGATGCCCCCATCCGACAGGTCGATGCGCGAACCGCTGTAGAGCGCGTCGAACAGATCGTGGGCGCCTGCCCGCACGCGGCCGCGGGCATTGGCGAACAGCAAACGGCTGCGCTGATCGGTGCCGGGTGTGGCGAGCGGTTCGGTTTGCGCGTCCCATTGGCCACTGGCGGAGGCATAAAAATCGGCCCACCTGGCGAGCGGACCACCGATCTCTAAACGGTCCCGCGTAAACCAGCGATATTGATCCGTCTGCTGCACCAACCCCCGGTTTCCGAGCGCAGGCAGGTTTGCCGACGAAAACAACGCGCCAGTGTTTGCGGAGGAGAGCGTCCCATGCCACTGGGTAAACGCCCGCGGCTCGGCGAGAAAGAGGCCGATTGCGCCTCCATAGCTCGAAGAGGCAGCCTGGTCGAAAGGGCTGTGCACCGCCACTTCGGCCAGCGCTTCGGTGTCCGGCAAAACGACGGGAAGCCCAGGCTGGTAGGAATCAGTGGCGTCCATGCCGTTCACTTTGAACTGAGTATCGGTCCAGGAGAATCCACGCTGCGATTCGACCGCTAGACGGTTGTCGCGGAGGCCTGTGAAATTCACTGGTTCGGTGACGCTCAATGGGTCCCGGCTGGACAGCAGGCTGGATAAACTGAGCGCCTCCGATTCGCGACAAGCGTGCGCCGCTCCCGGCAGATCGATGACCAGGTCGAAGTGGGTTGTTCGCAGAGGGGCGATGAAAACCGGCGCTCCGGAGAATCGGTACTGGCCATAGGGAAGCGTGGCCTCGAAGTGGCTGCTCGCATCCGAGTGAATGACGGTGCTAAAGCCGGCCCCGCCTGCAACGTCAATCGCCGTGCCCGGCAGCAGATGGCCGTCGGGGGCGCGGACGGTTCCCTCGATGGCGCCGGTGGTGATCTGAGCGAGCAGTGCGAGGGGCGCAAGAAGAACGGCGAGCGCTCGCCAGCTACTGCCGCAGCACTGTGAAACGGCTGATCGAATATCCAAGCGCACCACCCAGAAACACGTCCGATAAGAAATGGGCCGAGAGTGTGAGCCTTGAAAATCCCACTAGCGCAGCCGCTCCATAAGCGACATACGGTACCCAGCGATGATTTCCATAGCGGCGCGCAATCACCGTGGCCACGGAGAACGCGGCAATGGTGTGGCCGGAAGGGAAGCTGCCGTTTCCGCGGAGCAGGGAACCGGTGCTCTCAAACCAGGTGTCGGCGTAGTTTCCCGAAGGTGGGATCGCGGCGGGACGCACCCGTTTGGTCGCGTCCTTGAGAAACGTCGTCACCACCTCCGCGTCGGCCACAGCTTCGCCTGCCAGGAGCGCTGTCCGCTGCATTTTCCCGTCCTTGCGGGCCAGCCCAAGAACATACAACGATGCCGGAGCGACTAGGGTCCCGATGGCCGTGGCGTTGCCCGAAAAGATGTTGTTGAACGGCTGAAATGTCGAGGTGCGGCGGAAATAGGGAGCCTCGGTAGGGTCCAGCGCCACCAATCCCGCAGTGGTTCCGAGCACAGCGGCAGTCGGAATCAGGCTTTGCCCCTCCACCACCTTAACGGGAAACAGCCAGATCTGCTTCTGATCGCTGAGGATGTTTGGGACGAGTTGTCTCCAGGAAACCGGACGGTCGTAAACGGGCGGCGGGGCCGGAATGACGGCGGGCGTCTGATCCGGCGAGTCCGTTGCCTGGGCGAATACCGCCGACGCACCCACCGTGACAAGCAATGCGCTGACAATTGTCCTCGCGAAAAGCTCCATTCCTACTCCTCAAGTGAATGGGAGACGCGGGCCGGAAGCGATTTGTTTCGGCGATTTGACCGCCGCCCGGATGATAGCCCCGCAATGATCCGATGGTCGCGCTGCGGCAGGAATAATCCAGCCGAGCTTATTTCCGCTATGCGAAGATCGATCGCTAAATCTCCAAGATAGCGCCGAACATTGCACGGGCCGAGGGTTTCTGGCCGCTCGACTAAGTATTCCCCGGCTTTGAGACAGGCTGCCGATTGGGCGCAGAAAAGAATGGGGTGAATGGGGACTCGCGAACATTCACAAGGAAAACTTCAGGTTCGGAAAAGGATGGTCGCTCGTGCGATTCAGCGCTCACAGGATGGCAGAGCGGGCAGCAGAAAGCAGCCGGCTATGGTGGCGGCGATCAGAATCGCGGGAACGAGCAAGAAAATCACGGGATCCGCTGGTCCCATGCCTTCCATCCGCGGGGCGAGCATGCGACTCGCCAGCAGGCTCAGCCCAAGTCCCACCAGTAGACCAACCGCCAGCACTCGACCGGCTGATAGTAGCACGAGTCGCAGAACATCGCGCGAGTATTTTTGTCCGTTATAGAGAGTTTAGCTCTGAAGTCTCTTGTTATGATCGAATGGTGCAGCCTCGGAGATGTCTGGGGTCTTACTGGAGCGGGCTCGCCCACGCTTATGCATCGCTTGGTCCGCCTCTTCGTCCCTCCCCGGAGGAGATCGGGCTTCTGGAACAGACGGTCGCAGATTGGGCGAGTCACCATCCTCGTACTCCTCTGCGCGCAATTCTGCTCGGGGTCACACCGGACATCGTGCGGATGCGATGGCCGCCGGCATCGAGGCTCCTGGCCGTCGACAGATCGATCGAGATGGTACAAGCGGTTTGGCCCGGAGACATTCCTGAGCAGCGCGAGGTAGTCTGCGGCGACTGGTTGACTCTTCCGCAAAAAGACAGGTCCTGCGATATCGTGGTCGGCGATGGCTCCATCAATTGTCTGCGATATCCGGACGATTTCCGGATGCTTGCCCGGCAGGTGTCCAGAGTGCTTCGTGACGATGGAATCTTTGTATCGCGATGCTATATCCAACCCACCGTGCTGGAACAACCAGAGAGAGTTTTCGCTTCCATATTGGACTCCCTCAGTTTCCATCACTTCAAGTTTCGTTTGTTGATGGCGATGCAGCCCGGCGTGCGGCAAGGCGTCGCGGTAAATGATGTATATCGGTTCTGGTCGGCGCAAAATGTCGACGTGGACTCGCTGGTGTCGCGAACGGGTTGGGACCGGTCCGCTATTGAGATGATGGATCTGTATCGAGACGCGCGGACGATTCACACCTTCCCGGCCTGGGGCGAACTTCAACCGGCGCTGCTCCAATTCTTCGACCAGGTTTCTGTATCGGACATGACGGGATGCTGCCCGATTGCAGTTCTGAGACCTCGTCGCGACGGAGTTGCCGGGTGATTGCCGCGGCGCAAAAAGAGCCGGGCACACTCAGCGCTTTGCAACGAAGCATGGTTCTTTCCTCGGAACGAGCCCCTCGATCCGGAGTTTACGTCATACAGGACGTCTGCGAATCGGCGCGAAAGCTGGACCTGACTCTCTTGCAGAGCACCTGGCGGCAGGTAGCCGGGCGTCACCCCGCGTTGCGTTCGAGCATCGAGAGCGGATTCCAACTGCGGGTACATGAGAATCCGGAGATCTCCTGGCGTGAACTGAATTGGAGCGGCGACCCGGCCGAATTCCTGCGCGAAGATCGCGAACGAGGATTCGATTTTAGCCAGGGTGTTCCCATGCGCTTCACGCTGCTGCGAACATCGGATGATTCGGACACTCTGATTTGGACCAGCCATCATGCATTGCTCGACGGGCGGTCTTATCTCATCGTGTGGCGCGAGTGGTTCGCGCTATATGAGGGCGTGGAGTTGCCGGAACCCGCGAAGTTTCACCAGCAGCCGGATTCGACAGCCGACGCGCAATATTGGCGGGAGCGTTTAGACGGCTTATCGCAGAATTCCGGTTTTATCGTGGATCGTCTGCGGCATAATTCCTCGGTCTCCGACGCCGCCTTCGCCAAAGAGCGCAGGATCTTCTCTGACGAAGCGACCGCGGCGTTGTGGAATTTTGGTCGCCGTCACGACATGACCGTAGATACCCTGATTCAAGCCGCGTGGGCGTTGTTGCTGAGCCGTTATAGCGGAAATCCTGACGTCGCCTTCGGTGTCACGCTAAGCGGCAGGCATAAAGCAAGCCAGGAAAAGGTCGGCATGCTGATCAACACCCTGCCACTGCGAATCGGCGTACGGGGCGACCTGCCATTGGTGCCATGGCTCCAGCAGATTCGCATTCAATGGATGGAGATGCGTGCTCATCAGCACGCTCCGCTGGAGGGAACACCACTGTTCGACAGCGTGTTGGTCTACGAACACGAGCCGCCCGGCGAGACGTTGCGTAAACTCGGCGGCAGTTGGCAACACCGCTCCCTGATTCGCCACCAGCGAACCGATTTGCCGCTCACGATCGCCGCTTATGGCGGCCCTCAAGTCGATTTTCAAATCGTCTACGACGCTCGCCTGTTCGATCCCCGGACCATCTCCGGCATGGCCGGCCACTTACAGACTCTGTTGCTGAGCTTCCTCTCGCAAACGGATCGCCTCCTCGGCGAGTTGAACATGCTGACCGATGCGGAAAAGAAATGGCTCGTCGAGGACCTGCATCGAACCGCGATCCCGGAGTTATCCGCGCACTGCCTCTTCGAAGAGCAGGCACAGAAAACTCCCGGCAATGTGGCCCTGGAACATCCGTCCGGATCTATTTCTTACTGCGAGCTGAATCAGCGCGCCAACCAACTCGCTACGTTCTTACGCGACCGCGGCGCCCGTCCGGAAGACTTGATTGCCGTTTGCATGGACCGAAGTCCCGATGCCGTGGTTGCGATTCTCGCAGTACTGAAGTCCGGCGCGGCTTTCCTTCCATTGGATCCAGCGCTTCCAGAAGCGCGCTTGGCCACGATGGTCGAAGATGCGCGCCCGAAGTTCATACTTTCTAAGCTAAACCTCGATCTGCACGCCGATGAGATCAACCACCTGCCCTGCTGCAATCCTTCTAATATTGTCGAGCCCGCAAACGCAGCCTACGCGATCTTCACTTCGGGGTCCACTGGCAAGCCGAAGGCGGTCGTCGTGACGCATCGATCGGTGGTGAATCACACTCTCGCCGTGACCGAAATTTACGGAATCTCCGAAAAGGACCGGCGTTTACAATTCGCATCGCTAAGCTCCGATGTGTTTATCTCTGAAGTCTTCACCTACCTTAGTTCCGGCGCAGCCTTGATTTTCTGTATCAGCCCGGAGGGCCATTCGGTCCAGGAATTCGCGGGCCTTCTCGAAAAGCACCGCATCACAATTACAGGAATGCCGGCTACCTGGTGGAACGAATGGGTGG
>Ga0182024_10011978_pt1 | contig 17266 bp, 15 predicted proteins | sample P32metaG_FD_120480 | JGI IMG/M metagenome (GOLD analysis project Ga0182024, IMG submission 120480) | Permafrost microbial communities from Stordalen Mire, Sweden - P3-2 metaG (Illumina Assembly) | ecosystem: Environmental > Terrestrial > Soil > Wetlands > Permafrost | place: Sweden: Stordalen...
GACGCAACAAACCCGGGAGCCGCACAAACTGCGCCCGCGCCCAAGCCCAATTCGAAACCCGCCCAGCCAAACAAGCCGCAGCCTGCCGCAAACCAGCCGAGTCCGCAGCAGAATCAGCAGCAGCCAAACCAGCCGCAAACAAGCGAACCGCAAGCAGACAAGCCCGGGAGAAACCCATAGCCATGGCCCTCCTCGGCTCCGACACCCGCCGTGATTTTGAAATTCGCCGCTATCCCATCCTGATTTACGGCCTGGTGCCCCTGGCCGCACTGGTGCTTCAGGCCTGGCTGCCGCGCGTCCTTGCTTCCTACGCCTGGTTCGACCTTCCGCTGGTGGTCACCGTCTACTTCGCCCTGGGCCGCCGCAGCCCTATACAGGGCACGCTTATGGGAGCAGCCCTGGGCCTCTTTGAGGATGCGCTCTCCCACCACGCCATCGGAGTCAATGGCATTGCCAAATCCGTGGCCGGCTTTCTGGCCGCCTCGGTCGGGGTGCGCATCGATGTCGAGAACCATAGCATCCGCCTGATGTTGATTTTTCTGCTCTCGTTGCTCTCCAGTGCATTGGTGGTCTTCGTCTCCCATTTTCTGCTCGGCCTCGATCTGGAATGGCGCTGGTACACCGCGCTCTATACGGCTGTGGGCAACTCCCTGATTGCCCTGGTACTGTTTCCACTTTTGGACCGTCTGCAAGTTAGAGACTAGGGACTAGGGGCTAGGAATTGAGAATCAGGAGCTGTTTCATAACCGGGTTTTGAAAGGGCACGACCGGGGTACCGGGGCACCGGGGGCACCCTCTGGGTCGGGGTCGGGGTCGCGTGCCGCAAGCAGGCAAAATCGAACGCGGGCTGGTAGGGATGGGTTTTAACCCATCCATTTATCCCCATAGGGAATGCTTTTTACTTGTCGAATGCGTTTTCCGGCAATGTTGACATCGAACCGCACGGTCGAAACCAAATCAGCAGTATCCTGAAGGTGTAGGCATATGAACCCAGGCAGATACAACCGCAACGAGAAGCTCCCCACACTGAAGCTCACAATGGTTCAGTACGGCATTCTCGTCATGATGCTGGCGCTGGCGGCGGGCCTGTGGCGGCTGCAGATCCTGGGTGCGGACAACTACCGGGTACTCGCCGAGCAGAATCGTATCCGCAAGGAACCGGTGATGGCCGCCCGCGGCAAGCTCTTCGATCGCGAGGGCCGCCTGGTGGTCGACAACTATCCATCTGCCTCCTGCTTCCTGGTCCGTGAGCAAAACCCGAATGTGGACGCCGACCTGCCGTTGATTGCGCTCGGGTTGAATCTTGACCTCGATCAGTTGCGCGCCACCCTGCGCCATTATCGCGCCGCTCCCGGTTACCAGCCCATCCCCATCAAGCAGGAAATCACCGACGACGAGCGCGCTTTTATCGAGGCCCACCGCAACGAGCTTCCTGAGCTTGAAACCCTCGATGTGGAGCGCCGCCTCTATCCGCGTGACGGCTTTGCTTCTCACCTCATCGGCTACGTCGGCGAGGTAAGCGAAGACGATCTCAACAACCCGCGCTTCGCCTATTACACGCCTGGCGATGTGGTGGGAAAGGCCGGAGTCGAGGAGACCTACGACGAGCTGCTGCGCGGCCAGGACGGGTCTCGAGATGTCATCGTAGACAGCCACGGCCGCGAGGTAGGCTTCCTGGGCATCCAGCACGCCATTCCCGGCCAGGACCTCAAGCTCACCATCGACAACGACCTGCAGCGCGCCGCCGAACTGGCTCTGGGCAACCGTAACGGCTCCATCGTGGCCATGGACCCCCGCAACGGCGAGATTCTGGCCATGGTCTCCCGGCCCAGCTTCGACCCCAACGAATTTGCCGTCCGCATCAACCGCTCTAACTGGAACCAGCTCATCACCGACCCCGACCGCCCCTTGATGAACAAGGCCATCCAGGCTCAATTAGCGCCCGGCTCAACTTTCAAGATCCTCATGTCTGTCGCCGGCTTGCAGGAAGGCATCGCGCAGAATCTGAAAGTGAACTGCACCGGCGGATGGGGACCCTACGGCTTCTTCCATCACTGCGACGAACACCATGGCGCCGTCGATATTTATAACGCCATTCCATTCTCCTGCGACACGTATTATTACCAGCTTGGCGATCGGCTGGGCATCGACCGGATTGCAAAATATGCCACCGCCTTCGGCTACGGCCAGAAGACCGGCATCGATCTTCCCGGCGAGCAGGCCGGCCTCATGCCTTCAGCCCAGTGGAAGCTTAAGAACTACCACGCCAAGTGGTATCCCGACGAAACCCTCGATGTCGCCATTGGCCAGGGAGCAGTTGAAGCCACACCGATGCAACTGGCCCGCATCATCGGCGGCATCGCCTCCGGCGGCCACATGGTCCGGCCGCATGTCGTCTTCCCAGACCAGCTCACGCCCGACTTCCGCAAGGGCTTGCTGGAGAGCTTTCCGGGATCGGGCGAAGCGAACTTCCCCATCGATCCGGAGAATTGGATCACCATCACCGACGGAATGTACGACGTGACCCAGCCGGCCTATTTCCACACCGCCGGCTCGGCCCACTTGGAGGGCGTCGACTTTGGCGGCAAAACCGGAACCGCGCAGGTGATGAGCCACCAGGCACTGGACAAAACAACCAAGGGCAAGTACACGGATCCTAACGTGTGGTTTGTCGGTATAACACCCCGCCGTAACCCCGAGCTGGTCATCACAGTGCTTTGGCAGAATGGCAACAAGAGCTACTACCCCGCCCGCATCGGCGCCAAGGTCGTTTCAGCCTATGTTGAAAAGCAGCGCCGCATTGCCAACAACCTCCAGCCCTCCAAGACGGCGCCACCCGTAGAGATGACCGCAATCTATACCGTTCCCGGCAAGCCCTCCGGCGCGGAGGCAAATTCGCCCAACCACGATGGCACCGGTGACCGTGTTCAAGTAGCTCGTCTTCTCGTCGACCACGGCCAGGTCGTCGGCCAGGCTGCGCCAGATCCAACACCAAAGACGGGTACCCCATCCACGTCGGGTGCCCCATCCATGCGACGTTCTCCAGTCGCATGGGTGGGAGACCACGAACCTACCCCTGCCACTCCTCTCCCACCTCAATCGGGATCGAGCCGGCCGTCGGGTGCCCCATCCATGCGGCGTTCTTCAGTCGCATGGGTGGGAAACCACGACTCTACCCCCGCCACCCCTCATCCACTCCAATCCGGATCGAAACCGAAGCCCGCCATCCCCGGCTCAGGAAAAGGACAATAACGGTGCGGCGCATCACCAGCTTTCGAGACTTCGACTGGGCCCTGCTGGGCATGGTGCTGCTGCTCTGCACCATCTCTGTCCTTGAGATCTACTCCGCCACCCTCCACACCAAATACACCGGCTTCCATACCAAACAGATCTACTGGATTGCCGGTGGCCTGATGGCCATGTTCGTCTTTTCCTGGATCGATTACCACAAGCTGATCGACTTCGTGTCCTGGGCCTACGGCGTTTGCCTCGTGGCGCTGGCAGCCGTCCTCGTGGTGGGCCAAAAAGTGCTCGGCGCCCGCCGCTGGATCAAGCTCGGACCCATGCATTTTCAACCTTCGGAGTGGGTCAAGCTGGTGTTGATCATCGCCGTCGCCCGCTACTTCGCCAACCTCGGCGGCCGCTCGCTCACCTGGAAAGACATCTTCAAGGCCTTCGCCATGGTGGGCGTTCCCATGTTGCTGGTCCTCAAGCAGCCCGATTTGGGCACCACCCTTACCTACACGCCGATTCTGATCGCCGGCCTGCTTCTGGGGGGCATCAACCTCCGCCAGACGCTCATCCTCGGCACCTGCGCAATGGCATTGGTGGCCGGCGTCTGGTCCAGCGGCAAAATGCTCAAGCCCTATCAAAAAGCGCGCCTTACCAGCTTCATCAATCCCGACAGCGACCCCAAGGGCTCCGGATACCAGCTGCTGCAATCGAAGATCGCCGTAGGTTCCGGCGGCATCTGGGGCAAGGGCGCGACCCAGGGAACCCAGACCCAGGGCGACTTTCTCCCCATCCCCCACGCCGACTTCATCTTTGCCGCTTTTAGTGAAGAACACGGCTTCGTCGGCGCGGTTTTCGTGCTGCTGCTATACTTTTTCATATTGATGCGTTTGATTCAGAACGCTCAAACGGCCGCGGACCTGTCCGGTTCGTTGATTATCATGGGCGTAGTGGCTGTGTTGACCTTTCAGATCGCGGTCAACGTGGGCATGGTCATTGGTTTCATGCCAGTCACCGGAATTCCTTTACCGTTAATGAGTTACGGCGGTTCTTCGGTGTTGTTTACGTTCCTGGCGCTGGGTACGGTGATGAATGTCCGTATGCGCCGCTTCGTAAACTGAGGCTTCGGGCCCTTGAGGGCTCCGGCCGAGTTGCACGTGTTTTGCCTCTTGCGCCCTCACCGGAGCGGTCCGAAGCGCAAGAAATTAAGTTTTAGGAATTTACGACGCTTTTCCAGGAGGAAAAGCGCGCTAGCCGGCCAGGTCCGGATGGATCTCGAGCACGGCAGGACAAGGGTTCATGAGCACGCAGAGACGGGAATACCGTTGGCAGCATAGAAGTTGCACGGAACACGCGAATCGATCGAGCCAGATTTGGCTTGCTTTCATTGCGTGGTTCGCCCGTGGCTTCGCCACGGTTGGAACGGCCCCGCCAAAGGCAATCGTCACCATGCCCACGGCAAGCTTTCACCCCAGTGACAAAGTGGGCGCCCTTTGGGCATCGCCGGGGACCCCCGGAAGATCGGCCACAAACTCTCTGCAATCGGATCACCTCTTCGCGCAGCTAGCTCCATTTGTTGAGCAAGACATCCGCCGCGGTTCGCCTCCCACAGGGACGGCCACCCGACCGGCAGGTTCCAGGTCGTCCCTCCCGCTTGCCCTATCTCCTCCCGTTCTCGCGTCTGTCCGTCCTTCCTTGCCCAATCACCCAGCAGGCAAATGCCGCTGGACGGAAAGGTACGATGGCAAAAGAAATTTGCATTTCCAGCACCCCGCATGAAACGCGGCTGGCAATCCTTGAAGACGATCAACTCGCGGAGATCTATTACGAACGCGAAAACGAGTACACCCTGGCAGGGTCCATTTACAACGGACGCGTCACACGTGTCCTGCCGGGCATGCAGTCCGCCTTTGTCGACGTGGGCCTGGAGCGCGACGCCTTCCTCTATGTAACCGACTTCCTTGAGCTCGAAGACCAGGAAGAATCCGACGAGATTGAGAAGGCCGCCTCCACCGGAGGCAACCAGGCACCCCGCGAAGTTCGGCACACCAACGGCGCCGACCGTAGCGCGGCCCGCTCCGACGGCCGTGGCGAAGATCGCTCGCAGCGCTCCGGCCAAAAGGCGGAACAAAAGCCGGAACAGAAGCAAGACACGCGCCCCGAACGTCCAAATCAGGAACGCGCAAATCAGCCGGGCCAGCGCCGCTTCATCGTCGAGCCCGCACCGGAAACCGACGACGCTGCCGCTCCCGGAACTCCGCTCACCTCTGCCCAGCCGGAAAGCGGACAGGAAGACGACTCCGGCGGCAAGCGCTGGCGCGGTCGCCGCCGCCGTCGCGGTGGCCGTGGCTCCGCCGGCAGTTCACAGGACAGCCAATCCGGTTCCGATGAGTCGTCTGACGCCGAGACGTCTTCAGAATCTGCCGTAACTACAGACATTCAAGCGAGCGCCGCCGGCAGGTTTTTGTCTGGGAGCGAGTCCGCTCCGGCTCCTGGCCCCGCGTCTTCCTCGATGGCCGGCCAGGCCCCGGTACCCTTTGTTCTGCCCGGCGAGTCGCTGCGCAAATATGGCGGCACAGCAGAAGACGAATCCCCCAAATCCGCGCCTGCCGCGGCGCCCGCGCGTCCGGCAGCCACATTCAAGCCGGCAACTCTCGTTGAAGCGCCCCTCTCGTGGGACGGCAGCGGTCTGCTCCCCGGTGAAACTCTGTCGCGGCGTCACACACGCCAGCCCGAGACCGAAGTCGATCGCCAGCCGCGTGAATCCTTCTCCGACGCAACCGAATTCAGCAACGCCGCCCCCGACGCCGTCGAAGAGCAGGATTTCTTCGCCGAACGAAGAGAAGCCGCGGCCGAAGAAGATCAGTTCGAGGAAACTTCTGAAGCCCCGCCAACCGCGCACGCGCACGCTGCCGGCGACGCGCACGAATACGAAGTCGGAGAGCTCATCGAACAGCCGTCTGCCAATGAGATGCTTGCCGAGCCCCCGGTTCGGCACAATGACCGGCACAATGAAGTGACCCAAGACCTGGGCTCAGGCAAGCCAGCCGACCCCACCGAACCGCTGCCAGAGTCGCCAGAACCAGACTCCAACGCCTCTGCCTCCCACCATGTTGACCCCGCTGCTCCCACCGGTTTCCGCCTCTTCGGCCTGGGCAAGAAGAAGACCGAGCAACCAGCCCCTGCCCCGCCCCCGCCGGCTCCCAAGCCCGCTGTCGTCACCTCAGTCTCCGCCTACGCGCCCGGCGCCGGCGTCATCGAAGAGGAGGTCATCGAAGAAGAAGAGTTCGACGCTCCCCACCATCACCACAGCAAGGCAGACGAGCACGATCTCGACGACTACGAAGAGGAAACGCTCCCTGCGCAGATTCGCACCGGCGACCTGGGCGAGTTGCTCCAGGAGGCCCACCTCGACCACAAAATCCAACTGAACTTCGACGACAAGAACGTCGAAGAAGAATCCTTCGACGAAGAAGAGGAAGATGAGGAGGAGGACGAGTCCGCCGCGACGGATCAGCCTGCCACTGGCGCTGCTCCTGGCTCATCGCAGCAGCGCCGCGACCGCGGTGGCCGCGGACGCCGTGGCCGTGGCGGTCAACAGGCAGGGCCGCAAGGCGGCCAGGGGCAGCGCCGCGGCATGACGCGCCGCTCCGCGCAGACCTCCGACCTGCCCATCATCAGCGACCTTTTGAAGCCCGGCCAGGAGATATTGGTTCAGATCGCCAAGGAGCCTATTGCCAAGAAGGGTGCGCGCATTACCTCGCACATCGCCCTGCCCGGACGCTTCCTGGTCTTCATGCCCACCGTCTCCCACATCGGCGTCAGCCGCAAGATCGAGTCCGACGAAGAGCGCCAACGGCTGAAGCGCATTCTGGTTCACGAACGGGGCGAAGCCAGCGGCGGGTTCATCGTGCGCACCGCCGCCGAAGGGGCGCCGGAAGAAGATCTGCGCGCCGACCTCCGCTTCCTCATTCATCTTTGGGACGAGATCAAAACGCGCTCCGATACCTCCAAGTCGCCCGCGCTCATCTATCACGATCTGTCCTTGATCGAGCGCATCCTGCGCGACCAGGTAAGCGCCAACTTCTCTTCCATCTGGGTCGACTCGCAGGAAGATTACGAGCGCATCGTCCGCTTCCTCAATCGCTTCTCGCCCAATCTGGTCCGGCGCGTCAAGCTCTACACCAAAGAAGTGCCGCTCTTCGAGCACTTCGGCATACAGGACGAAATCTCCAAAGCCCTGCGCTCCAAGGTCTGGCTCAAGTCCGGTGGCTCCATCGTCATCAACCAGACTGAGGCCCTGGTCGCTATCGACATTAACACCGGCAAATACGTCGGCAAGTCCGCCCGCCTCGAAGACACAATTGTCAAGACCAACCTCGATGCGGTCCCGGAGATCGTTCGCCAGATTCGTCTCCGCGACCTCGGTGGCATCATCGTGATTGATTTTATTGACATGGACGAGCGCAAGAACCGCTTCAGAGTCCTGGCCGCGCTTGAGGAGGCCCTCAAAGCCGACCGCGCCCCAACGAAGGTTCTCCAGTTCAACGATTTTGGACTCGTCGCCATCACCCGCAAGCGCGTCAAGCAATCGCTCGAACGGACGTTGAGTGTCCCATGCCCAACTTGCCAGGCCACTGGAATGGTCAAGAGCCCCACGACTGTGTGCAATGAAATTTACACCGAGCTGCGCAAGATGAAGAAGCACTTCGAAAGCGCCGATGTGCTGCTCCGCGTCAACCCCGAAACCGTCAAGACCCTGAAATCCAACAACGCCAGTTGGCTGCTTGAATTCGAGGAACTGACCGGCAAAAACATCCTGGTCAAAAGCGACCCCACGCTCCATCCCGAGCAGTTCGACATCCAGGGATAGGGCGGGTCCCATCGGTGGGACAATTCGGAAGGAGGCAAGGTTTGGATGTGTTTTCGGATTTCCCAGAGACTGCATCCGAGGTGAATCGCCTCGCACTAGAATTAGTGAATCACCTCAAGAGCGGCATTCGGGACACACAAACGCGAATTGATTGGACGTGGCAGAACGTACGTCTTCTGGACGAATTCTTTTCTCCACGGGGGGTCGACTGTTCGTTTCACGGGTCTAAGACCAGCGGCGAATTTCTGTGGGACTTCATCGGCTATATTAAGGAGCGCGGTATTCTGATCGTGGCCGAGTCCGAATTCTTAACCGATCACGGGGAGATAAGGAAGGATTTTGATAAGCTCCTTTATTCAAGTTCGCCGATCAAGCTGATGATCTGCAGGATCGACAAGAAATTCAGTACCCAAGCGGACGCTAAAGAAGAGGCGGAGAAAATTCAGTCGGAACTACAAACAGACATCGCTGGAAGCTGTGCTCATTACCCTCCCGGGTCGGTCTTCATTCTTTACTGCGTGTGGTGGGCCCAGGAGGGTACAAATAGGGATTCCTCTTTCATCCTCCAAATTGGCGGAGAGCCATGTTACCGTAGCGCGAATGATAGGTGCTTCGAGCCTATCTGAAAGCAGTGCGGCGGGCGCATTCAGCAACTGCCGCAGTTCACCGAATCACATGAATCGGAACACCAACCTTAAGGTCTCGCCAAACCTGTTCGGTCGTATACACGGGAGCATTCATAGAAATAGCCAGCGCCAGGCATGACCGATCGCCGAGTGAAAGTCCGAGGCTTTGAGTCTTGCTGACCAGCGTGCCTGCGATCTTGGCCTGCTCGGCGGTGTAAGGCTCCGGCGGCTCTCTCAACATGAGAGCGTCCCCCCACGCTTCATCCGGATCGTAGCCTTTCTGGATAAGCTTGGTTTGCACTTCGGCAAGGTTGACGGTGCTTGCGATCGCCGTTTCCAGGATTTCGTCGGTAAGCTTTTCTGCGCCTGGTTCCCGAAAGATCACAGCGAGGATAGCGGAGGCGTCAAGCACGGCCTTATTCATGCTTTGCGGCTTCCCGTCTTTCCGCGCTCAACTCGTCTGAAACCAGAGTCCCCGGTTTGACGTACCGACTTGCCCGCTCCTGTGCACGCCGGATCCGGCCTCGCAGCGTCGATATGCGCAGTTCGTGGTCTTCCACGCGCAGATGCACCGAATCGCCAACCCCGATCCCGAGCGCCTCGCGCATCGCGGCCGGAATCACCAGCCGTCCTTTTTCCCCAATCTGCGTTCGAGCCTGAAGTTCTTCCTGAGCTTCCATATGTCCCACCTTTCTGCTTGGTGACACTCATGCATATAGTACCACTAATTCAAAAAAGTGGGACAAATATATGTTTTTCCCATCGATGCCCAGCTCCCGCCGTAACTATTCCCAAAAATCGGTGTCTACCTCATTGACCGGAGAACTGCGTTTATTCCGGGAGTCACTTAGAAAATTCGATCATTGAGGTTACCGACATGTCATTCCCCCATTGGATGTTGCTGATGCGACCTGTTAGCTTCATTGCAGGCGCTGTGCTTCTCGCTGCTGTCTCAGCAGGCGCCCAGTCCACACCCTCTTCCAACCCGACCGGACAGTTTGCCCTCGGCGAGTCGAGTTCCAGCACATTCCAATTCACAAACGAAGACAGCATCACTGGCGCCACAGCTCTGCGCACTGCAGCCGACGCTCTCGGTTCTGGCGGCGGCGGAGCGGGAGGGGGCCAGGACTACGGCAAGAACCACGACTTCGGCGGCAAACTTGCCTTCGAGGCCAGCGCCGGCGCCAACGGCCCGCTCGGCAACTCATCCAGCTACATAACCTGGGGCGGCAACTTCACGGCCGGAGGCGGTCTCCACTTTTCCAGGGGCTTTTCTCTGCTGGCCGAGTACCAGTTTATGGACGATAAACTTCCCGGCAACCTCATTGCCGAAACCGGCGCCAGCGGAGGCAATGCCCACATCTGGTCGCTCACTCTCGATCCGGTCATCGACCTATTCCCAAAGTCAACCAACAGCCTCTATGTCACGGGCGGCGGAGGCTTTTATCGCAAGCTCACCAATTTCACCGATCCGGAAGAGGCGGAGTACTGCGAGTACTACTACTGCGGAGTCACAACCGAGAACGTGGTGGTGGGCCATTTCTCATCCAACCAGGGCGGATGGAATGTTGGCGGAGGCTTTACTCACAAGGTCGGCGGCTTGTACGGCGACGGCAAAATGAAGCTGTTCGCAGAGGTCCGCTACCTTGATGTTATGACGCCGGCCGTGAGCTCCACGCCGAACGGCCTTGGAACCACAACCGTCGCTGCCGGAACCAAGCTGCTTCCCATTTCGCTCGGCGTGCGCTGGTAATTCCAGCGTTCTGGGGTAATTTGGGATCGCCAGCAACTTTGGGTGCCCCATCCTTGCGCGTCTCTCAGCGCAAGGGTGGGAATCCACAGCACCGCCCGTGTCTCATCCCCGCGTCCGCCGCGGCGGATTTCTGTCGCCAGAGTGGGAGACCGCGAACCTCCTACCATCGCCGACGCGGTCTACAGAATCCCCAGCACTCGGAGCCGAACAAGACCTCCCGCCAATATGCCCAACGGCATAAGCGCCAGCAACGTCAGCGCATACCACACAGGCTGTTTGCCCTTCGATTGCAAAGCGCTCAACGCCGACATTGCCAGCACCACAACCCCCAGCACCAGCACGTGAATCAGCGTATTGGCAGGCGAGGCCCACGCCGTCACATACCCACCCGCCGCAGCCGCCAGAAACGAGTATCCCAGGTTCGCAAAAGCGTATCCGGACCGCGGCTTGCCCTCCTCGCCCACCCATTCAGGCGTCAATCGCCCCAGCACCGCGGTACAAAGGATCACCAGGATTGCGATCGTGGAAAACCCCGCCAGCAGCGCCAGAAATGCGTGAACTGTCACCAAAGCTTTCTCTCCGCTTGTGGCTGAATGCCCACCTCGCCTCGTTCAATCCGCTCCAGAAACGCCCGCGCCAGCTTCCTCTCTCCTGGATGGCTCTCGCCATGCATCGAGCAAAGATCAAGAAACTCATCGCAAAGCGCATTCTGTTTTTCCTGCTGCGCAAATACCCCCTGAAGCGCGAGCGCCAGTTCCCGCAGCCGCGCGGCCTCCGGCCAGCTTTCATCCTCATCGCTCAGCAGCGCAACGTCCGAGAACAGCCCCTTCCGCCCGCGCGCACATTCATCCAGGCAAGCCATCAGTTGTTCGCAGAAAGCCTGCGCAAGCGGATCCAGCTCGCCAGGATCGACCTCATCGCGCGGGTCCATAGATCTCCTCGAAAAGCTTTCTACTCCTCCGCAGCCGCCTTCACCATCGCCGCCAAACTCCGTTCCACGTCGTCCTTCGTCGTCGCCCAGCTGGACACGCTGATGCGCATCGCCGTCCGCCCCTGCCACACCGTCGACCCGCACCAGCACGTGCCCTCCGCCTGTAGTCGCGCAACCACCCTCAGCGTCTTCTCAGCATCGCCAAACGAAACCAGCACCTGGTTCACGACCACCTCGTTCAGCACCTCGAAGCCGGCCACCGACAATCCCTCGGCAAATCGCCGCGCGTGAGCGCATGTTCGTTCCACGATTTCCGCCATGCCGCTCTTGCCGAGCGACCTCAGCCCCGCCCACAGTTCTACGCCGCGAGCTCGCCGCGATAACTCCGGAGTATAGTCGCAAGGCTCTCTCCGTTCCCCTCTCTCCAGGTAAGCCGCCCTTACGCTCATGGCAGCCCGCAGCGCGGCCGGGTGCCGCACAAGCGCTAGGCCGCAGTCGTAGCCAAGATTCGGCCACTTGTGCCCATCTGTCGCCCAGGAATCCGCCAGCTCAAACCCATTTACCAGCGCGCGGTAATGAGGCGACGCCGCTGCCCACAATCCAAAGGCGCCGTCCACATGAATCCACGCGCCCTGCGCACGTGCGATAGAGCAGATTGCGGGAGCCGGGTCGAAGGCGCCGGTATTCACATTGCCTGCCTGCAAGCATATGATCGTGCGCTCGTCCAGGGGCGGCAGCGAGTCAGCCCGCATCCGTCCCTGTCCATCCACTGGAACCCGAACCACCCGCTTGCGTCCCATCCCCAGCATCCCCAGCGACTTCAAAAGCGAAGTATGCGCCTCTTCTCCCACTACGACGCGAATCTCGGGCGCGCCAAAAAGGCCGTCTCCTTCCGCATCCCATCCGGCTCGCTTCAGTAACCAGTCACGCGCCGCCGCCAGAGCGGTAAAGTTGGCCACAGTCGCTCCGGTCACCACCCCTCCGGCAGTCCCCTCTGGCAGTCCCAGCAATTCCCGCACCCATTCAACCGCCGTGTCCTCCAAATCGGCCGCAACGGGAGAGGACACCCACAGCCCGGCATTCTGATCCCAGGCGTTCACCAGCCAGCTCGCGGCCATAGCCGCCGGCAGGCAGCCGCCGATCACGAATCCAAAGTACCGTCCGCCGCCCATCGCCACCGTGGCAGGCGACCCATACTCATGCAGCAGATGCACCACAGCTTCCGCACTCGTCGGCCCCGGCGGCAGAGGCCCTCGCAACGCGTTCAGCTTGGCCACAGCTTCAGCTGTAGGCGCAACCCCTCGCTCATGCACCCCATCTAGGTAGTCCATTGCGTCCCGCGCCGCCCGCTTCAGCAGCGCCATGCGCGCCTCGGAGACAGAGGTGCCAGATAAAGACGAATGAGCCGAATGGGGTGGATGACTGGTAGCCATACGATGAGAATAGCCGGTTTGCAGCCCCGGCCCATAAAACTTGAAAATCGGCTTTGAATTTAGCTAAGATAATCTAGCAGCGAGGAGGCCGCCACGATCACAGCCAGCATTTTCGAAGCGAAGACCAACCTCTCCAATCTTCTGAAGGAGGCGCAGAAGGGCGAGGTGGTGATCATCACCTCGGGCCGTTCCAGGACGCCGGTAGCCCGCATCGAGGCCATTCAACCTGTCTCGAAGAAAAGGCTTGGCGCTCTGGAGACACCCGGCTTCGTCCTCTCCGAACAGTTCTTTGAGCCCCTTCCGGAAGACGAATTGCGCCTGTGGAACGGGGGTGGCGAGTGAAGGTCCTGCTCGACACCTGCGCCCTCATCTGGGCCACTTTATCCCCCTCTTCTCTCAGCGGCAAAGCGCGCGACACGATTGCCGACGAAGGCAACGTGATTCTTGTCTCGGCCGCCTCCGCATGGGAGATCGCGACCAAGGTTCGGCTGGGCAAGCTCCCGGGCGCTGAGAAGCTGGAGCGGGACTATCTGGACGTCATGGAAGACGCAGGCTACACCCTGCTTGACCTCGATACGGAGTCTGCCCTGCGCGCGGGCCGCCTTGTGGCCCAGCATCGCGACCCCTTCGACCGCATGATTGCCGCCCAGGCCCTGGACCAGGACATCCCCATTCTCAGCCCCGATCCGCAGCTCGACCAATTCGGCGTGCGGCGGACCTGGTGAGGTGATCGCGACAACCTCCGTTGACCCGCCTCGCCGCGCAAGCGGCGTCCGCCCCACCGCAGGTGGTTGAATTCCGCGGCAAATCGACGTATGATAACTATGCAGACGAGTTTGTCCGCCATAGTTGCCGTGACCTGGCCGGCTGGCGGAGAGATGAGTGGGCTCACAGCCCACTTTTTATTTGGGGCAAACGATGCCCCGTTCCAAAGGCACAACCCGGGGCGGATACTCCGGCAGAAAGACCGCTGAAACACCGGGGTCCCCAACGACGGGTCTTTGTCGTTGGGGTGGTCAAGCGGCGCGGTCAAAATGGCAGTTAAGCTGGATGAAATTCGAGTAGCGGCGCAAAGGGTAGCTGATTCCCATGGGCTGGACGTGGTGGATCTGGAGTTCATCGGCCCCTCAAAGGAGCGTACACTTCGCATCTACCTCGAGAAAAACGCCGAGGGACGGGCCAAACTGAAAGCGGCCATCGCGGCAGGGGACGTAAATCCTGACCTGCCGGTGAGCCTGATTGAAGGAACGCTGAGCCCGGACCAGCTTTCCGGCATTACGCACGAGGATTGCGCAGCCTTCAGCCGCGATTTTGGCGTCCTTCTCGACGTGGAGGACCTGATTCCCGGCGACGAGTATACGCTCGAAGCAAGTTCGCCGGGCTTGGATCGCAAGCTGATCCGGCGGGAAGATTTTGAACGGTTTTCGGGTTCTCTGGTCAAGATTCAGACCTTCGAGCCCATCAGAAACAACCGCCATTGGCAGGGACGACTGGCCACCGGCACAGCAAGCGCAGCCACAGGATCGGCAGAGACAATCACGCTTGACCTGAACGCCGTCAAGCAAAACAGCAAGACCCGCAAGACCGGCGTTAACACCGTAGAGATTGCCCTGAGCAACATTGAAAAAGCGCAACTTGTGCCGGAGATTTAGAAGTGTTCGAGAAGTGAAGGGGACTGGCTGGTAGGTCAGGGCTTTAGCCCTGACAAAAGGATGCAGGAATCAAAAGGGGCTTTAGCCCCTGAGGCATGCTTTCCTTCATCCTGCCGGGTTTTGCAAGGCGTTTTGGCCGTACCCTTCAATCAGCCAAACCGAAACCGGCTTGGGGTCTGCAATCGGCCCCGCCGCCAACAACAAACAAGAGAGCAAGCAGAGTATGGCCACCAGCGCTTTGTATCAGAGCATCGAGCTCCTCAGTCACGAGAAAGGCATCGACCCCCAGATCGTTGTTGGGGCCGTCGAAGAGGCCATTGCCCTGGCCACGCGCAAGTTCTACAAGACCCAGGAAAACATGCGCGGCGAACTGAACAAAGAGACCGGCGCCATCACGGCCTACATCTACAAGACGGTCGTGGCCGACGACGAGCCGATCGAAGACCCGCTCAACCAGATCACACTCACTGAGGCCGGCGAACTGGCTCCCGGCGTCGAAGTCGGCAGTGAGATCCGCATGTATCGCGACACCAGTCCCCTGGGCCGCATCGCCGCGCAACTGGCCAAACAGGTCATCTTTCAAAAGGTCCGCGAAGCCGAGCGCGACACTGTGTTCCAGGAATACGCCCACCGCGAGAAGGAAGTACTCAACGCCACCGTCAAGCGCATCGAGGGCCAGGACATCATCTACGATCTGGGCAAGGCTGAAGCCCGCTGTCCCAAGCGCGAGCAGTCGCGACTGGAGCAGTTCTCCATCGGCGAACGTGTGCGCGTGGTCCTGCTCAAGGTCGACCGCGCCGCCAAGGGTCCGCAAGTCATCGTTTCGCGCGCCGCTCCTGAACTGGTCTCCAACCTTTTCCAATCTGAAGTCCCTGAGATTTACGACAACACCGTCGTTATCCGCGCCATTGCCCGCGAAGCCGGCGAGCGCACAAAAATTGCAGTTCAGTCTCGCGACAAGGACGTTGATCCCGTCGGCGCCTGCGTGGGAATGAAGGGCATGCGCGTGCAGTCCATCATCCGCGAGCTGCGCGGCGAAAAGATCGACATCATTGAATTCTCTGAGGAGATCACCACGTTCGCCGAGAAGGCCTTGCAGCCGGCCAAGGTCAGCCGCGTCTCCATCTCCGACCTCACCGACAAGCAGCTCGAAGTCATTGTCGACGACACTCAGCTGTCGCTCGCCATCGGCAAGAAGGGCCAGAACGTGCGCCTGGCGGCAAAGCTTCTCGGCTGGAAGATCGACATCAAGAGCGAAGAGGAGAAGCGCCAGGAAGTCGAGCAGCAGATGCAGGCTTTCTCCGGCGGCCCCTCCACTCCCATTGAGCAGGTCACGGAACTCGGCGACGGCATCATTCAGAAGCTCGTCGCAGCCGGCATCACCACCGTCGAATCCCTGGCCGACATGACCCCCGAGCAACTCGAGGAAATCCCCGGCATCGGGGAAAAAACGCTGGAACGCATCAGCATCGCCGTTCGCCACTACTTTGGCCACTTTGAAGAGGGCGAAGAAGGCCACATTCGGGAAACTGCTGAAAGCGAGACCCTTGACGCCGAGCACGCCGAAGCTGAAGCCGCGGAAGGCGAAGCTGTAGTTTCCGTCGAGTCTGCTGTAGAAGAGTCCGGCGAAGCGGAAATTGGAAATTCCCCCGCCGTCGAGGCCGACGCTGAAGCCGAGGCCGAGAATGCCGCGGACGTTCTGGAAGAAGCAGAAAGCACCGAAGCAGCCGAGGCGGGGGACGAGGGTGTCACGGCGGAGGAATTGGCCGTGGAAGATGCTTCCGTTGCAGGCGAAGAGGCAGAACTCGATTTAGACGAAATTGAGCATGAGGATGAGGCCGAAGAGGGCGACGCGTAACATGCGCCGCGTATTTTAGCCCATTCAGGCGATAATAGAGCTTTGCGGACAATCCATTGCCATGAGGTAGCTATGAGCGACTACAGCATTTTCGATTCTGCTCTTTACAGAAACCTGGAAGCTCAGTGGCTTTTTCCTTTAAGAAAAAGCCGCCTTCCACGATCCACAAATGGCAACATGTGAATCGAAAATGATCTAACCGGCTTTGGCAGCACATTTTGAAAAGAGGCGGATGAGTAAGGTTCGAATCAACGATCTCGCACGCGAGATGGAAGTCAAGAGCAAGCAGATTCTTGACACATTGGCCGAGCTCGGCCTGGCCACCGGCAAGACCCACTCCAGCTCACTGGAGGAAGACGAGGCGGAGAAGGTTCGCGCGCAGTTTGAGCGCGCCTCTCGTTCCGGCAGCCAGGGAAGCGCCGCGTCCTCGCGCACCCCTCAGGGCATCCAGCCCAAAATCGATCTCTCCCATGTCTCCAAGCCCGGCGACGTGCTCAAGGCTATTCAAGCCAAACAGCAAAAAGACGAGTTCGATGCGCGGCAAAGCCATGCGCCCGTGCGCACCCAGCCGCCGCCGGTTGCAACCCCCGTTCGTCCGGCGGCCGTGCAGCCTCCAGCGGCGGCCACGCCGGCGCCAGCCCGTCCCGAGCCGCGCAAGGTTGTGCCCCAGCCGCGTTCCGCGCCGCCCATCGTTGTTGCGCCCCCGGCTCCGCCGGCCATTGCCTCTCGCCCGCCCACAGGCCCGGTCATTGCCAAACCACCTGCAGGCTCCGTGGTCATTGCCAAGGCGCCCGTCGTCGTAGTTGCGCCGCCTGCTGCAGTCGTCGTCAAACCTCCGGTTGCCCCACCTGCTGCGCCGGCGTCGCGCGAGCAGCAGCCGCGCACCCCCGATCACCAGTCTGTCCACCC
>Ga0182024_10011979_pt1 | contig 17263 bp, 16 predicted proteins | sample P32metaG_FD_120480 | JGI IMG/M metagenome (GOLD analysis project Ga0182024, IMG submission 120480) | Permafrost microbial communities from Stordalen Mire, Sweden - P3-2 metaG (Illumina Assembly) | ecosystem: Environmental > Terrestrial > Soil > Wetlands > Permafrost | place: Sweden: Stordalen...
GAGCTGTCACTCGAATCGGAGCTATCGCTTGAGTCAGAGCTTGAGCTGGAATCAGAACCAGAGCTCGAGTCCGAACCTGAACTGGAACCGGAGCCTGAACTGGAACCGGAGCCTGAACTGGAGTCAGAACTTGAGCTGGAACCACCGCTCGAGCTGCTGCTCGTCGAGCCTGAGGCAAACGACGATCGAGTGCCGTCCAGGGTGGCATCGATCCTGACTAACTGTCCCTTGGAGAACATGACCATCGTGTCATCATCCACGTAGTCCATGTAATTCATGAACATGTCGCCGTTCGGACCGTTACTGCAGGATACGTGCGGAAAGGTTGGCTTGCCGTAGTTCGGTGCTCCCTGTTTGGGCGTGTCAGCCACCAGGTCGTCGCCGGTGCAATCCAACTTATCTCCCCAGATGTGGAACAGATTGAGCCAGTGGCCGATTTCGTGAGTGGCTGAACGGCCGAGATTGTAAGGAGACGTGGCTGTCCCCATCGTGCCGAAAGCGGTGTACAGAATGACAACGCCATCCGTTGCGGCCGGGCCTCCGGGAAACTGAGCGTATCCCAGCAAACCTCCGCTCAGGTTGCAAACCCAGAGGTTGAGATATTTGTCGGCCGGCCAGGCATCTGCCCCGGCCGTGGAACTCGATTTCACGGAGTTGTCATCAGCAAAGCTATCAGCGGTAGTTTGTATTCTGGTGATCCCGGTCGTCGTCTTTCCCGTAGGATCGGTAGTGGCGAGAGCAAAGTGTATTAAAGGATTTGCAACCAGGCCTGTCCACACTGAAGGCACTTTAGAAGTGTCGGCATTGCCGGCCGAATAGTCGCGATTGAGCGCTGTGATCTGACTAGCGATCTGGGCGTCGCTGATGTTCTGGTCGGCAGTCTTGTACACGACATGCACGACGACTGGAATCATGACCACTCCAGTGCGCACCATGGCGGCCCGCGCATAACTATTTATGTGCCCTTCAATCGCCTGGCGGTTTGCACGATACACCGGATCTTCGAGCAACATCCGCTCGTGCACCTCGGGTGTGCCGCATTTGCGGATCAACGGAACCTTGCGAACTTCGTCTGCCATACGTTCTCCTAACAACAGCGAAAGTCTTGGTTGGAGAAGCCTAATCTAACAGCGGTGGATGTCAAGTATAATATTTGAACAAAGATTGGAGCCTCTGACGCCATGCCAGAAGTGCCAGCGCAAATCGTCGGCCCGGAGTGGGTTCATTCTTACGAAGAAGATACTCCTTCTGAAATGGTTTTCAGGCCCTCCAGCTACGCTTTCCCCCTTTCTCGCGGTCGCCACGGTTTTCAATTGAAATCAGACGGCATCGCAATCACGTCAGGCCCCGGTCCGGGAGATGCGTCGCAAAAGACTCCGGCGAGCTGGAGCGTGGGCAGCAATGGTGAATTACATATAGATATTTCTTCCACGCAGGAAAGCCGTAAGTATCAGATAGTGTCGGCGGAGCCGGACCGTCTGGTCGTCAAGAAACTCTGACCTGCCATCACGGCAGTTCGATCTGCCTACTTTACGATGACACGAACACCTCATAGTCCCATCCAGCAACTAAGCTCGCAGGAAATCTCAGCTACGCTGGCTCTCAACAACGAGCACGCCAAAGAGACTTCGCTGCTCGACGGAGCAAGCCTCGCCGCGCTGCTCGGCATGGCCTTCTACGCTCGAGGGATCGACGGAGGCTCCGCCGCGTTTCTCATCGCTCTCGATCAGAACACCCCGTACAACAATCCCAATTTCGAGTGGTTCCGAGAGCGTTATGAGAGATTCGTCTACATAGACCGCATCATCGTCGCTGTCAGCGCGCGCGGACAGGGTATCGCCCGCCGCCTGTATGAAGATCTCTTCGCCGTAGCCGCCCGCGCCGCACATGATCGCGTCGTCTGCGAAGTCAATCTCGATCCTCCCAACCCCGCATCTGACTCATTTCACGCGAATATGGGCTTCGCCGAGGTCGGTCACGCCACCATTCACGGCGGCGCCAAGACAGTTCGCTATTTCGAAAAGGCTCTGGCGCGATAGCCCTGCCGCCCTCCTTCTGCCTGCTCACTCGCCGTTCCCTCAGAGCCGGAATGCGAGTAAACTAGAGGATATGGCGGATATTCAGCGCAGGAAGTCAGTCACAGTCAAAATCGGCTCAGGCCCCAACCCAGTCCGCGTCGGCTGGGAAGCTCCAGTAGTCGTACAGTCGATGACCAATACCGACACGGCGGATGTTCAGTCGACAATCGACCAGGTGCAGGCATTGGCCCTTGCCGGTTCCGAAATCGTCCGCGTCACGGTCAACAACGACCACGCGGCGCAGGCTGTGCCTTTCATCGTGGAAGGGCTAGCCAAGCGCGGCATTCACACCCCGATTGTCGGCGACTTCCACTACAACGGCCATCTGCTGCTGAAGAAGTACCCCGACTGCGCCGCCGCGCTGGCTAAATACCGCATCAATCCCGGCAACGTTTCGATTGGCCGGAAGGACGACGACAACTTCCGCACCATGGTCGAGGTCGCTGTCGCGCACCAAAAGCCTGTGCGGATCGGCGTCAACTGGGGCTCGCTCGACCAGGCGCTGCTTACCAAGATGATGGACGCGAACAGCAAAAAGGCCGATCCCCTGCCCGCGCGCGACGTCATGATGGAAGCGATGGTGGTCAGTGCTCTCGACAATGCTGCGGCCGCCGAGCGCTACGGACTCCGCCGTGACCAGATCATCCTCTCCGCCAAGGTCAGCGGCATCCGCGACCTGATCGATGTCTACACCTCGCTCGCCGCGCGCTGCGACTACGCACTGCATCTCGGCCTCACCGAAGCCGGCATGGGCGCCAAGGGCATCGTTGCCTCGGCTGCCGGTTTGGCTCCGCTGCTGCTGGCCGGCATCGGCGACACGATCCGCGTCAGCCTCACGCCCGCTCCGGGAGGCGACCGGACTGAAGAGGTTCACGTCGCCCAGCAGATCCTGCAATCGCTTTCGATTCGCAGCTTCATGCCCCAGGTTACGAGTTGCCCCGGCTGCGGACGGACGACGAGCACCTACTTCCAGGAACTGGCCGAGCAGATTCAGGGATACCTGCGCACCTCGATGCCCGCGTGGCGCAAGCAATACCCCGGCGTCGAAGAGTTGAAGCTGGCCGTCATGGGCTGCATCGTCAACGGCCCCGGCGAGAGCAAGCACGCCAACCTCGGCATCAGCCTCCCCGGCACCTTTGAGGACCCAGTCGCGCCGGTTTATATCGACGGCAAACTGTCTACCACCCTGCGCGGCGATAACATCGTTCAGGAGTTCCAGCAGATCCTCGATAACTATGTGCTGACCCACTACGGACAAGGCCAGAAAGAGCCAGAGTTAGTGGAAGTGGTCTGATAGCTACTTGATCTTCGCCACGCGCCCCTCAGTCGGAAACTTCTCGAACTGCAGCAGATCATGGCCCGGCACCACACGATCCGCCGAGCCGGCAAGCTTGATCATGCGCGCCTGGTTGGCGATGTTAGCCGGATGATCGGCATCGCTAAAGGTGGCGCTGGCCAGATGCTGCGACAGGTTCATATAGAAATAAGCATTATCCGAAGCCAGCACGAACGTCGGCGTCCCTTCTATTCGCAGATACTGCGAAGCGTAGGTATGACGTGCGCCGGTGTAGGCGCGGATGCCGGGAAATATCTCGACATCGTCGCCATCGACCAGATGCAGACGTCCCTCGGTATTCAACTGCACCAGTTGCTTCACGTCTTCGGGATCGATGCCGCCGTGATCCCCTCCAGGCTGCCATGCGGCGCCAGTGTAATAGCGATACTCTTCCTTCTGAATCCACACCTGCGCCTTGGGAAAGAGATCGATGCCGCCCATGTGATCCCAATGCGCATGGCTAACGACGATATCCGTCACCTGCTCTGGTTGCACTCCGGCGAGCTTCACAGCTTCATCTGGACGGAGATAATCTTTCATCGGAAACTCCTTGAGGAAGGTCTCGCGATGAAAGCCGCTGTCGAAGAGAATCGTGTGTCCGCCGCCGCGAATCAGCCAGACCACCATGGCGAGGTCGAGCTTCTTGTCCGCGATGTCCTTCGGCGCGCCAACCACTAACTCCGAAATCAGACAATCCGGAGATGTTGCATAGCGAATCGCCTGAATCGAATACTCGGGCGTTGCGCACACTCCGTGCAGCGTTGTAAGCAGGCAGACAAATGTTGCGGCAAATAGAAGTCGTTTCAACATAGGTACCATTCACTGTACACAAGGCAGCTCTCAAAACCGCAACAGAGAATCAACCCGGTCGAATACCGCCCCACGCCATGCGATGAAACAGAGCATCCATTTCTTTCGGATCGGCCTTCATTCCGTGATCGATCCACCAATCGAGCAGCGCGAAGAGGCTCCCCGCAAGCGCATGGGACTGTGCCGCCAATTGCACTGCATCCATCTCCACGCCCGCCAGATGCAGCCGCTCTTCAATGGAGCGAGCGAACAATCCCTGCCCCAGAGCCTGCACATCATGCACTTTGCCGGATGCGACGAGGGCCGCGAAAAACTCGCGCGCATCGGAAATATGAGCGAATAATTCAGCCACAGGAGCCAGGCGCATGAGACTCGCGCCGTGCCGTGTCAACGCGGTTGAAAACAGCTCGAAGAAATCCTCGACATCGCTAAGGAAGAGATCATCCATATCGCGGTAGTGCGTATAGAAGGTTGATCGTCCTACTCCCGCGCGGTCGAGCACATCTTGCACGGTAATGTCGTCGAAGGGTTTCTCATGCATCAGCTCGACCAGCGCGTCACCCAGTGTGTCACGAGTGCGAAGAACGCGCCGATCCATCTTCGCCCTGGCTTCTTCGACGGATTTCGCCAGGCCAATCTTCCCTTCTGGCACGTTGCCGGACATGCGCTACCTCTTTGTTCGGTATCTCATCGAGCGGGCAAAAATCGCCCCCGCAGATGCCTATTCAACCTCTACAGTACGATACATGACAGACGATCGTAAGTCCGGCCTCGCTCTAATCCTTGGCTCCATCGGTGGCATCGTGACCATGGCCATCCATCCGACAAGCTCCGGAGTCCTCACTCCTGCGCAGTTTGAACGCCTCGCCGTAGTCTCGGCAATCGCACACTCACTGGCCATGATCAGCTCTCTCGCACTCTTTCTGGGAGCTCTCGGCCTCACACGGCGTCTCACCGCCTGCGAAGCACCTGACAGCCCCGACCGTCTTTCCATCGCGGCGCTGGTCGCTTTCGGATTCGCCATCGTTGCCCTGCTGTTCGCGACCGCCGTCAGCGGATTCATCATCCCGGACATCATGCGTCACATGATCCGCGACGGAGCCGCTAACACAGCGCAATGGCATAACATCATCGATGCTGTATTCCAGTTTAATCAGGCCTTCGCCAGAATCTATTCAGTCGCTGCGTCGGCGGCTATCGTTCTGTGGTCAGCGTCGGCGCTACGCAACGGCGGACTGAATCGAACCATCGCGATCTATGGGTGTGTGGTTCCACCGCTGCTGATCGTGCTCATCGCTGTCGGACATCTCCGCCTCGATGTTCACGGCATGGCGGTTGTGGTCTTCGCTCACGCAATTTGGTTTGTCGTCAGCGGCGTCGAGCTTTACAGGCGACCAGCCTCTTTCTCAGAGGCGCGATCGGCCACTCTACTGGACGGTCAGCACCCGTCTGCGGAATAAGATCGAAATAATTCCAGCCTCGCAGAACTTTTCTCCGGCTCGCGGCATTACCAGTATTGAAAGGCTTCGAGGGCGGCGGATGCAGCAGGCAATGTCGGTATTTGTACTAAACTCGAAGGCAGCAAAGCCAGTCGATATGGATGAAGAATCCAGAAGTAGCGACAGCGAGCAGCCCATCACTGCCAGAAGTGACGAGCAACTGATGCTCGCCTACTGCGGCGGCCAGTTCGATGCATCTGGCATCGCTGCATTCAATGAGCTGTTCTCGCGATACAAACAACCTGTCTTCGGCTTCTTCCGGAGAAGGCTTGCCGATGCCGCGCAGGCTGAAGAACTGACGCAGGAGACGTTTATCGTCATCCTTCGCTCCGCTGACCGCTACGCGTCGAGTGCTCTCTTCCGGACTTATCTCTACTCCATTGGATTCAACATACTCCGTTCCCATCGCCGCAAACTGGCCTTCCGGGCTCTATTTCAGAGCACGGGAGAGACAACCCGCGAACCGGAAACGCACACTTCGATTGACGCGGACATGCAGATTCGCCAGGCCGTGGGGAGGCTCGAACACATCGACCGCGAAGTGCTGTTGCTCCGCGAATTCGAGCAGTTGAGTTATGCGGAGATTGCCGAGGTTCTCAGCTTGCCGGTCAACACGGTTCGGACTCGCCTCTTCAGGGCGCGAATAGCTTTGCGCGAAATCCTCTCCGCGCCAGTAACGATACCGTCAGGCGCAACACTCGCGAAGATTAAGGAGCGGCCATGACGACCAGCACACATCCCGTATCTCCCGAAGAAATCATGGCCTTTGTGGACGGTGAGCTTGCGGCTGCCGAGTCGCAGGCCGTATCCAGTCATCTCGAGAGCTGCACCGAGTGCGCGGCTGTCGCGCAGCAGTTCCAGAGCCTCTCGCAATCGCTTTCCCAGTGGAACGTCGAGAGCATTCCATCGAATGTCGAGAATGCCATTCAGGAAGCGAACGCAGGGACCTCCCCAGTAGCGAAGATTGGCAGGGCAAAGAGCCTGAATCGGTCCGGCCGGACATGGAAGCTCTGGATTTATGGATTTGGAGGAGCAGCCACGGCGGCCTTGGTCTTGTTAGTCAGTGTATCGACTATGTCGCGTCGCCAGTACTCACACGCATATCTCAAACCAGAGCAGGAAGAGAAGTCGGAAATATCCACCTACGCTCCGGTGCCGTCGCCTGATACCGCGGTCTCCACCAGCTCGCAGATAGTGTCGCGAGCGCGCGCATCCGCTCCTATGCCTGCGGCCCCGGCTGCCCCGCTCGCAATGGTTGAAAAGGGCATTATGGGTGGGGGCGGAGGAGGTGGATATCACGCCGATGTTAAAGCACCGTCTGCCCCGATGATCGCGCGCACCGTATCTCTGACCATGCGGGTCAAGGACATCCCAACAGCCCGCACGGCTCTCGACGGGATACTGGCGCAGCACCGCGGCTATGCAGCGCAGCTCACGATTAACACGCCGGAGAATGCTTCACGAAGTTTCCAGGCTTCGTTGCGCATCCCCGCTCAGGATCTCGCGGCGGCGCTCGGGGACCTTAAGCGGCTTGGCCGCGTTGAAAACGAAACTCAGTCCGGCGAAGAGGTCACGCAGCAGCATACAGACCTCGTGGCGCGGCTCAAGACAGCTCGTGAAACCGAGGAGCGCTTCCGCGCCATTCTGCAGCAACGCACGGGCAAGATCGAAGATGTGCTGCAGGTGGAGCAGGAGATTGAGCGCGTGCGCGGCGAGATCGAAGGCATGGAAGCAGGGCAGAAGGCCCTTGAGCATCGCGTGGATTTTGCGTCGGTCGAACTCACTCTCACCGAGGAGTACAAGGCGCAGCTTACGCCGCCGGCCAATTCCGTTTCCACGCGCATGCACAACGCGTTTGTTGCCGGCTATCGCAATGCATTGGAGACTGTCGTCGCGATCGTGCTGTTCTTTATCGAATTCGGCCCGACAATCCTGATTATTGCCGTGATCTTTGGATTGCCGGTATATCTCGCGTGGCGCAGGTATCGACGGAACCTTGCGAGACTCTAAGCTGCACCATTGACGCATCACACATCGCAAACACTACGCTCACGTCTCCAGTTAATTCTCGTCGAGAAATTCGACGCTTGACAGTATCGGCCTCCGCGGCTAAGTTTCCGTTTGCATCGGTTTCATGCTCACCTCGGAGATCAACACGCTTTGACTAGCCCATCGATTGGATTCCTCATCATTGCCGGTCTGTTCGCTGCCTCAATTGCAACGCCCGGACAGACACCGCAGAAGACCGCCCCGGCTCCGCCAGCAGCGCCTGACGTCGTGGCCGGCATTCCGGTCAATTACGACGAAGCGAAGGTCGGGAGCTACACGCTTCCCGATCCGCTTAAGCTGAACAACGGCAAGCCTGTGCTCGACGCCAGGACGTGGTGGAAGAAGCGGCGGCCGGAGATAATGGAGCTCTTCGAGACGCAGCAGTATGGACGCGCTCCTGGACGGCCTGCCGGCGAGAGATTTGTGGCGACTGACGCAGGGACATCCGCGCTCGGCGGCAAAGCGATTCGCAAGCAGGTGACGATCACGTTTTCAAGCGATCCGGAATCGCCGAAGATTCATCTGCTCATCTATTTGCCCGCAGCTGCTAAGAGGCCGGTTCCGCTACTGCTGAGCGTCGGTTTCAGTGGCGTCTCGCAGGTGGTGGATGACCCCGGCATTGCCCCCGATGAGATTTGGGATCCGAAGACGAATACAAAGATCCCATCCGCGAAAGGCCGCAGCTTCGGCCGCCTTGACGTAGGGCCTCTTCTCGACGCAGGATTCGGCGTGGCTACCTTCTACTACGGTGATGTTGATCCCGATTATGCCGAGGGTTTCCAGAATGGAATTCGCGCGAAGTATCTGAAGCCGGGTCAAAAAGACAGGGCTCCTGATGATTGGGGCTCCATCGCCGCGTGGGCCTGGGGCATGAGCCGCGTTGAAGACTACTTCGAGACGGATAAGCAGATTGACGCCAAGCGTGTTGCGATTCATGGCATCTCGCGATTGGGCAAGACAGTCATGTGGGCGGGCGCGCACGATCAGCGCTTTGCAGTCGTGATAGCGAGCTGTTCCGGCGAAGGCGGCGCGGCGCTGAGTAATCGCAACTACGGGGAGACGATCGCGCATCTGACTGCCCCAACGCGCTTACCGTATCAGTTCGCGCCCAACTATGCGAAGTGGGCGGGATTCCCGGACCGTGCGCCGGTCGACGCCAATATGCTTATCGCCCTCATCGCTCCAAGGCCCTTGCTGTTGCAGACCGGCGACACCGATTTCTGGTCCGATCCAAAGGGGGAGTTTCTGGCGGCGGTGGCTGCCGGCCCCGTGTACAAGCTGCTCGGCAAGGATGGGCTGGACACGGATGTGTGGCCGGCGGCGAACAAGCCGATCCTGCACGACCTCGGATACTTCATGCATGACGGCGGCCATGGCATGGTGCCTTCGGACTGGGGAGTCTATCTCGATTTTCTCAAGATGCATCTGCATCCGGAGCGCTGAGGTCGGCCCGCGTGCTGGACGATTAAGATGGAGTGTGCGCAAGACCCAACAGCACAGGCTTGCGGAACGCCAAACCCTACAGGAAGCGCAATGAACAAGCTCTACCGTGACGCACAATCCGCCCTTGCAGGAATCTTGCGCGACGGTATGTCTCTCGCAATCGGTGGCTTCGGCCTGTGCGGCGTTCCGGAGTCCCTGATCCAGGCATTGCGCGACAGCGGCGTTCGCAATCTTACCATCGCGAGCAATAATGCGGGTGTCGATGAACTCGGCCTTGGCATGTTGCTCAAGACCAGACAGGTCAAAAAGATGATTTCCAGCTATGTGGGAGAGAATGCAGAGTTTGAGCGACAGTTTCTTTCCGGTGAACTGGAGATCGAGTTCTGCCCTCAGGGCACGCTCGCTGAACGGCTGAGAGCCGGAGGCGCAGGCATACCCGGCTTCTACACGCGAACCGGCGCGGGGACGCTGGTTGCGCAGGGCAAGGAACACAAGGATTTCGATGGAGTTACTTACATTCTCGAGCGGGGAATTCGCGCCGATGTGGCGCTGGTGAAAGCCTGGAAAGCTGACCTGCACGGGAATCTGATCTATCGGCGCACAGCTCGGAACTTCAATCCGGAGATGGCCACCTGCGGAACGATTACGGTAGCCGAGGCGGAGATCATTGTCGAGCCGGGCACACTCGATCTCGACCAGATTCACACGCCGGGCATCTATGTTCATCGGCTCGTGCACAATCCCACGCCCGACAAGAAAATCGAAAAGAGAACCACTCGAAAGGCATAATCCCGTGGCATGGACCCGTCTTCAAATGGCTGCTCGCGCCGCTAAGGAACTGCAGGATGGCTTCTATGTCAACCTTGGTATCGGCATACCTACTCTTGTCGCGAACTACATCCCCGAGGGAATCACGGTCACGCTGCAATCGGAGAATGGGCTGCTAGGCATGGGGCCTTATCCAACCGAAGACGAGGTTGACGCGGACCTGATCAACGCCGGAAAGGAGACGGTGACCTTCGTCCCCGGCGCTGCGACTTTTTCCAGTGCGGAATCCTTCGCGATGATTCGCGGCGGGCATATCGATCTTGCAATTCTTGGCGCCATGCAGGTTTCCGAGCGAGGAGATCTTGCAAGCTGGATGATTCCGGGCAAGCGCGTGAAGGGAATGGGCGGCGCGATGGACCTTGTCGCTGGTGTGCGGCGTGTTGTGGTTGTGATGGAGCACACAGCGCAGGATGGAAGCGCCAAACTTGTTCGCGAGTGTAGTCTTCCGTTGACCGGCAAAGGCGTTGTAAATCGCGTAATCACCGATCTGGGCGTTTTCGATATCACGCCGTCAGGGATAGAGGTTATCGAACTGGCGCCCGACGTGACGCGCGAGCAAGTCGAGCAACGAACAGAGAGTTCGTTCGCCTAGTCATTATTTCTTTACCCAGACAGGCTTTCTCTTCTCCAGAAAAGCAGCAATGCCCTCCTGAAAATCCGCTGTATCGCGAGCTTGCGCGTTGGCGTCCATAGCCTGCGCGATCGCCGCATCCAGCCACGGCTTGTTCTGTGCTACCAGCAGCCGTTTGGTGGCCTTGAGCGACTCGGAGCTGTTCGATACAAGAACTTCCGCCAGAGTTCGGACCCGCGCGGCCATATCCGGTGCTTCCACCACATCATTCACGAGGCCGAGCCGGTATGCTTCGGCGGCGTCGAAGAGTCGGCCGGTCAACAACAGATCACGGCTGCGCTTGTCTCCAATCTGCAAGGCAAGATAGGCCGATACGATTGCTGGCACGAAGCCTATGCGGGCCTCGGTAAATCCAAACCTGGCCTCTGGAACAGCAATCGTGAAATCGCAAACCATCGCGAGACCCGTGCCTCCGGCGATGGCCGCGCCGTGCACGGCCGCGATGGTTGGCTTGGGAAGCTCATACAGTGTTCGAAACAATCGAGCAATTCTTTCGGCATCAGCTCTATGCTCGTCAGCCGTCTGATCTTTCATTCCCTGCAGTCGCGCGAGATCGAGTCCTGAACAAAACGCATCGCCCGCTCCGGCCAGCACCACAACGCGGGATGCGCTCACTGCTGCCTCTTCGAAAGCAGTGAGCAGTTCCATCTGCATTTCAGAATTCATCGCGTTGCGGCGCTCGGGACGATTCAAGGTGATCGTCTGCACACCGTCCGCTTCGGCGACTTGTATCGTTGCATAACTCAATTCGAACCTCCTACCGCTATCAGTGCCGCATGGCAGCGCCATACTTCCGTGCAATCTCGGCAGTTGTATATGTCAATCCATCCAACGGAAGTAGAGGCGGCACCTCAGCGCCCAGGCCCTCAAGTTCCTCTATCAAAGTCTCGGTTGCGATATTGCCAATCAACAAATCCTGCGCGAACGGACACCCACCGAGACCACCGATTGCTGCGTCAAACCGTCTGCATCCTACCTCGTACGCGGCTCGAATCTTCGCTGCCGCTTCACTCGGCCGCGCATGCAGGTGCACTCCGATTTCGATTGCATCATGCACAGCCAATACATCGGCCACAGTCTCTGAGATCCTTGCAGGTGTTGCGAGTCCAACAGTGTCGGCCAGCGAAATCTCGTGCACTCCGGTGTCGATCAGCAAGTCGCACGCATCGACGACTTCGTCAATGCTCCATGCGTCACCGTAAGGGTTGCCAAAGGCCATCGAAATGTAGGCCACTACGTTGAGATCGGCCTTGTGCGCGAGATTGGCTATCTCCTCCAGTGCGTGCAGGGCCTCTTCAGGAGTCTGATTCTGATTCCTCTGAAGGAACTGCGGCGAGATCGAATAGGGAAAGCCGAGCGTGTGCACGGCTCCAGTTTGGATGGCGCGCTCGGCGCCCTTTGTATTGACTACGATTCCGATGATTTCTACATGTTGTGAAGCTTCAGCGGAAGGTTCGAAGTACTCCAGCACCTTCTCTGAATCCGCCATCTGCGGCACCGCCGCTGGCGAGACAAAACTCACCGCATCGATGTGCCTGAAACCTGCCGCTACCAGCATCCGGAGGTAGTCCGCCTTCACCTCGGAAGGTATGATCGCCGGCAACCCCTGCCAGGCGTCGCGCGGACACTCCACGATCTTGACCTTATTACTCATTGATTTGTCAGCTTCTCCAATTTACTACCAGGCTTGTCGCCTGATCGGTCAACCTCGCGATGGGTGTACTTTCAATATCTCTCTGCCGATGACCATTCTCTGAATCTCGCTGGTGCCCTCGCCGATTGTGCAAAGCTTCACGTCGCGATAATACTTCTCCGCCGGATAGTCCTTGATGAATCCATAGCCTCCGAACAACTGCACAGCCTCGTTGCAGATATGCACTGCCACTTCACTCGCGAAGAGCTTGGCCATCGCGGACTCCCGAGTTATCTTCCGTCCGGCATCCTTGAGCACTGCTGCCCTTTGAGTCAGGAGCCGCGCCGCATCGAGTTCGGTGGCCATATCGGCAAGCTTCCATTGAATTCCCTGAAACTCAGCAATAGCCTTGCCGAACTGACGACGCTCCTTAACGTATTTCAATGCCGCGTCCAGCGCACCCCGCCCTATCCCCAGAGAGAGCGCTGCAATCGAGATCCTGCCGCCATCCAGCACCCGCATCGCGTCAATGAAGCCTTCGCCTTCCCCACCAAGTAGGTTCTCCGCGGGAATCTCGCAGTCCTCGAAGATCAGCTCGCTGGTATCGCTGGCTCTCAGGCCGAGCTTGTTCTCCTTCTTTCCCGGTCGAAATCCCTTGGTACCCTTCTCCACCACAAAGGCCGAGAGGCCATGTGTGCCGCGGCTCTTGTCGGTTACGGCTATCACCACCGACACGTCCGCGTAATGCCCGTTGGTGATGAAGGTCTTGTTCCCGTTCAGCACATACCTGTCGCTTTTTTTCACGGCCGTGGTTCGCGCGCCGCCGGCGTCCGATCCCGAGCCCGGTTCGGTCAGGCCCCAGGCAGCCAGCCACTCGCCGGTCGCCAGGCGCGGGAGATACTTCCTCTTTTGCTCCTCATTTCCCGCGAGGAAAATGTGGTTTGTGCCGAGCGAGTTGTGCGCGGCAAGGGTGAGCCCGATAGAGCCATCCACCGCGGAGAGTTCCTCGATCGCGAGCACATAGTCCACGTACCCAAGCCCGGCGCCGCCGTACTCGACGGGCACGATCACTCCGAGCAGGCCCATCTGGCCGAGGCCTTTGATTGCTGCCATCGGAAACTCGCTCGCTTCGTCCCAGGCCATCACGTTCGGAGCGATCTCACGTGCAGCAAAAGCACGGATCTCGCGCCGAAGATGCTCCTGCTCTTCGGTCAACACGAACGGATACAGGCTTTCAACTATGTTTGCCTCGTCGATCTTCAAAGGTCCCTTCATCCTCAACCTCAATCCTCAGCCAGCGAGATTTCAATTCGTCTTTTAGCGCCTCTTTCAGAACAAGAGCCGGAGATACAGAAAACCCGTGATCATACATCCCCCGGCGGAGCCTTGTCGCCGACAGTGTGCACACTTCACCAATTGCGTTTGACGCAGATGAATCGGCCATATCGCGGAACACGGCTCACGTCTGCAATACGCCCGGATTGAACCGGGGGATTTCGGTGTTCAACGCGCACGCCTCCAGCGCCATCATCAGGACATTTCTTGTTTCTGCCGGATCGATAATCGCGTCGATCCAAAGCCTCGCCGCACCGTATCGCGGATCGGCCTGCGCGTCGTAGGTGTCTTTGATCTCGTCGTGAAGAGCCTTCTTCTCTGCCTCCGAAAGCACCTTGCCGCCGCGCTCCATCTGCTTCGCTCTTACCTCTGCCAGCGTGTTTGCCGCGGACGCCCCGCTCATCACGGCATATCGCGCCGTCGGCCACGCAAAGAGAAATCGCGGATCGTAGGCCTTGCCGCACATCGCGTAATGCCCAGCGCCGAAGCTTCCGCCAATGATGACCGAAATCTTGGGCACTACACTTGTGCTCACTGCCGAAACCATCTTCGCGCCCGCGCGAATGATGCCAGACCACTCCGCGTCCTTGCCCACCATGAATCCATTGACGTCATGCAAAAACACCAGCGGCACAAGGTTTTGATTGCAATCCATAATGAAGCGAGCCGCCTTCTGCGCGCCCTCGGTGTAGATCACGCCTCCCACTTCAATGCGCTTCGTTCCGGCCGCCGGACCCATAGCCACTGTCTGCATTTGGTTGGTCTTCTGATTCGCGACAATGCCCACCGCCCGGCCGCCGATCCGCGCGTATCCGCAGAGCACCGTGCGGCCGAACTCCGCCTTATACTCGTCGAATTCGCTGCGGTCGACGATGCGCGCAATCACCTCGCGCATGTCGTAGACATTGCTCGCCCCCGGAGCAGGATTCAGCAGCCCGTACAACTCCTCGACCACGAACCGGGGCGCATCCTTTTCTGCATCAAACGCCACACGATCGAATACTTCGACCCGGCTCTTTCCCATCATTCCCACCAGCGAGCGAACTCGCGCCAGACACGCGGGATCGTCCGGCTCTTTGAAATCCACCGTGCCCGAGATTTCGGCGTGCATCGCCGCGCCGCCAAGCTCCTCTGCTCCGGTCTTCTGCCCGATCGCCGCCTGCACCAGAGATGGCCCGGCAAGGAACAGCCCAGAGCCCTCGGTCATCAGCACGGTGTCGGTCATTACCGGCAGATACGCGCCTCCGGCGACGCACATGCCCATGATCGCCGTCATCTGCGGAATCCCAAGCGAACTCATCACCGCGTTGTTGCGGAAGACTCTGCCAAAATCATCCGTGTCGGGAAAAACATCCTCCTGCAGCGGAAGAAAAACTCCCGCGGAATCGACCAGATAGAGCGTCGGGATGCGGTTGTCGAGTGCGATGTTTTGCGCACGCAATACCTTTTTGGCCGTCATGGGGAAGAACGCCCCCGCTTTCACGGTCGCGTCGTTGGCGATGATCATGCAGAGCCGCCCGCTGACCCGGCCCAGGCCGGTCACCACGCCTGCGCAGGGCGCTCCGCCGTAATCTACGTACATGCCGTAGGCAGCCCAAAGCCCCAGTTCCAGAAACTCCGTGCCCTCATCCAGCAACAGTTTCAGCCGCTCCCTTACCGTCAGCCGTCCCTTGGCCCGTTGCGCCTCGGCAGCCTTCGCGCCGCCGCCAAGCCGAATTGTGTCCTCCTGTCCGTGCAGCTCAGCCATCAGCGCCGCGAGCGCTTCCCGATTTGCCTTGATCCGTGGCGTCTGCGGGTCCAGATTCGAGCCCAAACCACGGTCGATTTTCCGATCATCCGCCATATCACCGCCCAACAGAACTCGCTGCCTGTATACCACGTCTCACGTGCTCAAGACAGTACGCGTCTGGACGAACGGAGATCGTCGATCTTCAAAGAGACTTGCGCCATTCCCCTTGCATTCCAAGGGGGAGCTATGAGAGTCTTCCCTTGCAACCCAAGGGGAGAGACCGAACAAAGATGGAAAAAGCTTTGGACAAAGGCAAGCTGGACCTCGTTCGCGGAACGCTGGATGTGCTTATTCTCAAGTCTCTTCTCTGGGGCCCTCTGCACGGTTACGCCATTACCAGCTTCATTCGGCGTCAGAGCGACGATGCTCTCCTTGTGGAAGAAGGCACTCTCTATCCCGCTCTGTGGCGGCTGGAGAGCAAACACCTGCTGGAGGCCGAATGGGGACTGTCGGAGAACAACCGCAAGGCCAAGTTCTATCGGCTTACCAATGACGGCCGCCGTCAGTTGCGCCAGGAGACCAAGACCTGGGAGGCATACGCTATCGCCGTCGCCAAGGTTCTCAGCGCGACTCAGCCGCAGTTGCCGGAGGAGTCCGCATGAAGCCGATTCCCTTCTGGCGGCGCTATGCGCGCTTCTTCGGACCCGACTCCGCAGCCGACGTAAAAGACGAGCTTCGCTTTCACCTTGAAGCCAAGACAGACGACCTGATCGCGCGGGGTATGCGGCCCGAAGCAGCGCGGCAGGAAGCAGAACGTCAGTTCGGAAATCTACGAGCCGTCCAACGCGTGGGCGAGCAACTGGGAGGAAAGATGGAGCGTCGCAGACGGATGCAGGACTACTGGACAGATTGCCTTCAGGACGTGCGTTACACCTTCCGCACTCTGGGCCGGGACCGCGGTTTTGCCGCGGTCGCCGTTCTCATTCTGGCCCTGGGCATCGGGGCCAACATCGCTGTATTCAGTGTGGTAAATACGATTCTGCTGCGCCCTCTCCCCTTTCGCGATCCGCAGCAACTCGTCTGGTTTGCCGGCAATCTGGGCAAAGGCGGCCTATCTGAACAGACGTATACCGTCGATGTTTACGAGGAATACCAGCGCCACAATCAATCCTTCCAGTCGGTCACCGGCTATCAGACTTTCTACAATTCCATCCAGTACAAGCTGACCGGCAATGGCGATCCAAAGCAGGTAGTCGGCATTGAGGTCGCAGATAACTTCTTTCAGACGCTGGGCGTTGAGCCTTCGATGGGCCGGCTCTTTTCTCCGGAGGAGTGTCACAAAGGCGGCAGGCCGGCGGTGCTGCTGAGCTATTTTTTCTGGCAACGCCAGTTCGCCGCTGACCCGGCCATCGTGGGAAAGGCGGTAACCATCAACGGCGCTCCCGTGACCGTCGTCGGCGTGATGCCGGCCAGCTTCGACTTCGGTTCGGTCTTCTCGCCCGGCATGAAGGTGGACTTCTTCGTGCCCGCAGTCATGGACTTCTGGCGAACCTGGGGCAACACGCTAGCCATTGTCGGCCGCCTCAAACCCGGAGTCACAGTCGCCCAGTCGCAGGAGGAGTCCGAGCGCCTTTTCGCTCAACTCAAAGCGGCTCATCCTGAGTGGTATAACGACTACAAATCCACTCTCAGCGGATTGAAAGAGCATGTGAGCGGCAAGCTGAGCCGATCGCTGGTGGTGCTCTGGTGCGCCGTTGGACTCATCCTGTTGATCGTCGGGGTCAATCTCTCAAATCTGCAGTTGGGCCGCGCTGCGACGCGCAGCAAGGAATTTGCCATGCGCAGGGCGCTCGGCGCAGGACGCGGCCGGTTGATCCGGCAATTGATCACCA